>Ga0180435_10000314_pt1 | contig 49891 bp, 31 predicted proteins | sample SS_ome_3_FD_132467 | JGI IMG/M metagenome (GOLD analysis project Ga0180435, IMG submission 132467) | Hypersaline lake sediment archaeal communities from the Salton Sea, California, USA - SS_3_S_1 metaG | ecosystem: Environmental > Aquatic > Non-marine Saline and Alkaline > Hypersaline >... | reverse complement strand
GGCCATGGCAAAGCCGGATGTGCCTTTGGAAATGATCGAAAGTTATAATTCCCTGGAGGTGAAGGGCAAAGATTTCTCTTATGTTTTTGACAGACAGAGCGGTGATCTTTCATCAATGATCATTCAGGGAAAAGAAATGCTCAGCAAGGGCCTGCGGGTCAATGTATGGCGGGCCCCGCTTGCCAACGATCTGGATTCCTGGAATTTCTGGCATACCGAGCTGGGGCATGTGACCGAAGGGATGGGAAAGGAGACAGCAAATGGCTGGCGCAGTATCGGACTTGACCAGCTGGAGCAGGTCGTGGACCGGTTCAGTGGGGATGCGGAAAAGGGAAAGATCCGGATTCATGTGGAAGCCAGTTTGATTGCAATGAATTATACAACCGGCTTCAAGGTGTTTTATGATTACACCATATCAGCGGAGGGGGAAATCCGGATGGATTGCCGGGTTTCAGCACGGGGGAACATGACCAAGTGGATCCCGAAGGTGGGATTGCAGATGGCACTGCCCGGGGAATATCAGCATATGGAATGGTTTGGCAGGGGTCCCTTCGAGAACTACCCCGACCGGAAGACCGGGGCAAAAACCGGGATTTACCGGACCACCGTGGAGGAGGACTATGTGCCCTATATTATTCCGCAGGATTATGGAAACCGCTGTGATGTGCGTTGGGTCAGACTAAGCGACAAGGAAGGCAGAGGTCTGGATGTACGTTCCAATGAACTATTTAACTTCAGTGCCCAGAAATATTCAACGGCTAATCTGGACCGGGCACACTATCCCTTCCAGCTGAAGGAGGAAGATGCGGTGACCCTGAACCTGGATCATCGGGTCAGCGGAGTGGGAGGGACTGCCAATTCGGTTCTGAATCCCTACCGTGTGGCACCGGGCGAGTTTGAATTCACCTTTACCATCAAACCTCTGATGCACTAGTTCCCCAATCTCTAAGGAGAGGCTTAACAAAAAAAGACTGTACCTATTGATACAGTCCTTTATATAATTTCGATGTTTGTTTGCTTATATGAGCTGGTTAATCTTAGGCATAAAGATCATCAGAAAAGAAAAGAAGGTAAAACCGGCAGTAAAGATTAATGTGATATTGCTCATGGCTCTAATCCGTACAGCCTGACCCCATGAAAGGGTATCGTCATAGCTGGCGACCAAATGGGCAGCATTCCTGTAAAATCCGGTCCAGAGAAATACGATAGATAAGGTGGCCACCATTCCCCACTGTATCACATTTAGTTGCAGAAAAATACCTGCAGGGATAACAGCCATTGTAAGGAGTACCTGCAGCAGGAAGGTACGATCTTCAGTGGCTATCCTTCCTAATCCAATGTTATGCCGGGCGCACTTTTTTACCATAAAACATTCAGATCTAGTGACCAAATGTAATAATACTTACGTGAACGCCAAATATTTTTACACTAAAGTTATATACAGGTAAAATCCTATTTTTTGGATTCCATGAAATGGCTTTCTCGCAGGACGAACGTTCCGATCAGGGCCAGAAGGGCCAGGATTACGAAAATATTCATGAAAATACCCAGGTACTGGTTCTCTTTGATGCTCATTCCGGCCACGAAGATCATCCCGGTAAGCTGACCCACCCACAGGAGGATTCCCTGGGAAGTGGATTCGGGAGCCGGGTAGCTTATTTCAGCAGCATACTGGAATCCAAGCGGTCCGGCACTCATCACAAAGAAGCCGAGCGTAAAGGAGGCAGCCAGCGAAATTCTGTAAATGGTCTCGGGATCATCTGCCAGCTGAGCGGCAAAGGCAAGGGCAGCCACGGCCGGAAGCATACCGGCGATACACAGAACCAGGAAGGGCTTTCTTCTTTTGTATTTATCAGAGAGGGTAGGAATGACCACCGCGCCAATGATTCCCCCTATCAGCATCACTCCTCCGATCAGACCATCCGAATCTTCAACGCCCACTCTTTCGGCAATGGAGTCGGTCATGGAGCTGATGGCATTGAAAATTCCAAGTCCGATCAGGAAGAGGAACATGGTAATACGCATGTCCCTGTTTAAGAGGATGTGCCTGATCCCCTTGCTGAATGTGTAGCGTTCGCCCTCTTCATCCTCCCCGCTGGCTTCCCTGTTCCTGATAAGCAAGAGACTGCTGATGGCAGCCACCACGCTGATGACTCCGTAAATCCAGAGCATCTTTTCGAAACCGCTTCCGTAATCTGCCTGAGAAGGATCGGATCCCACCAGCATGGGGGTTACAAGCATGGCAATGATAATCCCGATATACTGTGCCAGGGCCAGCAGTCCGGCTGCCATCCCTCTTTCATAGAGAGGGAACCAGCGCGCGGTCACTGCAGTGACCCCGTTGAGGATAAAGGGCTGTGCAATGGCCAGTCCGGTCTGCGCAATGACCACCCCGGTAAAACTGTCAGCAAAGGCTGCTTTCATCAGGCTGAACAGGGCAAGCAGGATGGCCCCTATGGACAGTCCGGTCCGTATTCCATAGGTGTCGATCACATAAGAAGCCGGGAAGCTCATGACCAGGAAGGCGACCATGTAGATCATGGCCAGGAAATCGATATTCAGGAAGGAATCCGGGTTGAATTGTCCCCCGTAAAACAATTCTGCAGGTCGGGCCACGGCAGCATGGGTAAGCCACTGGATCTCAATGGCCACGGTAATCATCATAAAGGCCGCCAGGATCACATAGCGGTATTTCGGGTAGGAGGTATCCTTGCTCATCCTATTTGTTTTTATCAGCTTCTCCGGAGTACTTCCGGATGTAAATCTGGTGCATCAGGTGGGCCTCAAACTTATTGATTCCTTTGGCCCCACCCAGAAATTCAGCTTCGATAAAGGCCTTGCATGCTTTCTCCAGGACCTGGCACACCACAAAAGCCTCTTCCAGGTCACGCCCCACGCAGACCGCACCATGATTGGCCATCAGGGCTGCATTTCTTCCCTTCAGGGCTTTAACTGTCTTCATTGTAATTTTCCTGGTGGAAGGAAGGGCATAGTCGGCCACCCGCACGGTGGGTCCGATGATCTGGGCCATATCATCCAGGATGGGGGGGACCTCCCGGTGTGCAGCGGCCACGGTGGAGGCATTCATCTGATGGGTATGAATCACCGCATTTATTTTCTTCCGGGTCCTGTAAATTTCACAGTGCAGTTCCTTCTCCGAGGAGGGCTTAACCTTCCCTTCATGCTTGGAAGTATGGTAGTTCACCAGGACAATATCCTCCAGGCCCAGGTCTTCGTAGGTCCGTCCGCTGGGAGTGATCAGCATGTAGGTATCATCCACCCGGATGCTGATGTTTCCCCAGGTCCGGGCCACCAGTCCCTCTTTCACAAGTCTCAATCCTCCTTCAATAATTTCTTGTCTGATCTGAACCAACAGTTCTTTGTTTTCCATGTGTTTCTTTCTTTTCTGCCCGTGCTCAGGCCGGCTTGTTACCCTGTTTGAAACGTTCCAGGTTGGCCGTAATATAAGCTTTTTTCAATCCCCGGTATACATCCTTGTAGGAGTGAAACAGGTCCCTGTACAGTTCCTTCACCGAAGGATCCGGACTGTAAGTTTTGGTAACTTCTATAAACTGATTAATCTGATGGAAGGAGTCCAGCAGACCGCTGCCCACAAAAGCACAGCTGGCTGCCCCCAGGGCCCCGGCCATGGTGGGCCGGTCAATGGTTTCCACCTGCTTTCCGGTAATATTGGCAATGCCCTGCATCCAGCTCTCATTCACCGATCCGCCACCTATGGCTCTTATTTTTGAGGGATTAAAACCGAAGTCGCGCTGGTAATTCTCAAAGATCCACCGCAGGTTATAAGCCACTCCTTCCAGCAGGGCCTTTACGAAATGGCCCCTGGTGTGTTCCTGTCCCAGGTTGAAAACCGTTCCTCGTGTGGTGGTGGTACTTACCGGACACCTTTCACCCAGCAGCCAGGGGGTGAAGATCAGGTGGTCGGAACCAGCAGGAACACCTTCTGTTTCCTTGTCAATAAATGCATAGATATTGCTGATGGCCGGATCGTTCTTCTCCAGCTTGTAAAACTTCTCGATCATCCAGTCCAGGTTGGCCCCGGCCGATTCGGTTATTCCCACCAGCAGGTTCTTTCCGGCATCGGCACTCTGAAGTACCACAGCACCATTTTTGTGTTTCAGGTTTTTTGCCGTGGTGATGCCCGCCCAGGCGGAGGTTCCCAGGTAGATGTGGGCGTCTCCTTCCCCGGTTGAACCCGAGCCAACTGCTGCACTCTGGGTGTCGTCACATCCACCAAAAACCTTTACAGTCCGGGGCAATCCCAGCTCACTGGCAGCCTCGGGAGTCAGGGTCCCGACCACATCGGTCGACCGGACCAGCGGAGGTAGTTTCCGGATATCGAAACCCGAGATCCGGAACAGCATGCGTTCCCAGTCCTTCTTCTTCAGATTGAACCCATAGGAGCAGGCCCCGGTCCATTCGAATACCTTATGTCCGGTGGCACGAAATTTCAGATAGCCATTTACATCCAGAATACAGTCAGTTCGTTGGTAGAGTTCAGGTTCATTTTGCTTGAGCCAGCGCAGTTTAGGGATCACATCTTTCCCGGTGATCTCTACGCCGATCAGTTTCTCAAAGGTTTTTCTGCCCCCCAGCAGCCTCATCATCCAGAGGGCCTGCTCTTCTGCGCGGCCGTCCACCCAGGTGATGTTATGCATCAGCGGCCGGTCTTCCCTGTCAAGCGGAATAATGCCCATGGCCTGTGTGGAGAATACCATGCCCATGACTTGCGCAGGATCGGGACGGCTTTCCTCAAGGATCTTTCTGGTGTTGCGTACCACGGCCTTCCAGTAATCTTCGGGATCCTGCTCCACCCATCCCGGATGGGGATAGCTGAAACCATAGGGGGAAGTGGAATGGGCTATTATTTCCCCGGTGTGACTGACCAGGGCGCTTTTCACGCTGGAGGTTCCCACATCGTGGGCAAATACATATGAGCTTTCTGCCGGCATCTTACATCTTCTGAAAGACCCGTTCAAATCCGGCGAGTGCTTCGTCAATGATTTCGTCGGTATCGGCCATGCTGGTATACATCCTGCTGCCGGCCAGGGTCACAATTCCTTCCATCATATAGGCTGCTCCCATCTCTTCCATCATGTGTTTGCGGATTTTGATCTCCTTCAGGGTTTTTGGAATGGTCCAGATTTTTTTCATGTTGATGGGAAGGAACATGGTGCCCGTGGTCTCGAGGTGACAGATGGATCCCTGGTTGTAGGCCACATAGGGCAGCCCGTAGGAGTCTATGAGCTTCTTGAGCCCATTGGTCAGCCGGTCACCTGCCTGGCCTGCCTTTTCGCAGGCATTCTGCTTTTCAATTTCAACCAGGGTGTAGTAACCGGCAGCCGAGCTCAATGGATTTGCAGCCATGGTTCCGCCCACCATGGCCCGTTTTTTTCCAGTTTGCAGGCCTGCTGCCAGGTATTCCATCAAGTCCTGTGATCCACCCAGGCCTCCGGCAGCGGGATAGCCCCCGGCAACCACTTTCCCAAAGACAGTGAGATCGGGCTTCACTCCGAAATATCCCTGGGCACCGCTGATTCCGATACGGAAGGCGGTTACTACCTCGTCAAAGATCAACAGGGCCCCGTACTTATCACAGAGCTCCCTGATCTGTTTATTATGCTCAAAATCCACGGGCCGTGTTCCGCTCTCGGTTCCCATGGGCTCCACGATGACCGCTGCAGTACCCTGTCCCTTCAAACGGTTCCTGCGCAGCCTTCGCTCCAGCGACTTGATATCATTGGGAAAGGCCTCCTGGGTATACTTCCTGCTGGCTTTGGGGATCCCGTGCGCATCAAATCCGCCGGTGCCCGGCACACGTAAGGCATAAACCAGGCTGTCGCTCCAGCCGTGGTATCCCCCGCCCATCTTTATGATATTCTTCTTTCCGGTGGCCAGTCTTGCCACCCGGATGGCTGCCATGCAGGCCTCGGTTCCACTGCCCAGCATCCGGAACATGTCCACGCCGGGAATGTGCTCGCAAATAAACTGCGCGATCTTCAGCTCGTATTCATGGAAAAGTCCTGTTGAAGGTCCCGTTTTGGAGATCAGTTCCAGCATCTTTTCTTTTACCACCGGGATGTTGCTTCCAAGAACGGTGGGTCCGCCCGCCTGCAGAAAGTCAATGTGCCGGTTGCCGTCTTTGTCATACAGGTAGGCTCCCTCGGCCCGGTCAAAAACAATGGGGAAGGGGTAGTTAAAGGCCAGGTTGTGCTGAACCCCGCCGGGAATATAATTCTTTGCCTGCTCAATCACAGGTTTGGAACTCCCGTATTTTTCCTCAAAGGCTTTCAGGTATTTTTCCATTTCATCCCGCCGGATGGGCCGGATGGGTTGTTCTACCAGCGCATTGATCTTTGTATATATTTCCTTTGTGTCGTGGTATTCCGAGATTGCAAAACCCTTGTTCATTATCTTTATTTAAGGTGTATTTTCCAGGTATAATTCAGCGAAGAGCTGCTAACGAAAGTAGCAAAACAAAATTCTGATGCAAAATCAATTTGCAGTGAATAGATTTATATCTTAGAACCATGATGAAAATTGGACGCAGGCTCGGCCTGTTGTACCCGGTAATCGGTCTGTCCCTGATTCTCATTTCGTGCGTGAATGACCGGGGAAACAGCTCAGGAGAGAAGGTGGAACCCTTTGAAGAGAACTGGGAGTCTCTGGCCCTGGCAAATGAAGAACCGGAGTGGTTCAAAGATGCCAAGTTCGGAATCTACTTTCACTGGGGAGTCTATTCGGTTCCCGCCTATGGCAATGAGTGGTACCCCCGGATGATGCATTTTGAAGGTCTGGGGACCTACGAGCACCATTTGGAAAATTACGGGCACCCTTCGGATTTTGGCTACCATGATTTTGTACCCATGTTCAGGGCTGAGCATTTTGATCCCGATGCCTGGGCCGAGCTTTTTTTGAAAGCGGGAGCCCGTTTTGCCGGACCCGTGGCGGAGCACCATGATGGCTTTGCCATGTGGGACAGCGAGGCCACTCCCTGGAACAGTATGGATAAGGGGCCGGAAAGGGATATTACCGGGGAACTGGAAAAGGCCATCAGGGCCCGGGGACTCAAATTTCTTACAACCTTTCACCATGCCCGGCATCTCCAGCGTTACAAGGGCAAGGAGGAGGAGGTCATCACCCGGGAAAAGAACATTCATTACCAGTTTCGCAAGAGCCACTATCCACTCTTCCCGGACATGCCTCCTTCCATGGACGATCCGGAACTGAATTACCTCTATGGAAATATTCAGGAGCCCATCTGGCTGGAGGAAGTCTGGTTTGCCAAACTGAAAGAGGTGGTGGACCTCTACAGTCCCGACCTGATTTATTTTGATTCCTGGCTAAATTACATTCCTGATTCCATGCTTTTGCGATTCTGTGCCTACTACCTGAATCATACCCTGGATGAAGGCAAGGAGGTGGTAATAAGCAGGAAGCAGCATGATCTTCCCCTGGAATGCAGTGTGGATGACCTGGAGAAATTCAGGAAAAACCACCTGGCCGAAAAGGTCTGGATGACCGACGAAACCATTAGCAACGGGAGCTGGTGCTACACGGAGAACCTGCAGATTAAGGACGCCATCGATCACCTGCATATCCTGATAGACATTGTCAGCAAGAACGGGGTCTTGCTTCTTAATATCTCCCCGAAAGCGGATGGCAGCATTCCTGCCGATCAGCAGGAGGTCCTCCTGGAAATGGGTGGATGGCTGGATCGCTATGGGGAGGCCATTTACGGGACCAGGCCCTGGTATGTCTTTGGAGAGGGACCCACACAGGAGCCGGAGAGAGAAAATCACGGCACCTTTAATGAGCTCAGCTATACGGCCCGGGATGTACGCTATACCACAGCAGGAACTACCGTATTTGCACTTTTCCTGGGTGCGCCGGAGGAGGGAAGCGAGATTTTACTGGAGGCCTTTTCTGCTCAGCGATCCGGGCTTGACATCCAGGTGCGTGAAGTTTCCATGGCAGGAGGAGGGGAAAGTCTGGAATGGGAGTTGGATGATACGGGACTGAGAATTCGTATGCCTTCTGCCGGAATGGATCCGATGTCCACTGTTTTAAAGATCGAAACCAGAGAATAGATCTGCATATATAATATTTCCTTAAATGCTACCGCTATGAATTATTTCAAGCAAGTAAGTCATGTAATCGCTTCACTGCTGCTACTTTTATTTCTGCTCCTTCCAGCCGGCATCCAGGCACAGCGTGCTTTTACGGGGGATCTTGTACCCATCTTAAAGAGTTATGATTCGGATCATCTCCTGAATATTGCCCTGCCCCTTGGAGGGATCGGTACGGGAACCGTTTCGCTGGGTGGCAGGGGCGAACTCAGGGACTGGGAGATCATGAACGTTCCCGGGAAAGGCTACAATACCGTTGTAAAGGGGAACGATGCCCCTTTCTTTGCCATTTATACGCGGGACGATACAGGCAACTCCAGAACCAAAGCCCTGCTGGGTCCGCTTTATGACTCTGAGTACCAGGACAAGGAGGGCCGGAGTGTAAACCATCATGGATTGCCCCGGTTCAGGCAGGCGGCATTTTCATCCACCTATCCCTTTGGACTGGTTCATCTGGAGGACGAGCAGATGCCAGTGAAGGTGCGTTTGCTGGGGTACAATCCTTTGATCCCGGGAGATGCGGATGCCTCCGGGATCCCGCTGGCCATACTGGAATACGAAGTAGAGAACCTGAGCGATGGGGATCTGACGGTAAGTATCGCGGGGAGCATACGGAATTTCATAGGGAAGGATGGAAGGGAGCTGCAGGAGGATTGGAAAGGCGACCAGGTTCCCGTGGGAGCCCTGGATAACCGGAATAGTTACCGGGAGGATGGCACGGTGCAGGGGATCTACATGTATTCGGAGGGAGTGGATGAACATCACCCGGCCTGGGGGACCATGGCCCTGACCACTCCCAAAGAGGATCAGGCTGAGGTCAGCTGGAGAACCAGTTCCATTCCCAACAGCTGGTCCCACGGTCTGCTGGATTTCTGGGATGATTTCAGTGCCGATGGCAGTCTGACCGAGAAGACGGAGCTGGCCGATCCTGATCCCATGGCTTCTCTGGCGGTTCGAAAGACCCTGAAAGCAGGTGAGAAGCGTGTGTTCACTTTTTACCTGAGCTGGCATTTCCCAAACAGGCAGACCTGGGGTAGCTGGAGCGCTGCGGAGGAAACCCGTGTGGGAAACTACTATGCCACCCGTTACAAGGATGCCTGGGCCGTCCTGGGTGAAGAAATTCCCAAACTGTCCGGCTATACGGAAAAAACCCTGGATTTTGTAGGGGCCATGATGCAAAGCTCCTACCCGGATGTGGTGAAGGAAGCAGCCCTGTTCAACCTGAGTACCCTGCGCTCGCAGACCGTGTTTCGTACGGATGACGGACGTATGTATGGCTGGGAAGGGGTGATGGATCGCTATGGGTCCTGCTATGGTTCATGCACCCATGTGTGGAATTACGAGAATGCCACGGCCTTTCTATTCAATGAGCTGGCCATGAGCATGCGGGAGGTGGAATTTGGTCATGCCACCCACGAAACAGGCCTGATGAGTTTCAGGGTCAACCTGCCCCTGGAACATGCGCAGAACGCACCCGTTGCGGCGGCAGACGGACAGATGGGGACCATTATGAAGTTTTACAGGGAGTGGCAATTATCCGGCGACCGGGATTTCCTGGAGCAGTACTGGGAAAAAGTGAAGCTGGCACTTTCCTTTGCCTGGGTCGAGGGAGGATGGGATGCCGATCGCGATGGCATGATGGAAGGGGTGCAACACAATACCATGGACATCGAATACTTTGGACCCAATCCCCAGATGCAGTTCTGGTATATGGGGGCCCTGCGGGCAGCTGAACAAATGGCCCTGGCCATGGATGACATTCCTTTTGCCATGACTTGCAGGGATCTTTATATAGAGGGAGAAAGACTGACCGACAGTCTGATCTTTAACGGGGAATACTATTTTCAGAAACTGGTCCCGGTAAAATCGAAAGAAGATATTGCATGGGGACTTATGGCCAATATGGGTAGCAAAAATCTGGAAGAACCCGATTACCAGCTAATGAACGGATGCCTGGTGGATCAGCTGGTGGGGCAATACATGGCGCACGTGCTTGACCTGGGCTACCTGGCCGATACGGCTCATATTCGTTCCTCTTACAGGAGCATCCTGACTTACAACAAACAGGAGGATATGTGGGATCATTTCAACAACATGCGCTCCTATGCCATGGGGGATGAGAAAGCCCTGTTGATGGCCAGCTGGCCACATGGAGGAAGGCCACGCATCCCCTTCCCGTACTGGTCGGAAGTCATGACCGGGTTTGAGTACGCTGCTGCCGTTGGAATGATGTATGAAGGCATGGAGGAAGAAGGTCTCGAAGTGATGCGGAACATCAGGGCCCGCTACAATGGAAGCAAGCGAAATCCCTTTGATGAGGCGGAGTGCGGACATCATTATGCCAGGGCCATGGCCTCCTGGACCTCGGTGCTGGCCTTGAGCGGCTTTCACTATTCGGGAGTGGACCGGCAGATTTGCTTTACCGACCGGCCGGGACGCTATTTCTGGTCCAATGGATCGGCCTGGGGGCTATGTGAGGTCCGGGAAAAGGACGGAGAGACAAGAGTGCATTTTTCCGTGTTGCTTGGCGAGATTCACCTGGAAGCTTTCCGGATCGGGACAGGGGAGGAGAAGGTCTTTGATAAGGTGCTGAGACTGACAGAAAATGAACACGTGGACCTGCGTTTTTGAAAAAACAAAATACTACATTTGAAAGAGTAAGCACACCTAAAACAACCCATCATGAAAAAACACCACCTGGTTTTAGCTACTGTATTTGTTCTGATGCAGCAGGGACTTCAGGCTCAGGAATTTGACGGTCTGAACAACAATCTTTCCAATCTTTATCGCATGTCCGATGCAAAGACCCGGAGCATCTCCCCGGAAAATTTTACCGGTGAGAAGGGCAAGGGGGGCATGGCCGAACTGGGCGAAGGTGCCGCTTCGCATGAGGCCCGTGAACTGGGCAAGGGTTACAAGGTTAGTCCCTATGTGATCATCCAGCCGGGGGAGGTATTTACCATGGCAGAAATCGAAGGACCGGGATGCATTCAGCATATCTGGCTTACCCCAACGGGAGACTGGCGCTTTTACATCCTGCGTTTCTACTGGGACGATGAGGAGGAACCTTCCGTGGAAGTGCCTGTGGGAGATTTCTTCGGCATGGGCTGGGGCGAATATGCCCATTTGAACTCCCTGGCCGTATGCGTCAATCCCGGCAGGGCCTTCAATTGCTACTGGCAGATGCCTTTCCGGAAAAAATGCCGGATCACCATGGAGAATATTGATGTGAAGGCCACCAGGTTGTATTACCAGGTGGATTATGTGCTGACCGATGTGCCCGGGGATGCAGCCTATTTTCATGCCCAGTTCCGGCGCCCTGCTCCGGACGCGGATAAAGCAGCCTATACCATTGTGGATGACATAAAGGGCAGGGGCCAGTATGTGGGGACCTACATGGCCTGGCAGGTAAATAACAATGGCTGGTGGGGCGAAGGCGAGATCAAGTTCTTTATGGACGGGGACAAGGAATTCCCGACCATCTGTGGGACCGGAGCCGAGGATTATTTCTGCGGATCCTATAATTTCGATGTGGGAGGCCAGTATAAAGAGTTTACAACTCCGTATTCGGGTCTGCACCAGGTCATCCGGCCCGATGGCAGTTACCAGGCCAATACCCGCTTTGGGCTGTACCGCTGGCATATCACGGACCCCATCCGCTTCGAAAAGGATATGCGGGTGACCATACAGGACCTGGGTTGGCGCAGCGGAGGGCGTTACCTGAAACAGGGAAGCGATATAGCTTCTGTGGCCTTCTGGTACCAGGACGAACCCCATGCACCTTTCCCTGCTCTTCCTTCCAAAGATGATCTGGAAGTTCGTTAACAAACGCGATCCAATTAGCTCGATCTAACTCAGTCAAACTTACTCCAACTAACATAATATTCATTCATATCCAAGACCCCATGAAAAGAATAATTCTTCCTGTACTGGCACTCTTCCTAGTGGCATCCTGTGACAATACTCCAGCTCCGGAGCCCCTGGCTCCCCTGCCGGAGGCCAGGCAACTCCAGTGGCATGAGCTTGAATTTTATGCTTTCGTCCACTTCAATATGAACACCTTTACGGATATGGAATGGGGCACCGGAGGGGAATCGCCGGAACTTTTCAATCCCACCGAGCTGGACTGCATGCAGTGGGCAAGGGTGTGCAGCGAAGCCGGGATGAAAGGGATTATCCTGACCGCCAAGCACCACGATGGATTTTGTCTCTGGCCTTCGGAATACACGGAGCATTCGGTGAAGAATTCCCCATGGAAGAACGGGAAGGGGGATGTGGTAAGGGAGCTGGCCGATGCCTGTGAGCATTACGGACTGAAGCTCGGACTCTACCTCTCACCCTGGGACCGTAATCATGCGGAATACGGGACCGATGCCTATCTCACCTATTTCCGGAACCAGCTTACCGAACTGATGAGCAACTACGGCGAAGTCTTTGAAGTATGGTTTGACGGGGCCAATGGTGGTACCGGATGGTATGGCGGGGCCAATGAGGAAAGGCGGGTCGATCGCAAGACCTACTATGACTGGCCCAATACACGACAGATTGTGCGAGATCTGCAGCCCGATGCGGTGATGTTCAGCGATGCGGGCCCGGGTGTTCGCTGGGTGGGCAACGAAGCAGGCTGGGCCGGAGAGACCAACTGGAGCATACTCCGAAGGGATGAATTCTGGCCGGGATCTCCCAATTACAAGGATTTGACCTCCGGACATGAGGATGGAACCCACTGGGTGCCCGCTGAGGTGGATGTGTCCATCCGTCCGGGTTGGTACTACCATGAGTCGGAGGACCATAAGGTGAAATCGGTGAAACACCTGGTGGACATCTATTACCACTCCATTGGGAGGAATGCTTCCTTTCTCTTGAACTTCCCGGTGGACAGAAGGGGACTGATCCACGAAAGGGATGTGGAGCAACTGATGAAGATGGTGGAGGTCATCCGGCGTGATATGGAACGGGACCTGGCCTGGGAAGCAAGCATTGAAGCAAGCCAGGTAAGAGGTGATTCCAGGAAATTTGATGCCATGAAAGTAGCTGATGATGATCCGGAAACATACTGGGCCACTGATGATGGAGTAGTCAAAGCATCCCTGACCTTTGATTTTAGAAAGGAATTGACCTTCAATCGTTTCCTGGTACAGGAGTACATTCCCCTGGGACAGCGTGTGAAGGAATTTTCCCTGGAAGCCTGGGTAAACGGGGCCTGGGAGGAGATTGACAGGCAAAGCACCATCGGAGCCAAGCGCATTCTGAGGTTTGATGATGTAAGCAGCAGCAAACTCCGCCTGAATATCCTGGATGCCAAAGCCTGTCCCACCATTTCAAATGTGGAGATTTACCATGCTCCCAAGCTGCTGGAACCTCCGGCCATAGAACGGGACAAGCAGGGGTATGTATCCATGGAATCCTTCGACAGTGGATTGGATATCTATTACACCCTGGATGGCAGCGATCCTGATGAAAACTCTCTCGCTTACACGGAATCCTTCGAGCACAAAGGAAAGGGTGAGATCAGGGCCCTGGTGCATGATCCGGCCTCAGGAGAATCCAGTGCAGTGAGCCGGCAGGATTATGATATTTGTAAGGAACTATGGAAAGTGCTCATCCCTGATCCAAAATCCTATCACAGGGTAGGGGCAGCCATTGATGCCAATCCGCGAACCATATGGAGAAGCAAGGCAGAACAGGGTTTGCCCCAGGCCATGGTGGTGGACCTGGGCGAGGAAGTTGAGCTAACTGGTTTCACCTACCTGCCCACCCAGGCACGTTACATCGATGGAACCATTTCCTCTTACAGACTCTACCTGAGCCGGGACGGCAAAAACTGGGGCCAGCCTGTGTCGGCCGGGGAATTCAGCAATATCCGGAACAGTCCGGTCCTGCAGACCATCACTTTTGAAGGCGCACCTGCCCGCTACATTAAATTTGTGGCCGAGCGTGAGATCAATGACGGAGCTTTTGCCAGCATTGCAGAGCTTGGGGTGATCACTGCGGATTGAAATTTGTGTGTCAGGGCCTATTTGAGTTTTTAGCGGTATGATTTTTGCAACAGTTGAAGTGTTGTGATGAGACCTTCCAGCTTATTGTTTTTTATTATTCTGCTTCTGTTTTCTTTTGGTGAATGCATGGCCCAGGTCACAGGCCGTGTAACGGATGCCGGACGGAAGCCGCTTCCAGGGGTTCATGTAATCAATAAGGGAAGTGGTAGTGGTACACAAACGGATGGGCAAGGAACCTATGCCATAAATGCGGATCCGCGGGATACCCTCTTATTTTCTTTTGTTGGGATGCAGCCTGTTGAAATCCATGTGGAACGAAGTCCCTCCGTGATTAATGTCAGTATGCAGGCAGCTGACATCCGGCTGGAAGAAGTTGAAGTAAGCGCAGATAGGGAGAGAAGCCTCAAGACGCAAAAGGAACTTCTGGCGGAATATCCTGAGAATAAAAATCTGGTCAAGACATTTATGGGAATCCTGGACAGGGACATCTCTTCCAATGCATTCCGCATGGTCGATGGCGATGATCTGGCTCAAGGCGGCAGGGATTTTTTCGATGCCTTGCAGGCCTGGGTTCCGCAGATGCGGGTTGTCAGAGAAAGCATGGATGACCCGGAAGTAAAGGTATATTTAAGACAGTATGCGGGCACCCCTTCTACCGCTCTTTTTGATGTGGATGGCAATATTTCCAACTTTCCACCGACTTACTTATCCGCACATGAAATTGACCGGATCGCCGTTATGGAACGGAATGCAGCCATGATCAGATACGGGCCCCAGGGTGCGCCTGGTGTGATTGTGATCAACACCAGGGCCCAGACAGAAATGGATGAGCGGGGATTGATCCGGACCTATGACAACCGCGAATTTGAGAAGAGTCTGAAGAAGGCAGCCAGCTACCTGGATCCCTATCGTCCTTTTGAGCCCTCCTATCTGGCAGAACTGAAGGAAGCAAAAACAAGAAAGGAAGCCCTGGCTATCTATGAAAGCCAGAGGGAAGGACATCTCAGCGATCCCTACTATTTTCTGGACCTGTATGACTTGTTCCTGTCCCGCTGGGGTAGGAATAATATATCAGAAGACTTGTTTCAGGAGCTAAGAAGTCAGCTGTCCGGTGAAGTACCAGCATTGAAGGCCCTGGCCTATCTGGAACAGCATTATGGCAACTATGAAAGCGCTCTGGACCTGTATATTCAGATCCTGATGCAGGGATCCTGGGAAGCTCAGGCCCTGCGGGATGTGGCTAATGCCTACGCTGAGACAGGGGATGTGAAAAAAGCCTGGATGTATTATTCCCAGTACATAGATATTCAGAACCAGGTCCCCGACAGTCACTTTGATGCTGAGGGGAAGGACCTGCTTATCACCACGGAAATGATGGGCATTATTGATTTGAAGAAGGAGCCTTTTCTGGATCAAATGGAAATGGACAATATTCTGGATGCGGACATGCGGACCAGGCTTGTATTTGAGTGGAACAGGCAGGATGCTGATTTCGAATTGCAATTTGTAACTCCGGAGGACTACTATGATACCTGGGAACACAGACCTGATGGTGCTAAGATGCAGGATGAGGAAGCGGTAAGCGGGTATTGCAGCAAACAGTTCTTTCTCGGGAAGGAAAACACGGGATTGTGGCAGGTAAATATAGATTACAGGGGAGGTTTGTCGGAGCCTCCCACCTATTTAAAAGCTTCCGTTTATCGTGATTTTGGACTGGAGGGCCAGACCCTTGAAGTCAAAGTATTCAGGTTATCGGGCCATCAGAAAAAAGGGCAGCTTTTCACTTTGCAACAGAACTGATTTCCACTATCTTTCTTACTTCATTCAGAGATAATTCAGGCTTATGAGAAAAATGACGATTCTGCTGTCTTGCACCCTGTTATGGGCGGGAACCTTCAAGGCCCTGTGCCAGGAATCCATAGATAGTTCGCGGCTGGTAAGGCTTATGACGTTTAATATCTATCACGGGGAGACCATGAAGGGGGATTTTGACCTGGACCTGATTGCCGGGGTGATCCGTGAGGCGGATCCGGACCTGGTGGCTTTGCAGGAGGTGGACTTTCGCACGAAACGGGCCAGGAACATGGACCTGGTAAACGAGTTGGGGAACCGGACCGGACTGCTGCCTCTGTTTGGAAGGGCCATGTATTTCGATGGAGGCGAATACGGGGAGGGCATCTTATCGAAGTATTCCTTCCTGAGTTCCAGGAACCATGCGCTGCCGGCAGGGGAGGGGAAGGAGCCTCGCTCAGCCCTGGAAGTACGGGTGATCATTGGCAGCGGGGATACCATCGCCTTTGTGGGTACTCATTTTGATCATACGGGGGAGGTAGACAGGATCGAACAGGCGACCCGGGTCAGGGAAATCCTCGAAGGAATTGATCTGCCTGTCGTGCTTGCCGGGGATTTAAATGCGAGACCGGGTAGCCGAACCATGGAGATCCTCTTTTCCGGGCTGAGGCCCAGTTCCGGTAATATGGCGCCCACGATTCCATCCGATGGTCCCAGGGCAAAGATTGATTACATACTGTACGGTCCGCCGGAGCGATGGCGGGTACTGGAATCACGGGTCATCTGCGACTCTGTGGCATCCGATCACTGTGCAGTATTAAGCGTACTGGAACTGCTGCCTGCAGGTCAATGAGCTGCTATGATCTCACGTTTGTCCTTCAGTTTGATCACTCCCTGAAGTACCAGATCACTGCTGCTGAAATTGCATGAAACCCGCAGGGAATGGGATCCTTTGTTTAGCAGATCCGCTTTCCATTCCACTTCCGTTTTCTTTTTGAGGGATCCTTTTTCATCATAGAAGAGAAGATTTCCCTCTCCATCGTAAATGCAGCTGTAGCCTGCTTTCAGGCCAAGAGGGATCTCCATGGAAACGGAACCATCCAGTTCCAGGAGGATCTCCCCGAGCTCTCCTTCCTCCCCGGATGCTTTAAGCTGGAAATATAATTCCTGGTCTTCGGATCCGACATGGAACTTCCATTCACTGTAGTGAGGCTGGCCCGGTTGCAGGACCAGGTTTTCATGCTCAAAGGATTCTTTTCTGTAATGTTGCAGCTGGAATTCGTTTTCAGTGATTTTGTAGAGTGAAAAATCGTATTCTCCGGCTTTCAGAACTTGTTTCTGAGACGCATTAAAGATCTTACGCTGTTTGGCCTCTTCCCAGGTTCGGATGGCCTCAATTACTTCTTTGATATTGGGATTTTTACCAATGGCTATGGGATTTACCACCAGGGCATACCCTGCGTTCCAGCCAGCTGCCCTGGCCAGCATCCATTCCATTTCTTCCAGGGTGGTACCTGCCTGGTACCAGAACCAGCCCAGCATGTTGGGCTGATAGTTGCGCTCCAGGGTGGCCTGGTTGTTAAAGCGGATTTCATTCTGACTTTCCCGCATGCCTCCATACCAGGGTTCTCCCCAGTTCATATAGGTATTCAGGTGCCAGTAGAAGTGGCTGGACTGACTGGTTCCGTTGACCACCAGGTGATCCACTCCCTCCAGGAAACGAAGAGCAAAATAGTCCTTGGAGGCATCGCCGTAGCCGGTGGAATAGGCTCCCTCATGGCCATCGAAATCCATGTGGCTTACGCCTGTTTCATTAAAGAAATCCACCAGCTTATCGATCATCTCATTCTGGAGATCCATGTTGGGGTAGAAGGTCTTGTAAGGGTGGTCGATCAGACGTGCAATGGCATCCCCCTTTGCATGCCTGGCGGCTTTGGTCCCGAAAGCTCCTCTTGTGCAATTCAGAAGTCTGAAGGGGGGCTCCCCGGATATCCCGGAAAAGCGGATCAGCTCATCCCCGATCCGGACCGTTTGCAGGGTTGTAAGTTTGTGATAAAAGCTTGTGTCTTCAATGGGGATCTCTGTTTCAGTTGTACCAAGATCAGCAGTGATCACAGTTCCTGCATAGGAAGCCAGTCCCGGATGGGGCAGGGGACTTACAAAGGGATCGTTAGTGGTAATGAAATTGGTCAGGGTATGCACCCCCATGCGGATGTCCCGCTCCCTGGCCTTTTCCACACAGGCCTTCATGCCCTCCCGGCCATTGGGAAAGAGCGAAGGGATCAGGTCGAAGTGCCCCCAGGTGCTGAAGGGGTGACTCTGGTAAAGACTGTAGAAGCCCACTTCTTCAGTAAAATCAAGCATCATGTCCACCGTGCTTTCCCCGAAGTTGCTGATGATATAAGGGCGGCCTGCCAGGGGAGAACTTTTCACCCATTCCCCTTCAATACGAATATGGGGGAGACCTTCCTTTTGCTCAATCTGACCGATCAGCTCCAGGGCATCCTTCTCCTTTATCCCAAATAGGGCTATGGCCGAACCAATGATGCCGAAGTCCGGGTTGGGAGCAAGGGCGGTGTTGCCAAAGCCATTCCATGCTTCTATGATCTGTGGTTGGGTCCGGTCGATACAGAAGGCCTGGAGACTGGAGCCATAATCCTGGACCAGGGCTGCACTGCCCCTCGGCGGGACCTTGCCTTCTTCATTGACCAGGGCTCCCCCCGTGGTTTTTACATTCAGCGCCTGGATTCCGATGGCATAATCCGGGTTGCGGACCACCCCCACAAATTCGCCCACGGTCTCTCCAATGGTGGTCCGGATGGGACCCCAGAGGATGGCATCCACTTTCTCCTGAGGGGAAATATCCACTACTTCCAGCCTCAGGTAGTCTCCTTTATTCTGAAGCTTAAGATCCACGCGGATACCCTGGGGAAACATATAGCTCAGTTTCTCACCCTTTGCTTTGAATCCTGTGGGATCAAGAATCGATCCCCCGCTCTTAATTCCCACCAGGTAGGCAGATCCAGGTGTGGCATAATTCACATCTTTCTGAATATCTGTCAATGCAACAATGGCTCCATTTCCATCCAGACTCAGTCTGAATGAGGAGGTGGAGAAAGATACCTGGGCCTGTACGGCCATGCCAAGGCTTACAAAAGCCAGAAAGAGGAGGACGACTTTAGTTCTGATCATGGTGGGATAATTAGTTAATACAAATCTTCTTAGTCTACTTCATCAGGATAGGGAACCGGCTTATTAGTTTCTGTCAGAATGGGCATGCCCGCATTCACTTCCCTCAGGTAGGAAGAGAGCAGGGTGGCAAGTTCCTTTTTGATTTCAGTTTCCTCAGCAGCCAGGTTATTGCTCTCTGAAAGGTCCATTCGAATATTATAAAGTTCCAGGCTCTGATCCAGGTGCCGGTAAATCAGTTTCCAGTCACCCTTCCTTACGGTACTATAGGGAAACTGGTCGTAAGTATGGGGGAAATGCCAGAACATGGGCCTGTCCTCATCCCTGAGCTCCGGATCCTCCAGGTAGGGGACAAAGCTCTTTCCATCCACCACCTGGTTCACCTTATCCCGGTAGTCCACTCCGGCCATTTCGAGAACGGTGGGGAAGAGGTCATCCACCATCACATACTGACTGCTCTCTGATCCCCTGGCAACATGTCCCGGCCAGTAGACGATCAGTGGCACACGGATTCCTCCTTCATAGGGCAGTAGTTTATGTCCCCTCAGAGGCTTGTTCAGAGTGGCCTGACTGGGTTGCCCGTTGTCCGACATAAATATTAGAATGGTATTTTCCCACTGACCTGTCTCTTTGAGCTTAGACATGAGATCACCCAGGGACTTATCCATGCCTTCAATCATGGAAGCATAGACGGCTTCAAAATCGGAAAGGTCTTTGCCCGTGTAATTCTCATAGAAGCTTGAGTCCGCTTCCCAGGGGGCATGGATGGCATAGTGGGCCATATAGAGGTAGAAGGGCTTCTCCTCTGACACCGCCTTGTCTATTTCCGCCAAGGCCTCCAGGGTAAGAGCCTCGCTTAGATAGGTAGAGGTTCCGTGATATTTTTCCAGGCCGGGTACATCCCAGATGCGGTCTGCATTTCTCCAGGCGGCGCTGTAATTATATTCCCCGTGATAAGATCCCGGTCCGCCGGCAGCGTGCCCTCCAATATTTACGTCAAAACCCAGGTTCAGGGGATTTTCTCCCGGAGTACCCACAGCTCCAAAATGTGCTTTGCCTGAGTGGATGGTGCGGTAGCCGGACTCTCTTAACAGCTGGGGCATGGTAATGGCCTGTACGGTAAGAGGAATATCCCCGCTCATGGACATCCCGTTCATGTTCCACTCTGGAGGGGTGATCTCCTTGTGTTCCGGATCGGGTGATTTGTTCATGCGGAGGGTCCAGTTGGTGACCTGGTGCCTGGCCCCGTTCATTCCGGTCATCAGGCTGATGCGGGAGGGGGAGCAGACGGCATAGGCATAGGCCTGCGTGAATTTCATCCCCTCTTCAGCCAGGGCCTCCATATTTGGGGTATGATAAATCTTATTGAGGCGGGTAGTTTCGCTATGGAAGGGCAGGGAGCAATCCTGCCAGCCCATATCATCTACATAAAAGAGGATGATATTTGGCTTATGTTCCTGTACTGTCCCGCTCTGACAACTCATGAGGGTGGAGAAACCGATAAGGACGATGCTGAGGATTAATGAGAAATTTAATTTCATGTGAGTTTAGTTTTCAATATTAAAGCGCATGATATAGCTGGCAGTGCTTTCTTTTCCGAAAAAATGATAACCAGAAGTTACATAGAGGTAGGCAGGCATTTCATCTATCATAAGGAGCTGCGGCCTTTCAAATTTAATGATATTCCCTCCATAGTGCTTTTTTGCATTTCGAAGGGCCTCTTCCCCAAGGTAGGCTTCCGCGGGGTAAAAACCCTGTTCCTCCAGGGTAAAATTCAGGCCATCGTCCGAAACCCAGAGGAGTCCCCCGCCCTTTTCCAGAATCCCGTGATTGTCTGTGGTCAGCAGGCAGATCTTGTCCTTATAAATAAAGGCATAGCCGTCTTCAATGGTCTGGTCGTTGGAAGTCACAGGATCAGGAAGCTGTTCATAGGGTCCGGTGATTTTTTGGGATCTGGCCAGGCCCATTCGGCCACCCGCTGACTTAAAATACAGATAGAAAGATCCATTGGGATGACAGAGCAGGGCGGGATTGTTAAGGCCGTTTGTTGCTTTGTAGTTCCAATAGGAGGAATCTTCGGGAGGGGACAGGATCGGTCCGTCTCCGTTTACCTTTTCCCAGGGGCCGTAGAGGGAAGATGATATGGCCATCCCGATATGCTGGTTGGAGGGATGAGGAGGAGTTTCAGGATTGTCGTTCCCGATGTAGAGCAGGACATAGCTGTCTCCTACCTTGTGAATGGCCGGATTGTGGGCACCGTATTTATCCCAGGTGTCTTTTCCCGTGCCGGTGAGGGCCAGGTCCGAGAAACGGAAGGGGCCTTCCGGGGATGGGGCCACATAATGTGCAATCTCGCTGTGTGAACGCCAGCCTGGATCCACTTTGAATTCTCCGGGCCACCGGGCTACAAAGAGGTGGGTCTGTCCCCCTTCATCCTGGATGGGGGAGCTGCCCCAGACGGTATATCCTGGTTCTTCCACTGCAATCCCGGCATATTCCCAGTTATCGGCTAGCTGCTTTCCTTTATTGATGAGTTTATCCAGTGTTGCCCGGGAGACTTTCAGAATGGTCCCGTGCCGCGTTCCTTCCGGAAAGCTTATCAGGTCCGAGATATCTTCCCAGTGCTCCAGGTCAGAGCTGGCCATGGCTCCAAACCGATTCGCTGTGTAGCGGTCAAAATACAGGATCCAGCGTTCCCCCACCCGCGCAATGGTGGGGCCCTCCGCCCAGTCCTGATCATAGATGGGTTCCGAGGCGGCGGACCAGGGACCTGTTTTGTTTTCGGCGGTGGCGATCTTAATATTCTTTTGCGCCACGGGCCGCCTGGTCTCATCCTTCAGGAACATCAGGTAGAGATCGCCCTGCTTTAACAGGGTTCCGTCGATGGAATTGAATCCCGGGTCATAAAGCAGCTTTGTTTCGCTGAACTGCAGCATGTCTTTGCTGCTTACATAGTACATGCGATGGTTGTTCTTGTTGTCTCCTGTGCCATCTGTTTCCGGGAAGCGACCCGGGATGGTGGTGGACCAGAAGATCATGAATTCCCTGTTTTTTTTGTCGTAGAAGATTTCCGGGGCCCAGCAATTCATGGCTTTCTTTTCATGCTCCATCACCGGGATATACTGCTGCTTGCTCCAGTTTATCAGATCAGGTGAACGGGCATAGCCAATGCCCTTTTCTCCCCAGCTAACGGTCCATACCATATAGAAAAGTCCGTCGGGGGTCTGAATGATGCAGGGGTCTCGCATCAGCTTATCCTTCCCTGCTTCCGGGGTGAGAAAGGACTGGTTGTCGTTCAGGGCCTCCCACTTCAGGCCATCCTCACTCCAGGCCAGGTGCAGTCCGTCCTCCCCGTTGGAGATGAAGTAGGAAAAAAGGTAGACCGAGTCCCTGTTCTGAGCATTACAGACAAGGGCTCCAAGGAAGAGCAGAAAAGTGAGTATGTACCCTTTCATAGCTTATCAACTGCCAATTTTAAACACGAAAGCGTAATCACAGGGCAGCTGATCCTGTGCAAGTTTTGGAAGCTTGATAAGCAGGTCCTTTCCCTTTTTCTCGCATTCAAGTGACAGATCCGTTCCCAGCAGACTGATCTTTGTATCCGGAGTTACCTGCAGGTCGCGGATCAGCAAATCTTCTTCGGGCCAGCCGGGAACGATCACGTAGAGATCATTTTCTTTCTGAGTAAAGAAGGCTTCCCTCACGGCATAACCAGGCTGTTGATCCACGGTCTGCTTCAGAATATAATCGGCTGGCAGGTAGTGGGTGTCCTTGGGCTTCCAGTCTTTCTTTCCTTTTTTAGACCACTGGCAGGCCCGGTCCCATTTACGGGTTCCGTAGATGGCTTCTCCGTTCACTTCCAGCCATTTTCCCATTTCCAGGAGGCGTTCCTGCATGATCTCCGGGATGTTTCCTTTTCCATCGGGACCAATATCCAGCAGGAGGTTGCCCCCGTTGCTGACGGTATTGAGCAGCAGGTAGATCAGTACCTGAGCAGTGGCATAATCCTCTTCCGGCTCGTTGGCATTGTAACCAAAGGAAAAACCGATTCCGCGGCATTCTTCCCAGGGATGGCTCCCTTCCATACCGGCTTCATATTCGGTGGTATAATAACCTCCATGCTTGTGCCGCGCGCCCTTGCCCCAGCGGTCATTGATTACCACGCTTTCCCCGATGCTGGATTCATTAAACAGCCAGGCAAGCAGTTCGGGTGTTTTCCAGTATTCTGCTTCCATGGACCATTCCCCATCGGTCCAGACCACATCCGGCTGGTAGCCTTCAACCAGTTCCTTGAACTGGGGATGAAAATGCTCCTCCACAAAGCGTTCTTTGTCGTCCAGCCACCAGGGATGGAACCACTCGTATAGCGAATAGTAGGTTCCAAATTTCACATCTGTTTTTTTCACAGCCACCTCCAGTTCCTTCAGCAGGTCCCGTTCAGCACCCACTTCACCGGCATTCCAGGGGAAGCCCCATGTCTTGCTCGCTGTTTCACTGGGCCAGAGCGTATACCCGTCATGGTGCTTGGAGGTAATGACCATGTATTTGGCACCGGCATTTTCAAAGAGTTTTGCCCATTGGCCGGCATCAAAATCCTCTGCCGTGAACAGAGGGCCAAAATCGTAATAGGAAAAATCATCACCATAGGTCTTCACGTGGTGATCATAAACTTCAGTTCCGGTGAAATCGCCATTCCCAAAAAGGGTTTTGGTCTGCATCCAGTACTGGTACCACTCGGAATAGGTTCCGCGGGGACTCCAGGCCGGTACCGAATAGGGTCCCCAGTGCAGGAAGATTCCGAATTTGGCATCTTCAAACCAGGGGGCAACGGGACGACTGTCAAGGGATTCCCAGTTGGGTTCGTAGGTATTTTGAGCTTGACTGGCCTGCATGATAAACAGGGCAAGGATAAGACTGAGTAGGTGTCTGGTTTTCATTTTGTTTATTTTATTTGAATGGGAAGGTAGCCATGGGCGGGAATGCTAACCTGGATTTCCACACTGTAATCCCGCGAGAGTTCCTGTTCCTGGGCCTGGCCTTCACCAATTTGTATATGTGCTGTTTCTGTTAGTCCGGTATAATACAGGGGAAGTGTGATATTTCTTTCCAGTGTTTTCCCGGTGGGATTATACAACAGGGCATAGCCCTTGATCTCCAGCTGTGGATCCACATGCAGGATTCCATCCCAGTCGCGACCGTCGGGACGGCGCAGGTGAATGATGTCCGCATTGAGAATATCCCTGTATTTCTTGTAATGGGCTATTTTGCTAATCACAAGCTCCCTGGTTTCCTCTGTATCGTAAAGCCTCGGACCCCTGTAGCAGGCCTGAATTCCGGAGCCATAATTCTGGGTCATGTGAGCATCATACTCCTGCAGGTGATCTGCCAGGGGTTCCAGGGTTGCTGCTTCCCCGCCCCCGTGGTACTGGGTGAGTGGCACGAAGGTCCAGGCCATGGAGGGAGGCTTGAGCCAGGTGCCATCGTAGATATTCTGGCGGCCCAGCAGAATCTGCTGTTCCCTTGGTAGGGACCAGTTCACCTCCCGGTAGCCAATGCCGATCTTATTGGACCCGGAAAGATGGTAAATATCCGGCAGGTTCATATAGATTCCTTTGGCCCTGAGCCGCTTATAGAAGTCGGTGGCCTGTCTCCATTGTTTCCACTGGGAGTCATCATGACCTTCATGGCCGGGGTGGGAGGTGGAAGCACAAAAATCCCCCGGATAGGGTCCGTCATGTTCCAGTACGCTGAAGCCTGTTCTATCCATGAATACTTCCAGCTTCCGGTAATAATCCTGTCCCCACGCACTTCCTCCGCAGGGAGCGTTTCCAAATTTGGCCCCACCGGGCTCTCCGGTCTCCTTATCGATGACATCGGTTTCCGGACCGATCTTTCTGCTGGAGAAGAGGGAATAGCCCCCCAGTTCAATGTCTTTAGAATGGGCGTAATCCACCAATTTCTTAAATCGGTCAATATTCTTCTCCGAAAGATCTTCCATGTTCAAACCACTTCCAAAACTCAGGATTACCATTTCGTAGCCGGTCTCGGCACACTGGTCTATGGCTGCCTTTACCTTTCTTGTATTTGTGGTGACCAGGTGCAGGAAGATGGGATTCTCCGTGATCCAGGGGGCCAGGGTCCGGTACATCTTGCGTATACTTAAACCATTTCGCTCACGTTCCGTTCCATCCAGGGCCAGCACATAGGTGCGAAAGCTTTCAAAGCCGGTCCCGGCCTCAAGCTTGTAGTCAGGCCCATGGCCGGGCTCACTCTTAAGTATGCATGGAGTCTTATATTCCCAGTTGACCTGGGAGGTATAGTCCGGGTCAAGTTCCCAGTGGATGGCATTGGGCGATTCCACATAGGTGAAACCTCCGAAAGCATAGTCGTTTTCAAGGTATAAATTGGGCAGGTCCCAACGTGAGGGTTCATCCACGTAATTATTCTTTTCGGGGTGGGCAATGATTTCACCGGTGAAGTGGTCGATGCGGATGCTTTCTGCTCCCATGTTCTTCACATGGATCCATTTGCACAGCAGGGGAAGTCCATCATAAATCTCATAGTGCACCTCCACGCTAATGTCCTTTAAGCGGGGATGGGTGTAATAGAAGATTGCTTCCATTCCTTTCCTTTCCCACTGGGTGGATGAGGTCCAGCGTTTGCGTTCCCACCTGAGGCCCCGATCAAGTTCCCCGGTCTCAAATTTTTTATACTCAAAGGCATTTTCCGGGGAGCTCATATGAGCCAGCCACTCCTGTTTAAGATAGCCATGCTCTTTTTGTCCGGACAGACCTCCAATGGGGTAGGATGTTCCGTCTATGCTTAACAGGGCCTCCGGTTTAACGGAGCGAATGAATTCTTCTCCGGTTTGCAGGTTTTTCAGGCTCACCGTGGCGGCATTGGGAACGGTACGAATGGTCCGGGAAACAAGCCCGTTGGAGAGGATGATTTCCTTTTCGCTTATATAAGCCTTGGCCTTTGTTTCGGGAGATTCAAGCAACCAGTCCTTTTCGGCTACAGGTAAATTCTGCGACAAATCTGTCTGGCCCCAGAGTGTTAGCGAGAACAAAAGAGGGCATAGCAGGCTGAGACAAATTTTTAACATGAGGTAGATTTTTGTCTAAAAATAAGATTTACTCCCTACATTTAAGGAGCTTTAAAACTTATTCTATGCGTTTTTCTGTTTTTTCCTGTTCTATTCTGCTATCCTTGTTCTTGTTGCCCATTTCCGGGGTGGACCTTTATGTAAGTCCGGAGGGATCAGAAAAGGCTGATGGCAGCATCGGGAACCCCTGTAGTTTATCAGAAGTCCGGCTTGTGGCAAAAAAATTCCAGGGCAAAGAGCAAGTTAATATCTGGCTGCTGGATGGGATCTATTACCTGGATGCAGCTATGATCTTCTCTCATGAGGATGGAGGTACAGAGGAATATCCGGTATACTTCCGGGCTCAGAATGAGGGAAAGGCAATTATAAGCGGGGGGAGGCATCTGGAGGTGGAATGGGATGCTTTCCAGGATGGAATCTATGTCTGCCGGGTGCCCGACGGACTTCTAATCGATCAGCTTTTTATAAATGACCAGAGGCAGGAAATGGCCCGCTTTCCCAATTCCATAGAAGGCAGGAATGTGTTTGACCACTGGACCCTGAGTCATTCTGCTGTAGCTGATCCGGACAACGATCCCCTCTCGTCCCAAAAGATAGCTGAATGGGAGGACCCTTCGGGGGCCTACCTGCATGCCATGCACCGGGCCCTGTGGGGAGGAATGCATTACCGGGTAAAAGGCAAAACAGGGGAGGGAAGACTGGACCTTGAGGGCGGATGGCAGAACAACCGGCCGGATCGCATGCATCAGACTTATCGTTTCATTGAGCACGTGTATGAAGAATTGGATGTTCCCGGAGAATGGTACCACGATAAAGCCGGCTCTCTCTTGTATTATTATCCACGCTCCGGACAGGATATGGAGAAGGCCATTGTGGAAGTGGTTATTCTGCCTCACCTGCTTGAATTCCAGGGTTCCCCAGAGAAGCCGGTCAGGCATATTCACCTGGAGGGACTGGTCTTTAAGCATGCGGCACGGACCTTTATGGAAAACAAAGAACCCCTGCTGCGTTCCGACTGGACCACCTACCGGGGTGGTGCCATTTTTTTTAACGGTGCCGAGCATTGCTCCCTGAACCGGTGTGAGATGGATCAACTGGGGGGCAACTCTGTCTTTGTGAATAATTACAACCGCTACATCACCATCCGGAGTTGCCATATACATGAAAGCGGGGCCAATGGGATTGCCTTTGTGGGCGATCCGGACATGGTAAGGGATCCCATCTTTCGCTATGGTCCGCAGGATTATATGAACCTGGACCTGACTCCCGGTCCCAGGGGAGACAACTATCCTGCTTCCTGCCTGGTACATGACTGTATTATCGAGCGCACCGGTCGTACCGAGAAGCAGACTGCCCCGGTCCAGATCTCCATGTCCGGTCGCATCACTGTATCCCATTGCTCCATATACGATGTGCCCAGGGCGGGGATTAATATAAGCGAAGGGACTTTCGGGGGACATGTGATCGAGTATTGCGATGTGTTCAACACCGTGCTTGAGACCGGCGATCATGGGAGTTTCAACTCCTGGGGACGGGATCGCTTCTGGGACCCGGATATTCCCACCATGAACAGGGAAGTGGGAAAGAATCCACAATTGCCCTACCTGGACATGCTGGAACCCAACACCATCCGGAACAGCCGCTGGCGCTGTGATCATGGCTGGGACATAGACCTGGATGACGGATCGTCCCAGTACCGGATATACAACAACCTCTTGCTGAATGGCGGACTCAAGCTGCGGGAGGGTTACCATCGCAGGGTGTGGAACAACATTGTGGTGAACAACGGACTGCACCCCCATGTATGGCCCCGGAACAATGGCGATGTGATCACCCTGAACATCTTTTTCACCTCCCACAAAGCCATTGCCATGAACCGGGGTATGGAGGAGGATGAGAAGTGGGGCAAGGAGATCGATTACAATGTATTTGCCTCCAGTCATTCAGATCGTTTGCTATATGCACGCAACAGTTGTGATGCACACTCCATTGTGGCTGATCCGGGTTTCCGGGATCCGGAATGCGGGGACTACAATATTGATCCGGCCGGAAAGGTGTTTGAGCTGGGCTTCCGCAATTTTGATATGCATTCCTTCGGGGTGCTGAGTCCGCATTTGAGAGCCCTGGTTAAGTGCCCTGAGATTCCGCTCCTTCAAATGGATGTGGATACTTCCGGTGCTGGCCTCATGGCCCTGGAAGTGAGCCTCTGGGAAGATGCACAGCTGTCCGAACCAAGAGGAGCGGCCCTCTCTGCCTATGGAGTGAGCCTCGATGGGAGCGGGGTAGCCATGGCTTATGTTCCTGAGTTTTCAAGAGCCTGGGATAAGGGTTTCCGCACCGGAGACCTGATCCTGGAGGTGGATGAAGAGAAGATCCTTGATCTGGATCTTTTCATGTTTCTGATGGAAAAGAAAGGGAAGCACAGGGTACATCTGGTACGGAACCAGGAGCAAATGGAATTATTAGTAAAATAAATGTTGGCTATGATTTTCCCGGGGGCTGAATGGCCGGGTGGCCGGTATGTAACTATCAACCGGGTGATTAGGTCATTTTCTCACTGATCAGGCTGGCGGCCTTGCTGATCTCCGAATAAATTCTTTCCTTCAAAGGACCGGTAAACCTTACCTCCGGCAGGTAGATCCCAAGGCTGGCAACTACGTTAGTGTTTTTATATACAGGGGCTCCGATACCTGTGACATGTGCCCCATCATAATGTATTGCAAGCTGTTCCTCTTTGATCCTGTCCAGTTCTCTGATCAGGCCAGGCTTATCAACAACACCTTTCCACAAGGCTCCGGGTAAACCATATTTTTGGATAAACAGCTCCCGTTCCGGGTGATCCATGCAGGCAAGGATCATCCTTCCGGTGGCAGTATGATAGACATGCTTTTCTTCATTGTTGGTTATAACCTGCAGCTCCTGTGTACTTGATACCTTGTGCAGGGTGTATCTCATATTATCCTTCATAACTGCCAGGATGCAGCACTCATTCAGTTTTCCCTGTAGTTCTTTCATCGGTTCTGCGGAAACCTGCAACAACTCTTCCTTCAGGAAAAAGCTACCAGTTAGAAAATAGGCCCTGGGGCCGAGTTTATACCCCCGCTTTTTTCCCGCTTGATCTAGATAACCCCTGTTTACAAGGGTTTTCATAATATTCGCGCAGGTACCTTTATTCAGGCCCAGGCTTTCTGAAATCTCTCCCAATCCATACTCTTTATTGCGGTCGCGGGCCACAAATTCCAGGATGTCAAATGCACGGTGGATCACCTGAATCATAATTGTGAATTGCTATTGGTTTTACAGCACAAATGTACAAAATGAATGATTTAAATTCAATATTATAAAATTAATATGCCGATTTATTATTTCATCAACTTCCTTTAATTATAATTCACCGTTATGCTCTGCTGATTAATAAGTAGAAAATAAGGATAATATAACTATATCTGAGTTATTCTCATAAATTTTTCGGTCTTACTTGCGAGATATGTTTTATTGTTTTATTTTGCTATATGGAATAAGTTGCAGGGCCTGAAAGATAAGACTGGCAATATTCCATTTGATTGAACAAACCAATTAGCAATTCATATGAATGTAAGAGAAACGGGTGTGAGTTATTATGGCATAAGCTACCCGGAACATGCAAAGAAAGATTTTCAGGAGATGATTCAGCATAACTGCAATGCGGTAATTCTGGCGCTTTCTGAATTCGATATTGACTTCTGGTTTCCTAACATTGTCAGGGTAGCCAAAGTTGCAAAGGACCTCGGTTTAAAAGTATATCTCGATACATGGGGCATTGGAAAATGGTTTGGCGGTGAACCGCCAAGTATATTCCTGACCAATAATCCAGGGAACAGGCAGGTTTCAGCACTCACAAATGAAATGCTGCCTGCCGTTTGCTTTAATACAAAGGCTTTCCGGGATTACTTTTATGGCCTGTGTGAGAAACTGGCTGCGGAGGTGGAAGCGGATGGATTTTTCTGGGACGAACCACATTATGCGCTACCTAAAAGCTATGCTTCAATCACCGGTGGTGCGGGTGATGACTGGTCCTGCCGGTGCCCGGTTTGTCAAAGGGAGTTTGAGCGCTTGTATGGATATGAAATGCCCCGGATGTTAACGAAAGAAGTAATTGCCTTCAGGGAAGACACTGCCCTTGAAATCCTGGAGACAGCCTCCCGGAAAATCAAGCAGATCAGACCCGATAGCAAAATCACCTGTTGCGTGCATGCCACTATTAATAGCTACTATGTAAAGGAAAACAGGGGCTATGATGATTGGAATAAAGTTGCAAAAGTAGATGTGTTTGACGTTTTCAGCACAACCATCATCAGTTATAAGCTTCCCCGGAGCTTCTTTCAGACCATTACACAGCAGACAGTCGACATTGCTAAAAAATATGGTAAAGGTTCCCAGCGCTGGCTGATGAACTATTACCAGCAGCCGGAGAATATTGAAGAAATTAAAGAGATTGTCCATCTCTATGCAAATATGGGTGTGGATAGCCTGTTTGCATGGACCTACCGCGGAGGGCATGGGACTGTGCTGGCAGCACCGGGAGCCCTGGAAATGTGGGATATGCTGGGCGAAGCTTATGGCGAGGTCCTGTCCAAAGAATATGCACTAAAATAATATTGGAGGAATACTTATGGAAACAAATGATTCAGGTTATTTAAGTCAGGTCATTGAGCTCTTACAAAAGGTTGAAAAAGAGCAGGCTGAAAATATTGATAAGGCAGCCGAATTAATGGCGGGGGCCATTGAAAAAGACGAATTAATTCATGTTTACGGGGGAGGTGGGCATACGACCCTGGTCATGGGTGAAATGTTTTTCCGGGCAGGAGGATTGGCAAATATTAATCCGGTGATGGAACCGGGACTTTCGGTTTTTAACCAGGCATTGAAATACCTGGAGCTGGAAAGAACGGTTAACTACGGACGGGCCATTGTAAAATACTTCCGGATCCAGAAAGACGAAGTACTTATTATTTTCCATAACATCGGTATCAATGCAGCTACCATTGATGCAGCCATGGAAGCCAAGGAAAATGGAGCAAAAATCATTGCTGTAAGCTCATCTTTCTGGCAAAATGATATTCCCGAAGATCATTTTATCCGTCATCCCAATAAAAAGAACTTGTTTGATCTTGCAGATGTCTGTATTGACGATTACAATCCGGTGGGCGATGCGGTAGTAAGTATTGAAGGATTTGAAACATCATTCGCCCCGATCTCCAACATCATCGATTTTTACATTGCCCATTATCTTGAGATTGCCACCATAAAAAAATGTGTGGCAAAGGGGATAAAACCACCTGTCTGGTCAAGTGCCAATGCACCGGGGGGAGATGAGATCAATGCAAAGTTTGTGGAGAAATACATGCCGCGTGTCAAATATCTCTAAGCATATGAAAGAAGCTCTATCTGGCTTGCTGAATAAATATCATGTCCCGGAACCCCGGAATTTTCAAATGTCCACTTCCGGAAGCTCCAAGGGATTGAGTTTATTACCCGGATGGATGTGGAAGGAGGCTCAGCTGGAAGTAAACCAGGTCCCTCTGCTGACATGGCGTTTGAAACGAAAGTTTCTGGAGCTTAAAAAAATAGTAGAGGACTCCAGCATCGAAAATGTATGCATGCTTCGCTTCTGCAGCATGGGAAGCAGTGATGAATATGACTTGAATTCCCTGCTGTACCGGGAAATGGATTTATGTGAATTTATTGGCGGAGGGAAAATTGCTTCCCTGCAGGCAGTTCTCAACGAGGACCGGAATGGCAATGTCATACTGAAACTGGGCAATGGGATTCTCTGCAGTGTTGAAGTAAGTCTCCGGATGCCCTCCGGATCAGACCTGGTAGACAGGCATGAAATCATTGCCCAAAGGGGGATTGCAAGTGATCTGGTTGTGGATACCATGATTCCACAGCATTCGGTTTACAGTTGTACCGAAAGGGGAGAAATGCGTTACAGGGACGTCGACATGGAATTGTACGGCTTCGATGAAGAGCAAATTGACCAGGTTCGTTCCGCCTTCCAGGTATTGAAACAAACGGAATTGAGGCAGGAGTGGCAATCTCAGCATAAACGGCTGGTCCATTTTATGGAATCGGTCTTCGCCTCCGGTAAAGAGCAGCGGAAAATCACTTTTAACAATGCGCAGGATATATGAAAGCGGTTAAAATTGCCATGTTATCACTTACACATGGCCATACTCGGAAGTATTATCAGACCTTAAGAGACAATCCGAAATTTGAATGGCTTGCGGTCCATGCTGAGACGGAGAGGGAGAAGGAGATCTTTATGATGGGGAACTGGGGCATTCCATGCTATATGGATGAACAGGAGATGTACGATGCTCATCCTGACATCGAGGCAGTCGTAATGGCTTCGGCAAACAATAAACATTTAAGTCAGTTCAGAGAATGCGCCAGGCGCGGTATCCATATCCTCAGCATGAAAATCCCCACCTTTAATATGGATCAGTATTCGGAGATCGAACGGCTGGTTGAGGACTCAGGGATTGTTTGCCAGGTAGAACTGGAAATGCACTATAATCCTGTGGTAACAAGGCTGTATCAGCTCGTGTCGCAGGGAGATCTGGGGCAGGTGGAATCTGTAAATGCTACCAATATAACCCTATCGCCTGTCTGGGCTTTCCCATGGCAGGGGAGTCCTGAGGAAAGTTACGGGAAAAGGGTGCCACTCCGGCCTGACGACAAACGTTTCAGAGGTGGATCTCTTGCCGACCATCCGCATGTTTTCGACCTGATCAGGTGGATGACCGGGAGCGAATTTGATTATGTATATGCCGAGGCGGGGCCCAATATACGACCGGATATTGAGGTTGAAGACACGCTCTTGATTAATGGAAAAATGAAAAACGGAACCAGCTTCCTGTTTGATCCCTCCTGGTCACGACTGGAGGAACGCCTGGAAGTGCCCGGTCCGGGCTGGGAGATTTATCCCAAACGCATGGAAGTAAATGTGACAGTAAGTGGAGAGAAAGGCGTCTTGTTCGCAGATTGTTTTGGTCCCAATGTTTATCACAATGGAGTTCCCAATGACCGCTATACCGTTCAGTACACCTATTTCGATGAGTGGATCGGCATGATGGATGAATTTGAGGAGTGCATCCGAACCGGGAAAACCCCGAAGATCAATCTGAAGTGGCACCGCAAAACCATCGAAGCGATGAATGCCTGTTATGAAAGTATGGCGCAGGGTAAAATCGTACATTTAAATCCTGAACCACTTGACTGAGGGAACAAACCATGGCTTTAAAATATATTGACTGGACAATCATCATCATCTTTCTGATTGTCCTAACAGCAATAGGATTAGCCAGCAGTAGAAAGGGCGGCAAGGATTCGGCAAGTTTCTTTCTTTCCGGCAGAAATATGCCTTGGTGGTTGCTGGGAATCTCCATGGTCGCCACCACCTTTTCCCTTGGTACGCCGAATCTTGTAACGGACATTGTTCGTTCCGGAGGAGTGGCCAGGAACTGGTTATGGTGGTCTTTTCTTCTCACGGGGATGTTATCTGTATTTGTTTATGCGAAGCTCTGGAGCCGCTCAAAGCTGATGACGGACCTTGAATTCTACGAGGAACGTTACAGCGGAAAAATGGCTGCCATTCTGCGAGGATTCAGGGCGGTCTATCTGGGATTTTTCTATAATGTCCTGATCCTGGCCAGCGCATCCCTGGCCTTCATTAAGATCAGTACCATCATGCTGGGGGTTGACCCACTGGCCGGATTGGTAATTGTTTCAGTCCTTATTCTTATCTACAGTACCATCGGAGGTTTGAAATCCATTTTATGGACTGATTTCTTCCAATTCATTTTCGCCACAGGCGGGGCCGTGCTCACCGCATTTCTGGTTATTAAATCGCCTGAAATAGGAGGAATTTCGAATTTCATTCAGCATGAAGCCATCCATGATAAACTCAATTTTTTTCCTGATTTTTCCAATGGCAGGATGGCCCTGGTGGTTTTTATAATTCCCATAACCATTCAATGGTGGGCTGCATGGTACCCGGGATCCGAACCGGGTGGAGGCGGATATATTGCCCAGAGAATGCTATCGGCCAAATCAGAAAAACATGCTGTTGGCGCCACCCTGGTTTTTACTTTCTTTCATTATGCCATAAGGCCCTGGCCCTGGATCCTGGTCGGCTTAAGTTCATTGATCATATTTCCGGATTTGCAATCAATGGCTGCAAAATTCCAGCATGTCCCGGAACAGTATATGCAAAATGACATTGCCTACCCCGCCATGCTCAGGGAGTTCCTTCCAAGCGGAATACTGGGATTGGTATTCGCCTCCCTGATTGCTGCCTATATGTCCACAGTTTCAACCCATATTAACTGGGGTGCATCCTACCTGGTGAATGATTTTTATGTCCGCTTTATTGATCCCAAAGCATCCGAAAGCAGGAAAGTGATGATTGGAAGACTGTGGACTGTCAGTTTGCTGGTCTTCTCGGTTATCCTTGCCCTTTTTCTGGAAAATGCACTCCAGGTATTTCAATACTTATTGATGATTGGGGCCGGAACGGGCCTGATATACCTGCTGCGATGGTTCTGGTGGAGGATTAATGCATGGTCGGAGATATCGGCAATGGCGGCTGCCACCCTGTTTTCGGCTGCCCTGATCATTATAGAGCAGCTGTTCCTGGTTCAGCTGGGACCGGATCAAATTTCAATATTTGGCATGGAGATGGAAAGTTCCCTGTGGGATACCCTGAAATTCGTGTTGATTGTATTTCTTACTACCATCACCTGGCTGATTGTCACCTTGAGTACAAAACCCTGTGATGAGGAAATCTTGCTACGATTCTACCAGAAGGTGAGACCGGGGGGACCAGGTTGGAACAAAGTCATGTCAGAAGCTGTGCGAAAAGGACTGGTAAAGGAGAACCAGGTACATTCAGATTGGGATGTACCTCTGGGCTTGCTTTGCATGAGTCTGGGCTCCATAGCAATTTTTGCGGTCCTTTTCGGAATCGGATATTTAATATATGGTCAGTTAAGTATGTTTTTTATCCTCATATCCCTTGCCGTGATCGCTTCGGCTCTCTTATTCAAGTTCTGGGGAGGATTATTTAAGTCCTGATTATAAGTAAATGTATTAAGCGCCTGAGGCTTTTTCAATGACAGACTCCAGATCAACGGAAATTCCGCCTCTTTCTTTACTCTCTTCGGCAGCCTGCATAAATGCAAAAATCTCCAGTGTTTCTTCAATGGGGATCGGAGCTTTGCCACTTTCATAAAACTCGCATACTTTATGCAGCAGGGGTTCGTATCCTGAATATTCATTCAGAACGGAAATCCCCTTTTCTCCGAAAACAGTAACCCCATATCCGCCCTGTCCTTTCCTGATCCCTCTGAAAGTCCCGATACGGTCATCTTCCCAGACACCCACCACAAGATCCGTATCTTCAGTAAACGTGCGCTGAACACGAAGGCATCCCGTTCCCATGATTGTAAAAAGGGTTTCCACACCGTGCACCGCATACCAGAACAGATCGGGATGATGCGCTTCAAGGTGAGCCGGACTGTAGGCTTCAGCCCCAATGACCGGGCCAATTTTACCATTGGCTATTTCTTCCGCACCATTGATGTATCTTAAGGAGGAAGAAGAAAACAGTGGAACCTTGTATTTTTTCGCGGCATCTGCGATGGCGTAGGCATCGGACAAGGATCCCGCAAAGGGTTTGTCAATAAATACGGGTAAGCCGGCTTCAAATGCAGGCAGAGCCTGTTCAAGGTGTTGGTTGCCGTCAATACAGGTAATTAATACCACATCTACCTTTTTCAGCAGATCATCCATGGAAGATACGATCTCCACCCCATAGCTTTCTACCTTCTTTGTGATTTCGGGGATCCTGTTTTTCCATTCCAGTATGTTCTCGGTTCCCTTTGGATAGGCTGCGACTACTTTATATCCCAGAAATTTCTCCCCTGCCAGCGGATCGTTTAATGACTTGGTAAAAGCTTCACTGTGACCGGTATCCAGTCCGACCATGCCTATTCTTTTACCTTTGTTTGTTCTTATATTAACTGCAGCTGCACTTCCTGCAATGCCAAGGCCCATAGTAGTAAGCGCTGTCTTTTTGATGAAATCTCTTCTGTCATTCATGGCTATTCCTTTTTTATAAATATTCAGCTGGAAATTTCCAGGGATCCCGGTATTCCGGAATGGCCAGACGAGCTGCTTCCTCATCACCGACAATGCGTTCTGTTTCCGGATCGAATTTTATGGATCTACCCAGCTTCATGGACAGGACACTCAATTGGATGGGGATATCCACTTTTATATGGTATTCCGCATTGCATGAGGGCTGCTTGCCTGATTTAATACATTCCACCCATTCCAGCTCATGGCCCGGTGATGGGGGAATGGAGGGGGGAGGCGTTTGCATTCCATCCATTCTGTTCCCTTCTGGTAATACCTTATGACTATCGTAATCGGTATACAGGGTCCCGTTTACACCATGAAAATAGATTCCCAGCCTTCGCCTGCTTTCCTGGCTCCGCAGGAAATCAAAGCCGTAAGAGTTGGTCAGTGACATCATCCAGGTCATTGTAAGTTTGGGATAGCGCCAGATCACTTCGTGGTTGTCATAGACATCACTGTCATCTTTGATAATAAAGCTTCCACCGCTTGCACTGATTTCCGTGGGGTAATCCAGATCCAGGGCCCAGATGGGCAAATCTGTTATATGAGGAGCCATTCCGGGAGTCCATCCGCCGCTGAAATCATTCCAGAAGCAATGGTAGAATGCATCTTTAACCAGGTTTGGATTGAAGGATTGCATGGGTGCCGGCCCCACCCACATGTCCCAGTCCATCCCTTTGGGAATTTTCATGGTATTGTTTCCTGTTCCAATTCCATTGGGAGCTTCATTCATAACGAAAAATGTGCGAATGGTTCCAATATCACCCAGGTTTCCCGAACGGACCAGTTCCACCATTCTGCGATAGTGTTCGCTGGCGTGTATCTGGGTGCCGATCTGACTAAGCACATTATTTTTTCTGATTGCATTCCGCACGGCCAGACTTTCGGCCAGGTGCATGGTCATGGGCTTCTGCAGATAAATATGCAGGCCTGCTTCGGCTGCTTCCACGGCCTGAATGGCATGCCAGTGTGCGGGGGTGGCTATAATGACCGCATCCAGTCCCTGGTGCTGCAGTAATTCTCTGTAATCTGTATACCCGGTGCAGGTCTTTTTATATTTTTCGACTATGGGATCCAGTCTTTCTTTCCAGACATCGCAGGCTGCTGTCACCACCACATCGGGATGGGCTGCTGCTGCAAATAGATTGGCTTTACCCAATCCACCGCATCCGATAATACCCAGATTGATCTTATCACTTGCCGCCGATATTTCAGCCCCTTTTGCCAGTGAGGACTTTAAAATCAGAGGAGCACCCATGGCTGCTGCTGAGGTGGTTAAGACAAATTCCCTTCTGGTGAACGATTGCATACTTTTCATGGTTCAAATGCTTGGATGGTGAATATTTATTTTGAATGTGTCTCAGGTCTATGATACGCATCCCAATAGTTCATATATGTATCTGTTGAAAGTTTTCCTCCGGCATGTATAATGAGCCGGTATCGCAGGACCAGTGCTTCAGTTTTGCTCAGGGGATATCTGCTTTCCGGAGTAGGGAAGGTAGGCTGCACCCAGGCCAGGGTCGGATAGTCCCTCCATTCCCCCGGGTATTCCGGATTGTCCTTATGCTGAATTACCATTAAACCTGATTTGGATTCATTTCCTTCAAAAATGCCACTGAAATCTGACCAGGCTCTCCGTGGTTCAGAATCTGCCTCATCTGTAAAATAGGAGATATCCTGCTCCTCAGGACTTTGCATTCGTATGTTTAATCCACCATAGCTATTTGTAAAGCGGGTCGCTAGCGTAACATTATCTTCTAAAGCCAGGAGCTTAATGCTCAGATCTATGATTCTGTGATCCGGACCTGCGGGATACACCCTGATCACAGCGTTTTCCCTGACAATGGCAGTTTTTTCTTCCCACATCCACAGGTTTTCAGCATCCACTTCAGCATAATCGGGACCGTTTGTATACCGGACCTTTCCTGTGGGCCGGGCAAAGACCCGTTGTAGTGCATATATATCACCCAGCTGCTCTCCGTATTTCACCTCGGGCCAGGCCCAGAAGATTCCACGGTGGTGGGGATGTCCGCCATCGGGCCAGTCGTTGGTCAGCATCTCACCTTCCAATCCATACAGCGGATGTATGTAATCACTCCGGGGTACTGAATAAATACTGGAGGTGGTTGTGTCGTTTCTCTCCAGTTCGGGATGTGCTTTTAGATATTCCTCATAATATACCCCTGACATGTTTGAAAAAACAAGCTCCGTATCCTGTCTGCTCCCGGGACGGACCACATCTTCTTCATACACCGTTTGATAATTGTATTGCAGCACTTTAAACTCATTTTCCCAGATGATTATCTGACCACTGCCTGAATCAACAGCGGCTTTCATAACTGCAATGTCCGGGGAATCGAGTTTGGGAGAGTTTGGATTACAGGAACACAGAAAAATGCCCATGATCAGCAATCCCGGAAGCTTCATGCTCAGCTTTATAGTTTGCAGCATTGTATTGCTTTTAGAGTAAAAATTCATTTTTCACAATTTAGCACAAAGTCAGTGAAACCTGATTGAAAGAGGCATAAATATTTTCTACACATATGGACCCTCGCAAGCGCTAAACTAGATAAATGCTTAATTTGGGAAAGAATACAAAGCAAACCTGGATGAGAACCTTACTTTTCAAATGTATTTTGATTCCGTTTCTACTTTTCTCAGTTGATCTGAATGCACAAATAACAGATCGGGAACGACCCGAAGCCTGGGAAAATCTGGTCTATGGCGGACGCTTTATGGATCGTTTCCTGCCCATCCCGGAAATGGGTGAACTCAGTTCCGAAACATGGGGAGCCGAGAATGTGTTGCCCCGGTACACGGACAATGGTCTGGAGGATATGGAATGGTCCTACTGGGGAGGAAATGCCTTGAAAGGAGCGGACGGGAAGTACCATCTTTTTGTCTGCCGCTGGCGGGAAGATTCCCGGAAGGGGCACATGGAATGGCCCAGGTCCCTTGTGGTGCATGCGTTGTCAGATGATCCTCTTGGTCCTTACAGGGTGCAGGAGACCATAGGCAAGGGCCACAACCCGGAGATTTTTCAACTGGAGGACGGGCGCTATGTGATTTATGTTTACAAGGGATATTACCTGTCAGATAAGCTGGAAGGCCCCTGGGAATATGCCAGATTTGATTTTGATCCCCGGGGCAAGCCCATCATTGAGGGGCTCTCCAACCTGAGTTTTGCCCGCAGGCATGATGGATCCATGTTAATGGTTTGCCGCGGCGGCGGGATCTGGATCAGCGACACCGGCATCTCGCCTTACCGGCAGGTCAGCATGGAGAGTGTATATCCCAAAGTGGAAGGCCGGTTCGAGGACCCGGTGCTCTGGCGCACCCATATCCAGTACCATATGGTGGTCAATGACTGGTACGGGCGCATTGCCTACTACCTCCGGTCCAAGGATGGCTTGGAATGGAAGCTTGATCCCGGAGAGGCCTACCTGCCCGGGATAGCCAGGTATGAGGACGGCACAGAAGAAAACTGGTTCAAGTATGAATGCATGAAGGTCCTGCAGGATGAACTGGGCAGGGCCACCCAGGCCCATTTTGCAGTGATCGATACACTGAAGCATGAGGATAGGGGTTCGGACCGGCATAGCTCCAAGCATATCTGCATCCCACTGACGGTGGGCAGACAGATTGAAATCCTGAACCGGGAGGTGATCGATTGCTGCATCGACAGCATCCGGTTGCTGGTTAAGGCTGAAGTGGGCTTTGATCCGCACAGGGATATGGATTTCAGCACCCTGCGTTTTGGGGCCCCTGAGGAGGTGAATTATGGATTTGGAAGCAGGCTGATGGATACAAGGGATTCGGGTAAGGACCTGATCCTGGTTTTTGAAGGAAAGGGGAACGGACTCAGTGAGGCCAATTTCACTGGGAAATTGCTGGGAAGAGATCAGGAGGGAAATTTGCTCTTTGGATATGCGCGCCTGCCCTGGCTTGATTATCCCGATGCTCCCGCCACTGTTAAGCCTGCAGCTGCTACTGTGTACGATACCCTATATGTAAGTGATTTCGGTGCTGTGGCCAATAGCAGGCAGAATGTGACCGGCCTGGTAAAGGAAGCCCTGGAGGAAGCCAGGAAAATGAAAAATCCGCTTTTGTATTTTGGAGAGGGACGATACGATTTTTGGCCCCAGTACAGCCAGGAGCGGGTCTATTATGAGTCCAATACCACGGATGTCAATCCCAAACGTCTTGGCATCCTGGTGGAAGGATTTGAAAGGCTGGTCATAGACGGGGGAGGAGCCGATTTTGTATTTCATGACCGCATGCAGCCGGTGACTGTGGACCATAGCAAGGGGGTGGAACTGAGGAATTTTACAATTGACTGGGACATTCCCCTGACGGCCCAGGCCGAAGTGATGGAAGTGGAGGATACATCCATCTTGCTGAAGATAGACAGGGAAGAATCCCCCTATGTATTTGAAGAAGGAAAGATCCAGTTTGTGGGGGAAGGGTGGAAAAGTCCGCTTCGCAGTGTGATGGAAATTGAAGGGGAGTCCAGGCTCATAGCACCGCAGACCGGTGATCGGGGCTGTTGTGGCAGGGGATGGGACTGGGCCCACTGGAAAGAGGAAGCGCCGGGTCTTGTTAGGATCCATAAACCTTTTGGACCACAAAGACCCGAGATGGGAAACTACCTTATTTTGAGACATAGCAAGCGCGATCATGCTGGCATTTTCATCTATCACAGCAGAGATACTCATGTGGAGGATGTGGAGGTTTATCATACGGCCGGACTGGGCATCCTGTCTCAGTACAGTGAAAATATCTCCATGCACCGGGTGAAAATGGTTCCCAACCCAGAGAAGAAGCGTTACCTGAGCGGACACGACGATGGCTTTCATTTTTCCAATTGCAGGGGACAGATTTCTGTGAGCCAGTGTGAATTTGCGGCCCTGATGGACGATCCTATCAATATCCACGGAACCAGTGTGCGGGTTGAGGAGATCCTGGATGATCACAGACTTCGATGCAGGTTTATACATCACCAGAGCGTGGGCTTGCAATGGGCCAGGACAGGGGAGGAGATCGGATTTCTCCAGAGTGTTTCCATGCAGACTGTTGCCAGGGGAACCGTCAGGAATTTTAAGGTCTTGTCACTGGAGGAATTTGAGATTGGTTTTGAGGAGCCCTTCCCGGCTGGTCTGAATGAGGGGGATGCCCTTGAAAATCTGAGCTGGACCCCGGATGCCCGTATTGCTGACAACCGATTTATGAGTTGCCGGGCCAGGGGGATCCTGGTTTCCACACCGGGGAAGGTACTAATCGAAGGGAACCATTTTGAATCCAGCGGTTCGGCCATCCTGATCGCCGGTGATGCCAACAACTGGTATGAAACGGGTGCCGTAAAGGATGTCACCATCCGTAACAATGTATTTGCGGCTCCCTGCCTGACTTCCCTCTACCAGTTCTCGGAAGCTGTTATCAGCATCTATCCGGAGATCCCGGACCTGGAGGCCAGTGAGGAAAAATTCCACAGGAACATTCGTATCATGGATAATGAATTCCATCTGTATGACTATCCAGTGCTCTACGCTAAATCGGTGGACGGGCTTGAGTTCAAAGGGAACCAGCTGATCCGCAGCCATCGTTTCCCGTCTTTTCATCCACGCAAATATGGCTTCAGCCTCTTATCGTGCAGGAATGTGGAGATCACAGGCAATTCCATTTCCCGGGAGCTGCTGGGAAAGACCATCCTCCTGGAAGGGATGCAGGAGGAGGATCTTCAGCTGGGAAGTGACCAGGACCTGCAAATTATTTTTTAAGTGTTCTGTTCTCCCCGGGCTCCATCTTGATTTCCAGGATCTCAACATCAGGGCCCTTGCCAAAGGGGTCAGCCAGGCGAAGGGTGCCGCCTTTTTCTGCTGTGATCTCTACCTGTGTACAGATCCCGTTCTCCATTGTGGCTGAGACCAGGAAGGCGCCTTCTGTTCTCAGGGTCCGGAAGCTTACATCTTTCCAGGAGCCGGGAATGGCCGGAAAAATCCGGACGATGCCGGTATGGCTTTGCAGAAGCATCTCATGGATGCCCGAAGCAAAAGCAAAGTTGCCCTCCAGGGTAAAGGGGCGGTAGGTGAATTTGGATTTCCCCGTGCCACTCTGGTCCCCGTTCACATGAAAACTGCTTGGGAGGATGAAGCAGGTGGCAAAGTCCTTCAGGGCCTGTGCAGCTCGTTCTCCATCCAGGGCCCTGGCATAGAGGTTGCCCATCCAGCTGTAGCTGTAACCGGTCCACCAATCCGGTCCATGCTCCTCCATATTCCGGAGGGTATTTTGGATGATTTCCACCTGCTCCCGACCCTGGGAGACGTCCAGCATTCCAAGGGGGTGAAAGGCCATCAGGTGGGAAAAATGACGGTGGGATTCATGGTAGGGGAAGCCTGGTGCGAACATCAGGCCGCTTTCGGGATCAACAGCCATATCCGGCCACTGGGAGAGGATGGTCTGCCATTGTTCGGCTTCTTCGGTCAGCCCCAGGCTGTTTGCCATTTGAACGGCAGCATGGTAGGTAAAACGGATCAGGCCCAGATCGTAATTGGTGGTTTCTTCAAACCAGGCTTCCCGCCTGTTATCAAAGATCTCAGGACTGGAACTGAGGGGAAGCTTTCTCATGCCCTTTTCATCCTGCAGGGCAATCTGATCCAGGAAAATGGCCACATCTTTGATCCAGGGGTAGGCGCGTTCCTTCAGGAACATTTCGTCCTGACTGTACTTCCAGTGCAGGTAGAAATGATGTCCCAGCCAGGCGGAAACGGTTGGACTGTAGGAGTACTGGGACCAGCCGCCCATCTGCACCCCGGTCAGGGTACTTACTCCGGGGATATTCAGGCCATCGCTTTCAAAGAACCAGCGGGTGTACTTTTTCCCTTCCTCGCGTACGTTCCAGAGCCAATCCAGGAATCCCTCTTCCAACTCCAGCTGGTTGCCGGCATAGGCGGGCCAGTAGCTGAGCTGGGTATTGAGATCGTGATGAAAATCTCCCTTCCAGGGCGGCAACAGACCATTGTCGGCCGTCCAGACAGCCTGCAGGCTGATGGGAGGGGCTCCTTTACGGGCAGCTGCTCCAAACTTATACATTTCCAGATACCACTGCTTCTCCAGTACCGGATCGGGCAAACTAAGGGATGAACGTGACCAGTAATTGTCCCACCAGGCCAGCAGTTCCCGGCGGCTAAGCTCGAAGCCGGGTCGTTCGGTTTGTGCAAGATATGTTGCTGCAGAGGGCATGGCTTCCTTATCCGGATAATGGGAAGAGATGCTCCAGCAGCCGGTAATGACCTTATCCTGACGGTCCAGTTCGCAATGCACCTGGTAGTTAAAGCCATCCCATCCTTCCTGCTTGTAATCCAGGCTGGTACTGCCATTCTGTAAGACTCCGGCCGGATAGCCCAAACGTTCCACATCCTGGCCGCCGGTTACCTTATTGCGGTCGGAGGCCCCGGATTTGCTGGTATAGGGAGGTGCGACCAGCTTTATATCATGAGCCGCGTCCACCCCGGCCAATCTGAACCAGCCCACTGGTCTTTCCGGATCCATAAAGATCTCCATGGAACTGCCATTTTCCCATGTTATCAGGCTTAATCCATGGTGGGTATATAATCTGACCGACTTCACCGGGCCCAGCTGATCGAGTCCCAGCTCCAGGGCAGCCACCGGGATCTTGGAAGGTCCGGCTGCTTTGTCGTAATATGCATCCAGGGCCTTGTGCACTTCTTTATAGCTGCGGTCTTCCCAGTGCTTCCTTACCCAGCTGTAGTTGATCCCTTCCTTATAGACATTGTCGGTTGGCCGCAAATCCCAGAGATCGGCGCGGTCCAGGGCGATCCTGAGCATGCCCTCCTTTTCCCAGACCAGGGCACCCATCATACCATTGCCCAGTGGGATGCCTTCATCCCATGAGTCAGCGAGTTTATCGAAGACCAGGTCATGAGGAGACTCCTGGAGAACTTTATGAGGAGTTTCCTGACAACTTAAATTCATGAATATAAGCAGCAGTGCAAGCAAGAGTGAGTTAAGAGATCTCATATCTTATTGTGTTTGGGTTTTTAAGATGGATTCGCAAATTTTCCAGGCCATATAGTACATGCGGGGCACATGGAAAGGCCCCTTCCATATGTTTCCTTTCAGGGGCACTGAGATTCGCCCGTCGCGATGCAGGTAGCCGTACCACTCACCGAATTCGGGATCCGGAAAATGGCTGAAGGACCATTGCTGCACTTTCTCGTGCCAGTCAGCATACTTTTCATCCCCGGTGAGCTGATGGGCCAGCAGGGTGGCAATCACTGCTTCGTTATGGGGCCACCAGAATTTCATGTCATGCCAGTACTCCTGCACGGGCAAGCCCTTCACATCGCGGAAGTAGAAAATGCCCCCGTACTGCTTATCCCATCCGATTTCCCACATCCAGTCAAGCATTGTAGATCCCAGTTTAATCAGCTCAGGATCCTTATTCCTGTATTCAGCCTCTTTCATGATAAACCAGGCTCCTTCCAGGGCATGACCGGGATTCAGCGTCCGTCCGTCAAAATGGTCTATAAGTTCCCCCTCGGGCCCTACTGTTTCCATGACAGCCTGGTATTGGTGATTCATGAAGTATTGCGAGATCTCCCGGATCCAGGTGCTAATCTGACTGGTAAAGGTGTCATCATCCAGGTTATGGCGCAACTCCTGGGCGCTTACAATCCCGATCATGGGTACGCCCATGGACCTCATTTTCCGTTTCTCGGTGTATTTGGAGGGGATCAGTCCGGCCGTATTGTTATATCTGCAGAAACTATCAAAGGCTTCCCTGGCCTTTTCCCTGTAGCGTTCGATGCCCGTGGCCTTATAATAGGCTGCATAGGCAATGGCTGCAAAGGATTCGGAATACACATACCTGCGCATTCGGAGCGGATTCCCTTTTTTATCAAGGGTGAAATACATTTTTCCCTTTTCATCGTAACAATGTTTCTCCAGGAAATCAATGCCGTGTTTACCGATTTTCAACCAGTCCTCCCGCTTTTCCACCTCGTTGTAAAGGGTGAGGATCATCCAGGTGAAACGGCCGGTTTGCCACACCCCCTTATCCGTATCTATGATGGAACCATCCCGGTCCAGGCAGAAGTTAAACCCTCCGTCTTCCCAGTCTATGGCGTGCTTAATCCAGAAGGGAAGTATATCCTCCAGGAGTCCGTTCTGGTAAATATTAAGGTATTTTTTCAGATCCTGCCTGTTCACGATTGTTCTTCTTGAGGTTTGATACTTTTCCAGGTATAGCCACCAGTTTCCCTGCGGTTTGGAAGCACAAGGGAGCTGAGCAGTGCAAAAAAGAGTGTAAGGGAAATTCCGATAAATCCGTATAAGAGGAAGGAGATATCAGTGCTGAGGCTTATGGCAACAAGGGTACCCGTTCCCAGGATAAAACCGCTTAGTGCGCTTGCCGCCCCGATACGGGGAAAGAATATGCCTATCAGGAAGAGGGCGCCCAGTCCGCTTGCCAGCAAGCCGAGTATGGTATTGAAGTAATCAAAAAGCGACAGGATGCTCAGTGTGGCCATCAGGAGCGCCAGTGCCACTCCGGCAATTCCAAACAATACCCCGGACCAGCGGGCCACCCGCAGAAGATGTTTATCCGTCGAGGCCGGGAAGAAATGCCTGTAGAAATCGGTTGTGAAAGCGGTTGAGATGGAGTTAACGTTTGATGAGACGGTCGACATGGTGGCCGAGAAGATAGCGGCAATCAGGAGTCCGGCCACTCCCACAGGCATCTTTGACATAATAAAGTGGGGAAATATGGCATCGGTATTCTGCATGGTGAAATTGAGTTCGCCGGGATTGGTCTTGTAGTAGGTATAAAGAGCTGTACCGATGAAGTAAAAAAAGATCAGTACCACTGCACTCATGATGCCGTTCATCAGGATCCCTTTGGCGGCCGATTTCTCATTCTTTGTGGTCAGGTACCTTTGGATTACCGTCTGGTCGGCACTGTATGAAATGAGATTATTGGCCAGACCTCCCAGCAGGACCACCCACAGTGTGGCACTTTTCCAGCTGAAAGCCAGGTCAAACATGGCAAATTTCTGGTTTTCAATGGATATCTCAATAAGTCTGCCTGCTCCGCCATCAATCTCTGCGACCAGGAACACGGCGGCAAACAGGGTCCCGCCCAGCAAAACAAAGCCCTGAATTACATCTCCCCATATCACGGCTTCCACTCCACCCATGGTGCAATAGATAATGGTAATGATCCCCATGAGGATGATGCAGGTATAGATATCGATTCCTGTAACAGTGGTCAGGGCCAGGGAGGGCAGGAAGAGTACCAGGGCCATACGGGCAACCATAAAAAGGATGAAGAGGGAACTGGCCAGAAAGCGGGTGGTATAATTAAAGCGCTTTTCCAGGTATTCATAGGCCGTGGTCACCTTTAGCCGCCTGAAGAACGGCAGGTAGTATCTTATTACCGGGAAGGCGATAAGCAGGATGGCAATGGCCATGGGGTAATACTTCCAGTCGGTGGCATAGGCTTTTGCCGGGATGGCCATGAAGGTTATGGCGCTGAGCATGGTGGCGTAGATACTCATGCCGGCAGCCCACCAGGGGATTCTTCCACCGCCCTTAAAAAAGTCGTCCGTACCCTTTTCGCGTCTCATAAAGAAGTAGCCCAGAAAGAGCATGCCTCCCAGGTAGGAGACCAGGAGGATCCAGTTCAGCCATCCAAATACGGGTTCAGGGCTTAGTTCACCGCGGTAGACTTTTGGGGAGCGAATTCCGGGCATGGTCTCTCCGCTGATTACCATCCATCCCCCCTCATGGGCTACCAGTTTTGCCCCGGCAGGAGCCGGATAGGGATAGTGATCGCCCACGGTCCAGCTGTCGGTGATGGTATGATAAACCAGCACTTCCCTGTTAAAACGGTACCAGGCCGGATCATGGGAGAGGTAGGCATATTTCCAGTCAGCAAAGTCCTGTATGGCTGCACTATCTCCCTTCTCCATTGCAAGTTTTCCAAGCTTTTCCCTTTTCCAGGCCTGATGAAAGGTGCTGCGGTGAACGCCTCCTGTAAAGAGAATGTGATTCATGCCCAGCGGGACAGCATCTGCTCCGTGCAGGGAGAAGGCATCAAGACCGGCCGGGGCGATCCCGGCCACCGGACTCCAGGTGTCTGTTCTTGGGGAGTACTGCAGACCATCTGCACTGATCAGGGGCTCTTCCTCCCGGTCGGGATAACTGGAACCGCTGATCAGGTAGAGTCGTTTTTCTTCGGCACTGTTCTGTGCCACTACCACGGGTTGGATCCTGGCCTGTCCGGGGAAGTCTTCCCGTACTTCCCAGTTAAACTGTTCGCTCCCCCGCTTGGAGAGATCCAGGGATAAGAAGCTGTTGGCTTCCTGTCCAAGGGCAAGTCCGCCTGCCACATAAACGATCTGGTCGATCAGTGCCGCTCCCATCTGGCTCAGGGGAAAGGGCAGGGGAGGCCACTGCTCCACCTCCAGGGTGCCAGTCTCATCCTTCCATTTCAGCAGGAACACCTCGCTGTATGCCTGAGTGCTGCCGTTCCCACCAATACAGAGGAGTCCATCGGGCAGACTCACCGAAGCACCGTAGGCCGTGGCGCGGGGTATCTTAAATCCGCTTAGCCATTGTCCTTCCCTTTCGCTGTAGATAAAAGCATCGTCGTAATACTTCTTGATGCCGCCGTCACGCACGGGAGCAAAGGGGAAATTACAGCCTCCGGCCACTATAACGACAGATCCGGCCGCACCGGCAAAGGGGGAGGCCAGACCCAGCTGGATATCAGTTCCGGGTGGGGGAGGGATCTCGGGGTACTCGGACCAGAGGAAATTGTTGCTGTAGTCTGCCTGGGCGGCAGCCTGAAATGCCAGGCAGCAGAGGATCAGTAGCAGGATTGCAGGGAGATGCTTATTCATTTTAGCTGTTGCAGTAGTTAAAAAAGCCAATGGCATCCAGCTCGGATCGCATGGTTTCCTCCTCCTTCTTGGAAATATTTTGCAGGGGCAGGCGGTTGGGACCGCAGTCCATTCCCATGAATTTCATCATCCGCTTCCCGCCCATGAGATTGCCCCGGTATTTGATCAGGATATTTACAAAGAGGTGTGAAAGATGCTGCAGCTCGCGGCAGCGTTCCATATCCTTCTTTTCGTAGGCCTTGCTCATATCCCGGTAAAGACTGAAGCAATGATTATAGGTCCCTCCCACGCCGGAGGTATTTCCATAGACGAGTCCGTCCAGAAACATTTCGTCCAGTCCCCAGAGCATTTCAAAACGACCGCCGGCAATGTAGCGGCACTCTTCAAATTCATAAATATTGGAGTGGGTATACTTCACTCCAGCAAAATTGGGAATCTGATCCCCCACAGCATTCAGGAGCTCTGTGACCGGCAGGTTTACGCCATTTAAGCCCGGAATATGATAGTAATAGAAGGGCAGACCGGGAGCTGCTGATGCAATGGTCTGGCAATAGGCCACCAGTTCTTCCTTCCTTTTGGGCGGAAGGAAAGCGGGAGCCATGGCAGCCACAGCCCAGGCGCCGGCTGACTCCGCATGGGATGCCAGTTCTTGTTGATCCTTCAGGTTGCATCCGCCTGTATGGATGATAATCTTCAAGCGTTCCCCGGCTGCAGCTATCCATTTCTCTGCAAGTGCCATGCGTTCCTCCCTGCTCAGCAAAGCACCCTCTCCGGTGCTTCCGCAGACAAAGGCTCCATCCAGACCGTTCCGGTGGAGGAAATCAGCATATTCCGGAACAAGATCCAGGTTCAGGTCCCCGTTCCCCTTCATGGGAGTAAAGGGCGCAGCAATGTATCCGGCGATTTTTTTCATGACTCCTTGTTATTTGTTTTCCTGGTAGCGGTCCGCTCCGTCGCTAAGCCATTCCAGGGAGAAGCTCACAAAGGGATTTTCAGTGTAGTAGTCTTTTTCAAATACAAGGCCTATATCTCCATTGTCCAGGATGGTAAGAGATGAATAGGCCGATCCGCCCGGGTAAATGCATTTTCCTTCCGTCCAGCTAAGTCCCTCGTCATAGGAGATCCGTACAGTGAGATGGGTCCTTCCTTTCTTCTGCTTTGCATTTGAAAATAGGAGCCGGTTTTTGTCCGAGCCTTCCTTTACAGAGGTATAGCGTATGATGCTGCCATTGCAGCCGGGATCGATCAGTTGGGGTTCCGGCCGGCTTTCCCAGCTTTGACCCTGGTCCGAGGAGATATGCACCCAGCGTTTCTTCCCCCCGTTGACACGGCTGTTCACCATCCATCGCCCATCGGCAAGCTCCACCACCTTGGATTCATTTGCAGGTTCAATGGGCGTGTCGATCAGGTACCAGGAGGATCCGTGATCGTCGCTGGCAAAAAGATGCATCCCATGGTCCAGGTTCACCATGCAATGCAGCAATTTCCCGGTGCTGGTCTGGATTCCCCGGCCCGAAGTGATGAACTTGAAATCCTTGTGCCACTCCGGTTTGG
>Ga0180435_10000313_pt1 | contig 50114 bp, 66 predicted proteins | sample SS_ome_3_FD_132467 | JGI IMG/M metagenome (GOLD analysis project Ga0180435, IMG submission 132467) | Hypersaline lake sediment archaeal communities from the Salton Sea, California, USA - SS_3_S_1 metaG | ecosystem: Environmental > Aquatic > Non-marine Saline and Alkaline > Hypersaline >... | reverse complement strand
TCACGCCTTTTTGTCGAGGGTTTTTTCGATGTCGTCTCGGACGAAGTGACGCCCCCATCCGGTATTGTGACGCCCCCAGGCGGAACCCGTGGTAGGGGCAGAGAAATGAGATCCCCACTGGGGAAAAGAATTGCAGAGTCCGCTTTTCAGCTCTGGCACTTTTACAAAAACGAATATCCTGATTTTCTCATCGAAAAACTTCACCTCGATGTATACCCATATGCGTCAGGAGAAGCGGTTGGCTTTATCTTTGTCGGCAAGGACTGCACATGGGTGACGAACAATCTCGAAACCGATGTCGATGAACAGGTTCTTGACGGTGAAGCACCCGTTATGACAGAGAAAACTCTTGCTGAACTCGAACAATACCTTGCGGACTTGACCTGGGATTATGACTCACTTCTTCGTGATGAGATCGAAGAGATGAGCGACGAAGAAAAAGCTCGAATGTTTTACAGGATCGTCGATCAGTTTGCAGTTCCTCTTTCTTCCATTGGTGTTGGTCAGGAATTCATTTTTGCTTCCCCACATTCGATAGAGTTTTCTGTGCGTCGCGGACCCACCTCTGGTATTCCCAGGATCAAGGCTCAGGTGAAAAGGGAATACCGTCGTGTGTATCCCAAGAAAAAGTCCAAGAAGAAGGGGAAGAAGGCCGTCGGTCGCATCCTTGGCAGGAGACCACAGCGCCAACTGAAGAGGGATCTCGTCTTTGAACAGTACGAGTGGGACGAGGTTCCGATCCACTACTACGCCTGGGATGTCGGGCTCATGGACGCGCCTTATGGCGAGCTTGTTGGAGACGACGATCTGTACGAAGACTAGGCATTCTGTACGAACCTCTTTCCAAAACGGGCGCGACATCGTATAATCCTCTTCGGGTCGGCCCCCTCTGGCTCAGGACACACCTTTACTTACGGGCACTTGTCCGTTTTCTCATATCGAGGGAGCCGTCTGCATGACCACCATCAACATCGAACGTCGAACGTCGCTCCGAGGGCAGCAGTTGCGCGAGCGCGTCAATCAAGCCTTCCAGTCCCTGCTCTCGCGCCCTGTGCTCAGGCCGCACGCGCGGAATGTTCAGCGGCAGTGGGTCGACGGGAACAACATGACGTTCAGCGTTCCGGGTCTGATCGAAAACGGTCGCATCACCGTGCAGGACGGAAGCCCGTCGGTTGTTCGTGCAACGGCGACGCTCCGAGGTGCGGCAGCAGGGATGCGTGGCACGGTGACGAGGATGGTCGAAGAGGAGATGACCCGATATCTCCCGGCGCCGGGTGCAGGGCCCGAGCGAGAGACCACCGCAGATCGCTCGGAAGTGCAGCCTGGTGAGAGCCCGAGCGCGGATCGTCAGGAGCGGGAGCGGCGGCGCGTTGACATGGACACGCTGGGGGCTGTCTTCGGCCAGATCGGACTCGGTCTGAGCAACGCATTCGGCCAGGAGGCCGTCGACGTTGCCCAGCAGGAGGCGCAGGCCCACGGAAAGGACCAGGGCACGCAGTACGGCATCCAGCAGGGTGACGGCTTCACGATGGGCGCCGGAAAGCAGGTTGGCCCAGGTGCTCCGCTTCCCGGTAGCGGCCCAGCCGGAACTCCCGAGACGAGGCAGGAGGGCGAAGGACCCACTCGTCAAACAGACCCGCCGGGGACGGGGATGCCCACCTGGGGCTGGGTGTTGATCGGCGGCGCTGGACTGACGGGCCTCGGACTGGTCGCGTGGCTACTTCTCAGGAAGAAGGGCGATGATGATATCGAGCGCAATGCCAGGCGCAAGCGCGAGAGCCGTGCCTACACGAAGATGAAGCGGATCGGCAAGAAAACCCGCAAGCGCGCATACGGCCCCAAGGGTCTGAAGCGCGAGGTCATCTCCATGCGGGATGCCGGTTACAGCATCAGCGAGATCGCTTCGGCGCTCGGCATCAACCGCAACATGGTCAAGACCTGGATTCGTCAGCACGAGGCTGCGTGATGCCCTACTACGGACGAAGCAAGGCGTATAGCTACTGGCCCATGGGGACAGTGCTTCCGCCAGAGGATCAGGTCCCTGCTGACCAGGCGCCGGTTGAAAACGGCATCGACGAGATTGACCTTGATACGCCGCCCGTCGAGGAAGAGGAAGGGACCGAGGAGATCACGACCGAGACGTGGATGTTCCCGTCCACGGTCGCTCAGCAGATCTTCTCGATCGTCCCAGGCATCGCCGGTGGTCTCGCAGGCTTCATCCTGGCTCTCAAGCTCGCCAATACCAAGAAAGTCAATGCCGGTCAGGTGATGCTCGCCAGCGGTCTTGTGGCGATGATCACGTTCGCTTCGATCTTCCTGATCAAGACGGTCGACGAGGAGTAGGCCGGTGGCGAAGAAAAAGAAGCGCAAGAGCCGGGGTACGAGCGCGCTCGAAAAGACGCCATCGGGCAGGAGTGCAGGGCCCAAGGGGAAGCGAAGCAACTATCCGGGCGTGAACTTCACCCCTCCGAAGAGCGTTCAGAACGCTGCGAAGCGTGGTCTCAAGCTCCGAAAAGAGGCAGCGAAGCGTAAGAGTCGCCCTGGCGGGACAGAAATCGGCGTGGCCCGTGCGAGGCAGCTTTCGCGAGGAACCGCTGTCGACCCTCGTTCTGTCCGAAGGATGAAAAGCTTTTTCGCACGCCATCGGCACAACAAGGGAAAAAAGGGCTGGGGCTCTTCTTCAGATCCGAGCCCAGCATACGTGGCTTGGTTGCTCTGGGGCGGCGACCCAGGTGACAAGTGGGCCAAGCGGACCTGGGACAAGATGCAGAAGGTCAAGAAGAACCCGGAGCCGCCGGAACTGGAGGAGAACATGGTCGAGACGCTGACGGTGGTCGAGGGGATGAACGGTGTTCCGAATCCGGGCGAGCTTGTGGGCTGGATGGAGAATCACGGCATGAGTCCGCTCTACGTCGGACTCGGTGCGGTCGCCGGTCTTCTCCTGCACCGTGAAAACCGTGTCGGTGGCGCGGTCAAGGGTGCGATTCTGGTCGGGGCAGCGCTCGCGGTCGCGCACTACATCAGCCAGAGAGACTGACCTACCTCGAAGTGCTGATCCAGTACAGGAAGTCCTCGAACGACTCGTTGAAGACGGTGCACGGGCTTCGACGTCGAATCATTTCCATCGCCTGATCGAACGAGTAGCCAAGCTGGAGCAGGATCAGTCCGGTCATCAGGCCGCTGCGATTCATCCCCATGTGACAGAAGACCAGGACGCTTTTTCTCTGTCTGACCATTCGGGCGAGGATGCTGCTCAGTTCGATGAGCTTTCGCACCGTTTCCGGGTCGTTCTCGAAGTCCCATGGTACGTCGTCCATCTTGAACCAGACGGACTCGAAATCACCATAGGGTGTTCGGGGGGGCTGTATCTCTTTGGCCATCGAGACGTAGACGTCGAAGATCGGCATGCTGGGGGCAAGGGCTTTTTTTGAGCCCATGTAGAGCCGCTTGGTCATGCGGGTGAACGGGGGGACTTCGGCCATCTGTTCAAAGGAGCAGGATCGTGCCATCGTGTGGTCTCCGCTCCTCAAACCCGGGGCCGTGGGCGAGGAATTGACGTCGAGTTTATCGCAACTAGAAGTTCTTGACAAATCAGAGCTTGGCTTCCTTCAGGTAGGTGAAGTACTCGACAGGAATGTAGGCGGTGATCTTCTTGACGCCAGCGTTACAGGCGGCGTAGATCCGGTGCCTGCCGTCGATCAGGTAGAGTCCACGGACGGGTGGGTCTGTCTCTTCGTCCTCGGCTCCTGAGACGATGATCGGCGGCGAGTCGTAGCCTTCTTTGATGAGCTTGACGTACTCTGCGCTCAGCTTGTGGTCGTAGTCGGCCATCATGGGCCGGTTCTCGCCGTCCTTCTCTTCGCCGCTATCGTCCGAAGAGCGGTCAGAGTGGACGTAGTACTTGATGTAGTCCCTGAGTTCCTCGGGTTTCAGGTAGACGACCATCCATTTCCGGTCTTCGCCCTCGCCCTGGTAGATGCCCTCGATGACGCCAGCAAGCTCGTCTGAGTCGATGTCCTCGGCCTCGCGAGTCTGGAGCCAGATGTCGATGAAGTCCGACACAACGTCCATCGTGTCGTAAACTTTGCCCTTCTTTTCTGCCCGACGGTGCCAGAATCCCACGATGTCCTCCCCGGAGTGTGGGTCGAAACATAGCACGGCATGATTCTTCTGTATATCCGAAACGATAGCGCTTTCTGTACGAAGCTTGCAAATGAACTTGTAATATGAAAGGATACGCGATGAGGCGTTCTGGCTCGCTCGGCCCCCAGAGCCATGACCCGAAACTGCTTTCGGAACCCGGATAGCCCTCGTGTTTTGGGGTTTGCGGGCCACAGTCGAGCGGGCTGAGCATGTCAAACATCTTTGTTACGGATATCGTCGGGAGTAGCACTTATGCGATCCCGACAGACGATACCGAGCTTGCTGCGGCGACCGCTGGCTTCGACGGTCTTCTCAGCGGTATCGCAAACCTTGCCTACGACCGGGTTCTGGCCTGGGTCGAGGATGCCGGTGGCCCTGGGGCGACTGAAGGCATCAGAACGCTCAACTGCCTGATCGAGAAGTTCACCTACCTCACGAAAGAGTGCCCTGACGAGAGCGAGGTCGACACGCTTGTCGGCCTGATCGAGACAACTCTTGAAGCTGACGCAAATATCACCAGCGTCGACAACCAGCAGTACCACCTCTTCCAGGCCGGTGCCTACTTCCTGTGGAACAGGGACGGAACGGGCGGATTTCTCTACCCGAACACGCAAACAGACGATGTTGCGGTTGGTCCCTTCAGTAGTCCGAACGGAAAGTGGTTCGACGACGGCGATCTCGTACTGAATGGCAACGTGATGAGCGGCACCGAGGTGCTGCGAGTCTCGGGCGACGTGCTGGTCGACACCAACGGCCAGATCACGATTGCGGACTCAGCGACTAACCCTCCGCTCAACATCACCGAAAGGTCGGTCGAACCTTCTGTCCCGGCGGTCGGTGACATCTACCTGGACGACGGAACGAACGGAGGCGGTGACGCGCCTGTCTTCAGGCGACTTGTGTCGACCGGCCCGGATGTCTGGGAGAACATCGGCTCGACACCGAGCTTTCCCGGAATCGAGCAGATTCTTTTTGTGGACAAGGGACCGACGACGGGCCAGGAAGATGGCACCGTCCAGAATCCCTACCACACGATCGCTGATGCTCTGACACAGGCGGCTACGCTGACCCCTGGCGCGAGCAACAAGATCTGTATTCTCGTCTACCCCGGCGTCTACTCCGAGAGCGGCCTGACCTCGCAGGACTACGTTTACGTGGTCGGTATCAACCGCGATACCTGCATCCTGGAAAATGCGGCGACCATCTTCACCGTCGGCAGTCCGAATACTGTTTTCACCAGCATGCAGTTCGTCGCGACGTCGACCAACCCGGTCATCTCGATCACTGGCGCTATGGCGTCCGCTTGTCGGTTCGAAGACTGCCTGTTCGACATGACGGGTGGTTCGAGCGGTGCTGCGATCAGTATTTCAACGGGCGCGAAAGTAGAGTTCTTCAACTGCCGGGTGACGCAGTCCTCGACGTCGCTCGATGCGATCGTGGTGGACTCGAACGCTGGCAACCAGATCACGACCGACGAGGTCTACGTCGAGGGTTACATCGACGTAGATGGTGGGGTAGCGACTTTCTACGACTCGAACGTCCAGGGTCAGATCGACATCGGCGGCACGACGCAGTTTTCTATCGGAGACACGCTGGTCCGCAACACAAACAACGCTGACGCTGTGGTGCTGGGAACGACCGGCGCTGTCATCATTTCGGAAAACACGTTCCGGTCGCCTGGTCTCTCGGGCGGCTCTGACCGCTACATGATGCAGGTCACCGCGCAGCCGTCCTCCTGCTTTATCTGCGGGACAAAGTTCATCTGGGAAACAGCCGAGCCGACATACGGCGTATTTTCGACGTTTGCGACGTTCCAGTTTCTCGGCAAGGGCAACGGATTCCAGCGTGGCATGAACGGCAACTGCCGCAACACTTGCATCAGCGAGCGGAACGTCAACCCCAGCGCGGGGACGGAATACAATTTCATCGCGGACGCGGTCACCGCCTCCCAGGCCGGGGATGTCATCTGCCTTTCTGCGGACATTCACGATGTCACGGACTCGGTCGATCTCACCAACGACGGGATGACGCTGCGTGGCGAGGGTGCCACAATTCGTGCGCTCAACGCGACATGGGTCGGGGGCACGACGAACAACGACGCGCTGGTCAATCTCGGAGCAACAGACGGGACAGCGCCTGTCGACAGGTGCGTTGTTTCTCAGTTGGCGCTTTCTGTCGAGCCGAATATTCATGGGGTTCAGGTCAACGGCGGGACAGATAACCGCGTTCAGGGTATTCAGGTCGAGTCGACGGCACTAAAGAGTTCTCTTCGTGTCGGAATTCTCTTTACCGATAGCTCTGCGGCGGCTGGCGAGCGGTTCATCGTACAGGATTGCCTCATTTTCAGTTCGAGCAGCGCGACGGCGTGGGTCGACGGCGTCCACATGGACGGAAACAACACGCTCGGGACGTATGGCTACGGTAATACCATCGTAGACTCGCTCGTGCAGGACAACATCGTCAATTTCGCACTTGAGACGTGCTACGTTTTCGTCGATTGCTTCACCTCTGGTATTTTCGTCAACCGGGCGACCGATGTCTGTTTCAATGCAGGCGGAATCGGTCTCGCGCTTGTCGGCTGCGGCGACTGTCTGTGCTCTGGTAACAGCATAAAGACAAACAACAACGCAGCTTCTGCCGCTGCTCTGTGGGTCAATGACTCCAATGGCTGCGTTGTCATTGGAAATGCTATCGACGGCGACGGAACGGTGTTTCCTGCTGGCATCGAGTTGCTGAGCGACTCGGACAACAACGTTGTCAACAACAACACGTTGCGCGACTGCACGAATGGGGTCGAGATCGCGAGCGGTTGCGACGAAAACACGGTCAACCCGAACCAGTACATCAGCGGCATCACGACACGGATCGTTGACGGGGATACAACCAACCGCTACGTCGGCACGATGCGCCAGGCCGCAGGAAACCCCAACGGTGTCGTTTCGGGGGACTTTGGTGACACCTACCTGAACACCACGACAGGGAGGACGTACATCTGCACCTCCTATCCGGTGGGGACGGCCTGGAGGGCTATCTGATGACCTTCACAGCACCATGGGAGCAGCACAACTACATGGGGCAGCACGCGAACGATGCGGCTGCTACGGCACAGGTCGTGTCCGAGGGCTGGGATTCCGGCGGTAACCCCACCGAGGGGATGTACTACTACAACACCGCCGAAGAAAAGTTCAAGTTCTGGCGCGATGGATCGTCTTCCTGGGAGGGTCAGGCTGTCGCTCCCGCGCAGACCGTGACGGTCGCAGAGAGCGGCGGCGACTTCGACTCGATCAAAGACGCCATCGACTCGATCACGGACGCTAGCGCAATCAAGCCCTACGCGGTCGTTGTTTATCCGGGCGTGTATGCTGAAGACCCGATGACGCTCAAGCAGTTCGTGGCGGTCGAGGGCGTGGCTGTCGGCTCGGCAATCGTTTCCCCGAATAATAATAGCTCGCCGCTGTTTACTGCGGCTACTGCGACTTCTGTCAGAAAGCTTTACATTTTCGGTCCCACTTCAGAGGCCGCGATCAAGGCAGGGGCTGGGGTCAATAACGTACAGGTCGAGGACTGTTTCTTCAGTTCTTTTACGACAGCGCAAACGGCTATTCATGCAACGGGCGTGGGCTCGAACATCATCGTCGAAGAATGCAAGTTTTTCTCCAGCGTCAACCAAGGACTTCTTGCGGATACGTCTGGTCGAGTCGACTGCTCGAACGTTCTTTCCTTTGCAACGACGATGGCTTACGCCAATGGCGGGACCATTTGGTGCCACAACTCGGGCTGTCAGAACGGGACGAACGGCTACTACGCCAACAACGGCGGCACCATCTACGGCATCGGTGTTTCATCCGAGAGCATGACCAACGCGATTCGACTCGGATCGACAGGAACCAACGAGATCACAGGCGTCGGCTGGGAGGTCAGGCTCACGACGACGTGGGATGTGCTTCAGGAAAATTCGACGGGAACGCTTGCAGTCTCTGGCGCACGGCTCGACATCGACAAGTTCTCGGTCACCAACTGGGACATCATCAACCCTGACTTCGGCACCACAATCGAGGGGAACCAGCGATTCGTCGTGTCGAAGAACCTCGACGTCGGCGTTGCTGAGGAGGGCCGTGACACCCACATGGGCGAAGGCCCGTCGTACACCCGAGGGATGAAGGTCATCACCTCGGACTCGACGGCCACTTCGACAACAGACGGCGGAAACCTGACAGACGTTTCGTCTTCGGCTGCGAGCCCGAGCGGCTCGACGTTTACGTTCCAGGGAACTGCTGCAAACCACTGCATTTATTTCGGCTCTTCTCTTTCTGACGGCTCAGACGTGCTGAAGCACTGGGCGCTGAGGCTTGCCCAGACGACAGCGGCTGTCGAGGCAACGACAAAGAGCTTCGCAGTCGAAATCTGGGACGGCTCAGCGTGGACAGAAATCACGGTGATGGCTGTCCAGACGTCGAACTTGTACAGGTATGCAAACGAGCTTTTCATTCGTGCGAACAACAGCGAGTACGTCATGTACGGCATCGACGCCGATACGACGTGGTCGAAGAAGACGATCAGCGGCAACAACCTCTACTGGGCTCGCATCAGGGTCACGAACGCGCTGACGACAGCACCTGTTTTCGAGCAGGCTCGACTGATTCCGAGCTACACAGAGTCTATTGAGGACGGAACGCTGATCTTCCAGGGACTCGCCCGGTTCAAGGAGACGCTCTTTGGCGCTGGGAACATCTTTGGCGAGGACGGTGGTGTCACATCCAATTCTCCATCGGTTGGTTCAGGCGGTATACCCACTGGGTGGAGCCACAATGTCAAGAACTCACTGCTCAACGGAAACGGCGATGCGATTTTCTGCCAGTTCATCCTTCCGCGAGGAATTGATACCAGCCAACCTCTGTCGATTCGCATGACGCAAACACCAGTAAACGGTGGATCAGGCACGGTGTCGATGATCGGGTCTCTCTTGCCAGTCGAGGTAGCTGGAACACTCGAAGCCGATCCAACGGGCGGCGTGACGCCCGTCGCCAGGACGCTGGCCAACACCGAGACGCTGGTGGCCAAGGCGGCTCAGACCAGTACTCAGACCTTCACATCTGGTACGACCAACAAGCTGGAAGAGCTTGTGTTCGGACCATTTGATATCTCCGACTACTACGAAGAAGATCAGATTTTGATTCGTGTCGAATTGGATGACGACGGCGCAGGAAATGCCGACGTTCTGGTGTGGCTGATCGAGGTCGAGGGCGCCAAGTGGACGCTGGGTGAGAGGCTTGGCTAGGCCAGGCTCGTCGGGGACATGACATGAGCAACATCTTCATCACTGACATCGTGAGCCCCAGCGGCGGCGACCTGAAGGTCCCCGAGAGCGACACCGAGATCGCTACCGCTACAAGTCGACTCGACACGCTGATCAGCGGTGTGGCGCTGCTGGCCTACGACCGCGTGCTGGCATGGGTCGAGGACTCCGGGGGTCCGGGCGGCGCCGAGGGTGTGAGAACGCTCAACTGCCTGATCGAGAAGTTCACCTACGACAGCGAAGAGTGTCCTCCGGAGACCGATGTCGACACGATGATCGCTGCGATCGAGTCTGCGATCGAGGCGTACCTGTCGCCAAATACGAGCGTCGGCAATCAGCAGGTTCACATTTTCCAGGCTGGTGCGTATTTCTTGTGGAATCGCGATTCAGCCGGTGGTTTCCTCTATCCGAACGTCGATACAGACGACATTGTCGTCGGGCCCTTCTCCAGTCCGAACGGAAAATGGTTTGACGACGGAGATCTGGTTCTCGGTGCAGACGCGATGAGCGGCACAGAGGTTCTTCGTGTCGTCGGAAACGGTCGCATCGAAGGCGGGGCTATTTTTACCGAGGCCTCGACGGTTCCTGGTGGCGCCCCTGCTCTGGGTGAGGGAACTCTCTGGGTTCGTGACGACGATCCGAATGTACTCGTGTTCACTGATGACGGGGGAACAGATACCGTGCTCGGCGGTGGCGGTGGGATAGCGACCTACGCTGACGCCGCAGCCGCGAAGGCTGCAACGGGCGTTAGCGCGAACGACCTTTGCTACATCGTCGCTCTCGAATCCTTCTACATGGCCGTCTCTGGAACGACTTTCACCAACGACGACCTTCATGTCATGACGGTCAACGGCGGCTCTGACCAGTGGGTCGGTGTCGCTGGTCGCTACTATTACAACCGGCGGATTAGCTTTTACGGCAGGAATACGACAGCAGGTATCACCCGGTGGAACATTGGCATCGGCCAGGAGGCGATGGCTACCTCCGAGGGCGTCACGACCTCCTACCAGAATATCGGCATCGGCTACAGGGCTGGCTTTGCAATTATCACCGGAGGGGTCGGGAACGTACTTATCGGTGACCAAAGCGGCGTTGCGCTGACCAACGGAGACGACAACGTCGCCATCGGTACAGATGCACTGGCTTCGCTGACCTCGGGCTCGGATTGCGTAGCTATCGGAACGAATGCTCTTACATCATGCACAACAGGACAAAATACAGCGGTTGGTTATCGTTCAGGCGAAGATCTTACAAGTGGTTCGCAAAGTGTATTTTTCGGTTACTCGGCAGGCACTCAGTGCACTACATCCACCGGGAATACAGCGGTAGGTCATAACGCTCTCGCATCAGTGACGACACAGAACAGAAACACGGCAGTAGGCAGAAATGCCATGTCGTCTTCAACGCCTGAAAATTCGACGGCTGTTGGGTTCAACGCGCTGTTCAACGCAGGGGTGGCAAGCAACTGTGTTGCGCTCGGTTACTATGCTGGTGGTTCGAGCGGAGGCGCGGATAATAGCGTTTATGCCGGATTCCAGGCTGGGGAGACGAACAGCGGCGGAAACAATGTTTGCGTTGGTTACAACTCGGGTCGCCAGGGTGATGGCTCAGACTCGGTGTGGGTCGGGTACGAGGCCGGGTATTTCTGTGCGGCGACTCGAAGCGTCGGCATTGGCGCACTCGCATTGCGGACATCGACAGGGCAGGCTCCTGACAATTGCGTAGCCATCGGCTACGGGTCACTGAACACGGCTGATACCGGAGCAGACGATAACACGGCTGTGGGCTACCAGAGCGGTATCGTTGTTTCGACAGGAACGAACAACTCGATTTACGGGTCGGGCTCTGCTGGGCTGCTGACATCAGGAAGTAACAATACGATTCTCGGAACGGGTGCTGGCGCAAATATCGTCTCTGGTAGCTCAAACGTCATTTTGGGCCGGTCTGCTGGGCCGACGTCGAACCAGTCGAACCATCTTTACATCGACAATTCGCAGACTGACAACCCACTGATTTTTGGAGATTTTTCGGCGAACCTCGTCGGCATCAACGGCGACCTGTGCGTTGGTGGCCAGTCGATGAGTGGCACCGAGCTTCTTCGCGTTGTCGGTGCCGCTCGCATCGAGGGCAAGCTGACGGTCACAGGGCTTATTGACCCGACAGGACTGGTTCTGGACGAGCAGGGTAGTCGACCCTTCGACCCGACAGGTTTGAGCCAAGGCTTGCTCTGGGTCCGTAGCTCGGACAGCGCGCTTGTTTTCACAGACGACGGAGGGACAGACACGGTCCTTGGTTCTGGTGGCTCAAGCCCCTGGACCTCGACTGCGGGGGTCATCTCTCCGACGACGAGTACAGATATCGTTGCTGTCAATTCGGCGACGGTTTCTTCCTCGGAAAAGCTCTATGTGAAGGATGATAGAGAGACGGGTTTCTCGCAGGGAATCATCGTCGAGTTGGAGAAGAATAGTTCGGGAACGGGCGCGAAGACTTCGTGGGACGGCGTGAAGTCTGATATTCAGCACACTGGTTCGGATAACGCATCGGTCTATAAGAATTTTTCGGCAACTGCGTCGATCAGTAATTCTGGGGCAGTGGTTTCTGACCTCTATGGTTTTTCTTTTACGCCTGCTCTGGTTGATTCGACAGTCACAAGGCTTTCGGGGCTCTACGCATATCCAGACCTTGCTCTTTCAGCGTCTATCGGAACCTACACCGCTGTTCTGCTGGACAGTCCGAGTGTGTCGGGCTCTGGAGGTATCGGGACCGCTTACGGTGTCAGGATCAATGATCAGGCGCTTTTTGCGTCCACAACGACAGCCTACGGCGTCTACATTGCGGACCAGACTGCGACAACCTCCTACGGCGTCTACCAGGCTGGAAGTAATGACCTGAACGTGTTTTCTGGTGATGTTGTCATTGGTGGAACCGCGATGAGCGGCACCGAGCGGCTGCGCGTGACGGTCGATGACGACGACAGCATCACAGTCGGTGAGCGGGTGGATTTCACTCGTGATGGCACCACGGGGACACCATCTTTTTCCTCCTATCAGTCCGTGGTCAGCCACACCGGAGCCGCTGGGGCCAACAGCTACACCGGGTACAACAACTCGGTCACGCTCAACGCCGCGAGCCAGACCGTAACCGGCGTCAACGGCCACTCGTCCAGCGTGACGGTCACGGCAGGGACGATCACGACGTACAACGCCTACCTCGCGAACACCAACAGCGTTTCTGGAACGCTGACGACAGCGATAGGTCTCAGGATCAACGCGCAGAACGGAACGACGAACTCCTGGGGCATCTATCAGGTCGACTCAGGCGACGACAACTACTTCGCCGGTCGGGTGGGCATCGGTGCGGAGCCGACGTCGACTGCGAAGACCTACATTTTCGATGACACGACGGGTAGCGGCGGGACGGAAAACGGCCTTCACATTCGCATGGACTCGAATGGGAGCGTCACTGGCGGCGCATATCGCGGACTCTACATCCAGATCGACTGCAACACTGGCGACACTCTCGAAAATGCAAGGGCGATTCAGATTGATGGCCCGACGGGAAGTGGAACGTTCACAAATCTCCCGGCTGCGATCATGATTTTGGACCAGAAGACAGGGCCACAGTCAGGGATTGCCAACCCGATTTCGATCTATGCGCCTGGGTCTAGTGATAAGGCGGTCTTCGGCGGTCTCATGGTTGTCGGCGGATTGACGAATCCGGCAAGTGTGAGCGTCGGCCTTGAGGTGCAGGGAACGACCAAGGCATTCCTCGTCAGTCGTATGACCACGACTCAGCGCAACGCGCTGACAGCCGTCAACGGTATGATCATCTACAACACGTCAACCAACGCATTCAACTTCTACGAGAACGGATCTTGGGTCACAGGCTCGGGCCTGGCCTAGAATGTGGAGTAGGAAATGCCTTTCAACCCGACGACACCTGAGAGCAAGACGGCTGTCAAGACCGTCGAGCAGGAGGTGTTGCTCGACACCTACGACATCCTGCGCTTCGACATGAACTTCGACCCGAACAACCCCATGACGACATTTGTCGACGTGACCTGGCTCAAGGGCTACATGGAAGAGGGTAAGTTCGTCGAGGTGGAGCGGCATGTGAGCCGACTGGCAGGCCCGACGTTCCTCGCGGCGGTCATGGTTCCTGCCGATTCGGGCCAAAGCGTTTACGGAAACGTCAAGAGTACGCTCTGGCAGTACATGATCGACCAGGAAATCGTTCCTGAAGGCTCTATTGCATAGGTTTTTCTGGTAGAATCTCGGCATGAGCAGCATCTTTATCACGGACGTCGAAGGAACCGGGGTCTTCTCGGTTCCTTCGTCGGATTCCGAGCTTGGCGCGGCTACGGTTGCGTTCAACGCGCTGCTCTCCTCGGTCAGCGGTCTGTCCTACGGCGGGATCTATGCCTGGGTCAAGACGGCTGACGGCTCGTCGGCGTCGCGGACACTGAACTGCCTGCTTTCGGGCATGACCTACTTTGGCGAGGTCTGCCCCGATGCGACCGAGGTCGAGACGCTCACGAGCCAGATCGAGTCTGCACTTCTCTCTTCTCCCTCTCTTGACTCTCTCAACATCCAAGAAGTCAACCTTGTCAATGACTCTGTCAGCGCGGACATCTCGCTGCCCGGTCTTGAGAACACGCTCATTGTCGACAAGGGGTCGAACGCGATCGAGGAAGGGACGCAGCAAAAGCCTTTTCATACGGTGCAGGCTGCGCTCGACGAGGCTTCGGCAGGCGACACTGTCCTTGTCTATCCTGGTGTTTATACTGAGAATTTGTCGGCAACTGAGAACGTCTCTATCGTTGGCGTTGACCCCGAGGCGTGCTCTATCGTCCAGAGCGGGTCTGGCCCTCTGCTAAGGCTCACAGCGTCTCAAGAGGTTTCGTTCAGAAATGTTTCGTTGACCGGCGAGATCGAGGTCGCGGGTGCCGGATCAGTCCTTGGGCTTCTTCCGGATTCGTCGCTCTCTGGTTCGGTCTTCGTTTCTGCTGGAGACTCTTCGACGGCGGTGACGATTGACGGGGCTGATCTCACGGGGACGTCTTCGTATCCGAGGCCCATCGTGATCTCGGACGCAGACCCGACTGTGAGCGTCAGGGGTGGTTCGAGGGTGGTTGGCCTGGCAGGTTCTCCCGCTGTCTACTGGGGCGGCGGTGTGACCAACGACAACTTCAGCGCGAAGTACTCCGTTTTCGTTCATGGCGATGGTGCTGCGAACAACCCGTTCGAGGTCAATGGGGGCCAGACGCCCCAGTACAGGAGTCACCACAACGCCTACAACTCGGACCCGGAGTCCGGCGGCACGTTTACGAACACGATTTCACCTGGACAGCGATTCGACACGTTCGACGCGCTGGCGACGTACTGAGGAATCGAGATGGCGGCTAAGCTCAACGCCTACATCGGCTCATTCGCGGACGACGTCGCCGCTGACAGCGATCTGACGACAAAGGGCTATACCAAGACGATTGGTCTTTTTTATCTCAACTCGACGACCGCGAAAATCCGTTTCTGGGACGGAACGGCGTGGTCGGAGCTTTCTGCTGGAAATGCTCCCGTGCCGATTACAAGCGCGGGGAACCCAAACGGTGTCGTGACGGGCGACTTCGGTCAGCTTTGCTTCGATACCACAAATAGTATTTGGTACGTCTGTGATAGCTTGCCCAACGGGAGTGTGTGGCGGGTTACATGAGGCGATAGAAAGCCCCGAGAGAGAGGGAAAGGGAGACACAAATGGCTCTTTCGACAACGACACCCTATCGCCAGATGCACTACGTTGGCGAGTATGTGAACACCCTGGCCGATGACTCGGTTGCTGAGGGCGCGATCACCGGCGTCGGCTGGTCGGTCAGCGCCGGTCAGATGTACTTCGACACCACCAACGCGGTGATGAAGTACTACGACGGCTCTTCCTGGCAGACACTCGGTACGTCGACCCCGCCGTCCCTCGAATCCGTTCTCGCGCAGGGCGACGAGTCCAACGGCCAGGACATCAAAGTTGACGCCGGGGCCTCTGGTGCGGCTGGTAGCATCATCGTTACCCCGGACGCCACTGCTGGTGGAGGTAACATCAGCATCGGTAATCCCGGTTCCGGCGGGGGCGGGGCTCTGACAATCGGCACTGTTGGGGGTAGCGGTGGAACATTCACATGCAACAGTGCAACGGCCACGTTCAGTGGTGGAGCGGTCAGCGTCACTGGTGCTGGTAGCTTCCTTGTCGAAGGAAGCTCGTCGTTCACAGTGAATCAGGACGCGACCTCGTGGACGCTCGACAACGGGTTCGGGTCCATCCTGGGCAGCGCCAGCCTCGGTGACGGGTCGAGCAACACCGGGTTGTTTGAGGTTGAAGGCGGCTCGGGCGCAGGCACGATCAGCGTGAAGGATGGCGGGACGCTTCAGGTTCTGACAGGCGGAAATGCGACGGTCGCAGACCTTCCGACCGCTGGAATCGACATCGCGAACAAGAACTACGTGGATTCCATCGCGGCAGGACTTTCGTGGAAGGACGCTGTCCTTGTTGCGACGAGCCAGGCTGTGACTCTGAACACCGACGTCGTGGCTGGCCAGACGCTCAATGGTGTCAACCTGGCCGCTGACGACCGTGTTCTCGTCAAGGATCAGGTGCTCGCATCGGAAAACGGAATCTACGTCGTTCAGGCGGGTGGCAATCCTCCGGTTCGTTCGGATGACTGTGAAGCAGGAGACCCTGCTTCTGGCGCGGCGGTCTTCGTGCAGCAGGGTACGGTATTCGCCGACACTGGCTGGGTTCAGACCGCAGAGGTGAACTGGGGCGGAAACGCTGTTTTCGCGCAGTTCACCGGCGGCGGTGCACTGACCCCCGGAAACGGTATCAGCATCTCTGGTTCGACCATCAGCGTTCGGTTGGCTTTTACCGGAACGAGCGGTCTCGAATTCGAGCCCTCTTCTCCCTTCGGTCTTCAGATTGCGGGGGCGGCGGCTGGCGACGGTCTGACTGGCGGCGGTGGCTCGGCTCTCGCGGTCAACGTCGGCACGGGCCTGGAGATCAGCGCCGACACCGTCCGTATCGCAGCGGCAGCGGCTGGTGACGGTCTCACCGGCGGCGGCGGCTCGGCTCTCGCGGTCAACGTCGGCACGGGCCTGGAGATCGACTCCGATGCGGTTCGGATCGCAGCGGCGGCGGCTGGCGACGGTCTGACCGGCGGCGGCGGCTCGGCCCTCGCGGTCAACGTCGGTGATGGTCTCGAAATCTCTTCGGATCAGGTCAACGTGGTCTTGAAGTCCCAGGGTGGTCTTCAGTTCGACCCGGCGACCCCGTTTGGCATCGAGGTTGTGCTGGCATCGGGCGGTGGACTCGAATTCGACCCCTCCACTCCGTTCGGTATCCAGATTGCCTCGTCTGCGCTTGGTGATGGCCTCAGCGGCGGCAGCGGTACAACCATTGCGGTCGACCTCGCGACCGACTCCGGTCTCGAATTCAACTCGGGCGACCTTCGCGTGGCTTCGACGATCGCTGGCGATGGTCTCATCTTCGGCCTTGGCGTCATCGGGGTCGACCCTGGGCAGGGCATCGAGATCGTGACCGACCAGGTTGCGGTCGACATCGGAGCGGTGAGCAGCTTCGCCACCCTCGATTTCGATATCTCCGATGGTCTGATCGTGAAGTTCTCGACGGGCAACGGCGAGATCAATGTCGATGGTACGGGTCTTCGTGTCACGGGCTTGCAGTCGAACTTCCGGATCAATAACGTCGTGACGACTGGTGTGACGGCGGCTGCTCTCAACGATCTGGTTTCGGCATCGAACGACGTGGGCGATACCTACCACGATCACGACTCGATCTACGGTCGCGTCTACACCGGTTCTGGTACGCCAGTCTCTTCTCAGACAGGCAGTGCGGGTGACATCTACGTCGACACGACGAACAGCCTTGTCTACATGCACTACAGCAGCGCTCCGGACAACACCAGTTGGACGGTTGTCGGCTAGTTCCTGATCGAAAAGTCGTTTCCCTGGGAGACTGACCATGGCCCTCGACCTGACAGTTCCATACCGGCAGCAGCATTACGTTGGCGAATATGCTGGCGATACTGCTGCGAACAGCGCGGTGTCGGGTGTGGGCTGGTCAGTCTCCAGGGGGATGCTTTATTACGACACTGACACGGACGAGATGAAGGTCAGTGACGGGTCGTCCTGGGCTGCTCTCTCCACGGGAGGGGGCGGCGGTGGACTGATAACCTACGCCGATGTCGCCACAGCAGAAGCTGCTACGGGATCGGACAATGATCTCTGCTACGTCGTTTCTACCGAAACGCTTTACCGCTACGAGTCGGCAGGATCAGCATATACAGACGACAACTTTCACATTCTGTCGACAGGTGACGGTGGCAATACGCGCTGGCTCGGAGTATCAGGGCGTTATATCTACGATATCTACAAATCGTTCGCAGGGACGAACGGCACGGCGAACAATACCATCGCCATTGGTGACGGCGTGCTGTCGACCGCTGTGTCCGCTAACTCCAACATCGTCGCCATTGGGGCAGGCGCTGTCCCGGTGGCTTCAACAGGAGGAACCGAGTCCGTCATCATCGGTGCTGAAGCAGCGAGCCAAAATACTTACGCAGCCATTGACAATGTGATTGTTGGCTTCCAGGCCGGGTACAAGGTTTCGTCATCTGATCGGTGCGTGCTTCTCGGGTCACAGGCAGGCCAAGAGCTTGCTGGGAGCGCATGCAACGACAATATATGCATCGGCCACAACGCGATGGTGGCTTTTCCTGGAAGCTTTGCACGCCAGCGAAATATTGCCATTGGAACAGAAACGCTGCTTGGCATCGGGAACAACAACAACGACAACGTCGCCATCGGCTACCGTTCAGCGTACACGAGTGGGGCGGCGTCGTTCAACGTGCTCGTGGGAAGCCAGACCGGCTACAACCTCGGCTCTGGGGACAACGGCAACGTCGCCATCGGCTACGAGGCCGGGTACAGCCTCTCGGGTGACTTCTCGGTCTGCCTCGGCTACCAGGCAGGGTACAACGAGACCGGGTCGAACAAGCTCTACATCGCCAACAGCAACACGACCACGCCTCTGATTCACGGCGATTTTTCGACCGATGTCGTCGGCATCAACGACAGGATGCTCGTTGGAGGGAACGCTGGGTCGATCACGACCAGCGCGGCTCTCGAAATCTCCTCGACGACCGGCGCGCTCCTGGTCCCGCGTCTGACGACGACGGAGCGGGGCAACCTCACCGCCGCTGCCGGGATGATCATCTTCAACACGACGGACAGCAAGTTCCAGGGCTACGACGGCTCTGCCTGGCAGAACTTCCATTAGAAAACGCTCGCCCCAGTGACGTAGCATATGCTATGTTCTACGCCTCAACACCGCACAGATGCAGGGACTCTGAAAGGAGAGGCCGTTGAAAAAGCTCATGACGCGGAAGGAGATCAGGTTCTTCTGGGAGGGTATTCAGGCCATCATCACCGATGACCTGGATCGCAAGCTTGCCTATGCGATTGCTCGCAACCGTAGCAGGCTCAGGAGCGTCGTCGAGGCTATCGAGGAAGCGTCGAAGCCCGTCCCTGCTTTCGAGAAGAAGCGGGTCGAGCTTGCTCGTGAGATGGCTCAGAAGGACGGGAGCGGCAACCCGATCATGATGCCGGATCAGAAGAGCTTCGTGGTCGCCGACATGGTGACCTTCAACGAGAAGCTCGAAACTATCCGGAAGAGCACCAAGCAGACCGCTCGCGACAAACAGGTCGAAAAGTTCATGGAGGAGAAGGAAGAGGTGGACATCTACCAGGTTCCCTTCGAGCTTTTCCCTGATACGATTCGACCTGATATCATGGAGGCGCTGCTTCCCATGGTCGAAGAAGAGGAGAAGGACTGAGAGTCCTTCGGGGAGAGAACAGATGGCCCTCAATCCCACGACCCCAGAGACGAAAGACGTTTCGTTCAAGGTCTCGCAAGAGAAGACGCTTGACGTCTATCACATCGAGGAGATGATCGTTCGCCTCGACCCGAACGATGCAGCAAACCACAAGGTCATCTTGACGTGGTCGTCTGGCTTTGTCGATGGCGAGGGCCAGTACGTTCGTGTCAACGAGTACCACGAAGTGATCATGGGTCCTGACCTTGGCGAGAAGTTCGTCGAGGTGGTGAACGATCGCACGGTCTACGACACGGTCAAGATTGCCTGCTGGGAGCTTCTCCAGGCTCGCGGCCTGGTTCCTGCTGGGTCGATCGTCTGACGGGCTTGCTGGTGACCTGGACGGGACTTGAACCCGCATCTTTCAGATTGAAAGTCTGAAATCCTATTCCAGTTAGAAGACCAGGCCAGGGAGCCCGCGACGGGAATCGAACCCGACGTTTCCGGAGCACAAATCCGGCGTCTCACCTTGAGACCTCGCGGGCGTAGAGCCGGTCACGGGAATCGAACCCGTCGCTTCCGCCTTACGAGGGCGGCGTCCCTCCATTGGGACCTGACCGGCATCGACAATCGAGCATCTCGGACAGCCCTACGGGGCGACGATCCCCGTTCTCCTGGATGAGAACCAGGTATCCTAACCAACGTAGACGATAGGGCCGAAAGACCCTCGGCAAAGACCGTGCTTCAGGTTTCCCCTTCACGTCACATGCTTCGGGTCGGTGTGGACGGCGGGATTCGGACCCGCGCTTCTGCCTCGGCAGGGCAGCGTGCAGCCAACAACACTTCGCCCACAGTAGCGGAAGAGGGGAGAGTCGAACTCCATCCCCGAAAGGACGAGTGGGGTAGCAACCCACCGCGTCTCCACAGACGCTTCTCTCTTCCGGTCGTTATCTCAGTCTGCACCCCGAGATAACAACTACGATACCCTAATGTGCAGCTTGTAGGGGTCCGTATTGCGGCAGACGGAGGACACGATCCCCACTCGTTTCCGAGCGATCCGCTTTCGAGGCGGTCCTGGTTCCCAACCAGTTCGTCTGCCATGACGGTAGGTAGTGGGCATGATCCACATCCCGTGAAGAACGCACCGCTTTCCAAGCGAGCCTAGACCCCTGTCTAGTTTACCTACCAACGGACGAGAGAGGTGTCGATCCCCACCCTGTCGGGCCATTCGCTTTCAAGGCGATGACGGCAGCCGTGCCGCTTTCTCGTCCTGCACGTATTCTTCTCGAAATACCACCTGAGCCAGCGTCCCGTGCTCGTGCGCGGCTTGTCTCTGCGGTATCCGTTTTTCGCTCTCATGGTCGGGCAGGCGGGAGTCGAACCCGCACTACTCCTGGCCCCCAGCCAGGCGGCTTACCTTCAAGCCCTCTGCCCGATTGCCCTCGCTTGCGCGAGGGACTTTTCACTTATGACCGTTCCAGCTACTGGGGTCGACATCCTTCAGATATCCGTGGACGTCCGAAGGGAGATGGGCAAGCTGTTCCCGTTCGTCGAGCCTGGCACGCTTCTCGGCCCTCACCGGAGCGTCAACACCTTGACGCTTGTGGGGCTTTCACAAAAGACACCCTGAACGGCCACTTTTGGGTTTTCCGCGTTTCCATTTTCGAGGTTTGCTCAAGATGGTCCTCCTATGTGTTAGGCCATCATGAGTCCTCCTCCAGAGCGCCGTGCCAGTAGATGTAGGAGCGCCAGGCATCGGGGACCGATTCGTTGGCGTCCAGGTGGAAGGCGACGACCGGGAGCGTGCGCGGCTTGTACGGCTGCTTTCGGAGCCGCATACCGGCTTCCTGCGGCGTTCGGTTCCCCTTCTCGGAGTTGCAGGGGTAGCAGCAGGTTACGATGTTTTCCCAAACGGTTTTCCCGCCTCTCGACCGTGGGTTGACGTGGTCGTAGTTCAGCTTGCGGGTGGCGAGACGCCGTCCGCAATACTGGCACGTCCAGTCGTCGCGGGTGAGCACGTTGATGCGACTGAAGCGGACGGCCTTCTTCCGGCGCACCCGACTCAGCAGCCTGACGACGGCAGGCATCTTGATCGCGAAGGTCCACCCGAGCTTATCGGCCTTTTCAGCCTGATCGGGCGTCATCAGTGGTTCGTCGTAGCTTTCGACAAGCTCGACCTTTCCTTGAAAGAGCAGCGCGACCGCGCGCTGCCACTCTACGATGCGGTGGGGCTGGTAGCCCTGATCGAGAACCAACGTCCGTGTGGTCACGCCGCACCTCCTTTCTTTTCTCTTGCGGTTCTTGTTACTTCCAAGAGCCTATCACGAAGGTCAGATTCTGGATCGTTCCAATCTGCGATCATCTGCTCGAAAGGGGTGGTTTCTTCGAGGATGTACCCGGTCTGGCCACACCAGCCGCAGTTGCTTTTGTCCTTCGAGCCCTCCCATTCGTGATGACATTCCGTGCAATGCCAGTAGGGCATGGCATCCTCCAGTGCCCGCCGTGGGAGTCGAACCCACACTTGCCGACGTTTGAGGTCGGTCCTCTGCCTATTGGGGTAGACGGGCGTGCCGCCGACAGGAATCGAACCTGCAACAAGCGGGTCTTAGGGCCGCTCCTCTACCAGTTGGGTTACGGCGGCGTGGTGCCACAGGGGAGATTCGAACTCCCAACATCCCGGCACTCAACCGGGCGACTCTTCCAGTTGGCCTACTGTGGCATGGTGGCGCGACTGGGATTCGAACCCAGACTCCCCGGGTCTGAGCCGGGTTACTCTGCCAAGTTGGATTACCGCGCCATGGTGGCTCATGAGGGAGTTGAACCCCCGCCTCTTCCGTGTGAAGGAAGCACGCTTCCGTTACGTCAATGAGCCGATGGTCGAGCAGGCCGGATTTGAACCGGCGATCTGAGCGTCCCGAACGCCCCGTCCTCCCAGGCTGGACCACTGCTCGTACTTTGATCGGTTTCGGAATTTGAAATGGTGAGTTATAAAGCCTTTTTGCGGCGACTTTATCAATTTCTGAAACGGTGGCGACGAAGGGACTCGAACCCAAGCGGCTGCGGATATGAGCCGCACCTCCCACCTTGGAACGTCGCCGGGGGCAGGGGCGGGATTCCAACCCGCGTGCTCTGGATTATGAGTCCAGCGAGGTAAGCAGACTCCTCAACCCTGCGGAGCGCCCACGAGGAATCGAACCTCGATCTTGGCCTTCGGAGGGCCATGTCCTTCCACTTGGACTATGGGCGCAGACGAACGATCTCGTGTGTCATGTCCTTGTATATGAACCGACCCAGATTTGGAGCTACGAAATCCTTCCAGTGATTTCGGCAGACCCAGAACCTGGTCGGATTTCCAACAAGGAACATTCGACCTGACTTGTGCTCCCTCTGGCACATCACGCATTTCATTTGGCCTCCCAGCGAGGACTTGAACCCCGATCTCAAGATCCGTAATCTTGCGTCCTTCCACTTGGACTACAGGGAGATGCGACCGGAACGACGGTTTTATACACTACTGCCGCTCACCGCAGCAGGCGCCGAAGCCGCGCCCTTCTCGATGCTTTCGCTCCGAGCGTGCTCTTCCAGTGCTGCAACACCGCCGCGTCTAACCGTCGTTCCGAAAGGGCCCGTTGCAGCAAACCCAATCGCTGGCACTCCCACTCCGACTCGAACGGAGATCCTCGGCTTAGAAGGCCGGTGTCCTATCCATTGGACGATGGGAGCGTGGACTCCGAGGCCGGAATCGAACCGGCATCCCGGGGGTTGCAGCCCCGTGACTTGCCATTTGCCCACCCGGAGTTGTGGAACGGGTGACGAGACTTGAACTCGCTATCTCCAGCTTGGAAGGCTGGCGCCCAACCAGTAGGACTTCACCCGCAGAGAGCCGCACTCGGGGATCGAACCCGACACCTCTGCCATACCAAGGCAGCGCCTCTCCATTGAGGCCTGTGCGGCGAATATGGACACGGGGGGAATCGAACCCCCATTTCTGACTTGCAAGGCCAGAGTCATCCCGTTAGACCACGCGCCCGTGGTGGCCGAGACTGGATTTGAACCAGCGACCTTCACCGTGTCGAGGTGCTGCGCTTCCAACTGCGCCACTCGGCCAGAAAGTATTTGCCCCGGGTTGGACTCGAACCAACGTCGACAGGCTCATAAGACCCGCTGTCTACCGCTGACTTACCGGGGCGAGGGTGCCGCGAGTCGGATTTGAACCGACGTCCTCCCACTTATCAGGCGGGCGTCCTTGCCAGGCTAGACCATCGCGGCGTGGAATCCTCGGCGGGACTCGAACCCGCATCCCCGGGGTAGGAACCCGGTGCTCATCCGTTGAGCTACGAGGACACAATACCGCCGGTGAGGGTCGAACTCACATCCTCCCGGTCCACAGTCGGGCGCTCTCCCATCTGAGCTTCGACGGCATACCCGGAACGTTGTATCGAGAATACGTACCGGCCACACGCGCCCGTGGCAGCGCGCTCGGCACATCTCCGAGGTAAACCGTTTTCCACGACGGCCCTCGGTGGTTCCGATGCTATCTCGAATCACAGTGATCCCCCACGGAATCGAACCGCTCGCGCACCCACCCTGCTTTATTTCATCGCCACGGGTTTACAGCCCGCTACAGGGAAAGGGGACCATGAAATCGCGACCTCGGGGCGAAAGAACACTTCCGGGTAGACTCCTTCCGCACTCTTTCGGTCCACCCCCGAGGCCGACTGGTCGAGGTGGTGGGGGTCGAACCCACGACTTGTAGCTCCCAAAGCTACCGCGCTCCCACTGCGCTACACCTCGGTGGGCCAGGTCGGAATCGAACCGACATCTAGCGAATTTTCAATCCGCGCTCTTACCAGTTGAGTACTGACCCATGAGCGCCCCGTGCGAGAATCGAACTCGCTTCACCCGGTAGACAGCCGGGTCGCCATCCAACAGCGTCACGAGGCAAATAATTGGCAGGCCACGGAAGAATCGAACTTCCCAGACGGTCGGTTTTGGAGACCAACCCGCGTACCCAGCGCGTGACCCAGGGTGTGTCCGTGGCACGAGGCGCTGTGTGCGTCTCTCGCAGGCGCGGAACCGGGAGTGGGAATCGAACCCACATTCTCGGCTTCAAAGGCCGTTGTCCTCCCGTTGGACGATCCCGGTGTGGTGGCAGGGACAGAGGGAGTTGAACCCCCACGAGACCCGGAGTCAGAGTCCGGCGCTCTACCAGTTGAGCTATGTCCCCATGGCGACTGGGACAGGAGTTGAACCTGCATGTCCTTGGTTAACGGCCAAGTGCGCCTGCCTTTGCGCTACCCAGTCATTTAGTGGGCCCACTCGGACTTGAACCGAGATTCTCCGGGTAAGAGCCGGAATCGTTACCAATTACGATCATGGACCCAGTGCCCGAGGCTGGGAACCCCGGGCGTGAGATGCTCGATTGTCATAGATCGATCAGCCGTCGCTGAGGGGCTTCTATGAAACCCCTTTTCGATCGGTGGGAGCGACAGGGCTCGAACCTGCTCAAACCGGTTTAAAAGACCGGGGCCCGTCCAGTCGGGCGCCACTCCCAGTGGCTTTGAAACGAAAAAAGCCGCCTCGGTTTCCCGGGGCGGCTTTTACGCGGTTTATTTGCGCTCAAGCCTACCCCGGGCTACCCTCCTGGAGTTCGTCGGTCGTGGCGGCGACAATATTCAGACACGACAAACCGCAGGAGGAATAGACGGGTGACCACACAAACGGGTGGCCCCCGTTCGCGCGCTTCCCTTTCTCTCTGCGGTATTCCCGTGCCATGCTTCCTGTAGCGTGGCACCAGGGAGATCGGTGAGTCAAGGAAAAATTTCGGCCAAGATGCCGATTTTTTCTGCTCTTGGATTGTTAAGTAGAGCGGAGAGTGATCTCTGTCGCGCTTTTGCTGGCCCATCCAACGCTCAATCAGACGTTGAGCGCTCGATGCGCCAGGACGACCCGAAGGGGCCTCTGGCCCGTAGGCCACGGAAGACCCGCGTAGCCTCCTTGCCCGAAGGCTTGGAAGTCCCACGGGGCCACCTCGCGCAGAATGTTATGACACCACATTTTTGAGTGGTGGTCAATGGTTGTGTTTCGTCAGCCGGATGGCGTGGGGAAGACGGTCAGGCGGTTTCCTTGTCCTTGCTCGTGGGCGCATGACGTCGAGACGCTCCAGGGTGCGAGCGGCCCACGGGTTCCGGCGCCGCTGACAGTTGGAGCATTGGGCCACCTGTAGGCGAACCTGAAATGATTTCGCAGTCGGTTCAGAATGAGAGCGGTGGGAACTGTCCAGACTCTCTGGCCAACGGCGAGCATGCGATCAGGCCTGTATCTTTGGCCTTTTCTCGGTGGATAGGTGGGTCCACCGCCGCCTGTGTGGTCTGCCCTTGGCTTGTACATGGTGTACTTGTAGATCTCGATCTGGGCTCCCGGTGGGATGCGGTCCTCGAATGTGATGATGCCACTGGCCGGGTCGACGTGTTCGAGCCTGGGGGCCTGCTCGTAGAAGACTCCCTGGAAGAACATCTGGATGTCGATGTCGCCGTAGCTGGTGACGCTCGGGTCTGCGTTCAGCACGGACTGGAGCAGGAAGAGTAGCTCGGCGCAGCTTCCACTCCCTGGTGTTGGGGAGGGTCGAATAGTGCTGTCGTACCGAAAGTCACCGCAGTAGAGTACGAGTTCTTCTTCGCCTTCCTGGTTATGCTGGATCAGTGCGTAGTAGTCGTTGTAGGTCAGGCCAGCGATGTTGCCAAGGATGGTTCCCCAGTAGGCTGTTGCGGCTTGGAGGGCATCCTGGGTCGAGGGCATCGCCAGCGAGCCTGTACCGACGACGTTTCTGACGAAGATGTTTGACATGCCTTCCTCTCTCTAGGCGATGAATCGGTCAGCGGTCCACGGGGTGTAGTATATCGGGTTTTCGTCGATGTGGTAGGTGTGCGGCGTCACCACTGCCCCAAGCTCTTTGCCTCGGATGTAGGGCCTGATCCAGCGAAGTCGGTGCTTGGAGTACCCTGGCCCGTAGGCCTGCATCTTCCAGTGACCCTTTGTGATGGTGGGTCGGGAAAGCTTTCGACCTTCGCGTGGCTCGTGGGACTTCTGGTATTCCTTGACGTCGTCCCTGGTGATCGTGATGTCTGTTCCGATGATGTAGTGCGGGTCCTCTTCGAGTTTCTTCAGTTTCTTGGCGTCTGAGAGCTTCTTCTTCTTCTTGCCCTTGAGCTTGGCCTTGAGGTGCTCGATCTCATCCTGGTGGACGCTCTGGATGCTCGGGTTGTAGCTCGACAGGTACAGGATCGTGTTGACGACGATCCTGAGGATGCGCTCTCGGAACCCTGGTCCCTCGAACTCCTCTCCGAAGATGGTCCCCATGGTGATGTCTTTGAAGAAGCCCTTCTCTGCCTCTTCGGCTAGAAGCTCTTCGTAGACGTCGATGAATGTCTGGAGACTTTCCTGGTCGTCTGAGATGTCGAGGGGGAAGTACTCGGCATGGTCGTCAAAGACGTGGTCGCTGTTTTCGTTCGGCTGGCTCCAGGTGTAGATGAAGAGGTGCCTTCCGATGCCGGGTCGCTCCGCTTCGGTCACGATGATGTACTTCATCTCGTGCATGCCGGTGTCTTTGTTGTAGTTGTAGATGGCACCCGGCGGGATCTCGATGATGAAGCTCTTCAGCGGCATTCGGACATCGCTGCCCTTGGTGTTTTCCAGGTCGGTGAGAAGAAGTCCGAAGAGGAGCCCCGGGGTGATCGAGACCCAGTTGGGCATCGTTGTCTCTTCGACGATCTTCAGGTGTGAAAAGGTGTTTGCCATCCCGAGGGCGAGGCCAGCGGGGATGCTCTCGTCGGTGTAGGGCGCTTGGGGGAAGTCCAGCCCTGGCCCGAGGCCCAATGATGTCGAGATGGTGTCCCCGATGGCTCTTCCGGTCGCGAGGATCGTCGGGACCTGCCGAAGCTCAGGGTCTGTCATGAACTGAGTGTGCCACTCGATATGGCTGATGGGTTTGAAGTCCGTGATACCACGGGCGAGCATGATATTGGCGAGAACGTTTTCCTTGTGGAAGTCCTCGCCGCTCTGTCGCTTCTGCTCTGCACGGGCCATTGTTTTGTCGATGGACTTTGCAAGCTGATACTTCTTTTTCGCGAGTTCCTTCGGTGTCATTTCAGCCCCCTGGGCCTGGGCCGGGTTCCGCGAGCCCCTGGTCCGGCCCTCTGGATGAGGTCTTCGTCGTAGTAGATCTTGATCCCGGTCGCCTGCTCGATCTTGTAGTCAGCGTCCTGCTCGAAGTCTCGCGATTCTGTCAGATACCTTCCACTGCGCTTCTTCTCCAGGCGCTGGAGCATGTGGCCAAGCTCGTGATAGATGATGCCTCGGATTCGAGTCAGAGGCTCATCTTCGAGGTCGGGGCAGAAGTAGATATTGCAGGGGTTTGTTCCCTCTTGGGCTGCGAAGTGCCGTGGCTTTGTGGCGAAGAAGCAGTTGACGTGGATGACGATGAGCGGCAGCGCGACCCCGCTTTCCCGGACGCGGGCGATGGCGCTGGCGATCTCTCGCTTCAGCGTCGGCGGTATGGCGTCGGGGTCTTCGGTGACGATGGGGTCAGGCATGACCCATCATACATCGGGTGTGCGGGTGTGACCAGTGGTCGTTACTTGGCGACTGTGGGCTCTTTGGGCTTGTTCTTCGAGCCCTTGGGACGACCGCGCTTCTTCTTGGCGGGGGCCATCGCCGGTGTCGCCTCGGCCTTGTCCTTGGGCTTGTTCTTCGAGCCCTTGGGGCGACCGCGCTTCTTCTTCGGAGCAGCCTCGGCCTCGGCCTTCTTCGGGCGACCGCGCTTCTTCTTCGGCGCCTCTTCGGACAGGAGGGCGCTGTTGTAGCGGTAGAGCGCCTTGGCGGCGTCGAGCCCGTTGCCCGCGCTCGCGCCCTCTTTGACCATGCCCTCGGTCAGCTTTTCGAGCTTCGCGTAGTCGACGTTCGGGTCGTCGGTCAGAAGCCTGACCAGATGATCGTTGATTTCCGAGATTTTCTCTCGTGCGGCTGTCATGGCGTTTCTCCTTCGTCGGGGCCTTCCGGCCAGTTGAGTTGTATCGAGCGTCCGGGGCTTCTGCCGACTTGCTCGATGGCGCGATAGTATCTGAACGTCGTGTCCGTGCTCGAATGGCCCATCGAAACCTGTACGTCCTGAATGGGGACTCCTGCGAGTAGCGCGAGAGTGGCGTAGGTGTGTCTCAGGCTGTGGGGGTGAATATTCTTTTCTATCCCCGCTTTTCTCGTTCGACTCCTGATGATGTCGTAGACACCATCAGGAGTCAAACGATTTTCCCCGACCTCGTAGGGCTGGTCGGCTCTTTTTTTGACACTCCGGAAGATGGGGCCGGATTTTATGTCAGCCGCTACCAGCCACTTGTCGATCGCCGCCCATACCGGTGGGACGAATTCGATCGCGAGCCACTTGTCGCCCTTGGCGCGAATGCTCGTGGTCGGTATCTCTTTAATGAATCTGACCTTTCCGATGTCAAGTTGTACGACTTCACTTCTTCGCAGGCCGTTGTACATCAGAACGGCGAAGAGGGCCAGGTCCCTCTTTCCTTTCAGTGACTTGTCCTCGAAGCAGAGTCGGAGGATTTTTTCGGCCTCTTCGTTCGACAGGCCTTCGGTATCGCTCTTCGCGGAGACCTTGAGGCGCTGGACAAGCTCTGGTGAGGCCGGGTTCGACTCGATGAGCTTGAGCCGCATCATGCGCTTGAAAAGGGCATTGAGCGCTGCAAGGCGAACGTTGATCGTCCGGTGGGCAAACGATTGTCCCCGAAGGTCATCCCGGTATTCTGCGACCAGATTGAACTGAACCTGGGGCAGAAGCGGTGTCGCAAGCTGCATTCGTTCGAGCCCGTCTGCGGGTGGCTCTACACCGGCCCTTTCGAGCAGGTATCCAGCGAAGTGAACGAGCGCGTTTTTGTAGGCCCGTCTGCTATGCTCGCTGATGACGCCGGTCAGCGCTGCGTCCCAGGCATCTTCGATCGACGGCTGGACGTGTGCGAGGCTCGGGCCGCTCTTGGGGAGAACGACTATGCTGTCGTCGTCATGCAGTGGCATGTTCGGCGGTCTCGGCGGTCTCGGTGTCCTCGACCTCCATGCGGTCTTCTGTCAGATGCTTCGACAGGCGCTCGTGCTCGATGTCGACGGCGCCCTTGATTTGCTCCATCACCCGGATGAGGGTCACAGTCTTCTTTTTTGGGTCGGACTTTTCGTCGATGATCTTGCCGATGGTTTCGAGTGTGACCAGGGTTGCGGCCATCGCTTCGTTGGACTCGCGGACTTGGCTGCGAAGCTGGTTGTTCTCGACGCTCGTCTTGGTCGAGAGGTCCATCAGTGCCGCACGCTCCTCTTCGAGCCTGTCGATCCACTGGCGCCAGCGGTCGATGACCTCTGGGTCGATCTTGGCGCTTGTCGAGAGATCGTAGCTGAGTCGCTCGTTTTCTTCTTCGAGTATTTCCAGTGAGTGGGTGACCTGGAGGGCATACTCCTCAAGGTCGGACCTGATCATGTTCTCGATGCCTACGCGGTAGTCCATCCTCTGTGCTCCTTGATAGCCTCGAATGCTTCGTTGATCTTTTTCATCTGCTTCTCGCTGCCACCCAGGTCCGGGTGATATTTGCGAGAAAGTGTTTTGTGTGCGGCTTTGACGACTTCTTCGGGGGCGTCTTTGAGCACTCCGAGGGTCGTGTAGTGCCTGTTGACCGCGTCAGGGCTGGTGTACTGGTCGTATTCGTCGTCGGTGTCTTCTTGTCGTTTCTTTTTTCGGCTCTTCCTCTTGGTTCCGCTGTCACCCCGGGCTCGGCGGTTCTTGTTTTTCCTTCTGGGGCGCTTGACCCGCTCCTCTTCACGGTCTTCGCGCTCTTGATCCGCCCGAAGCTTCTCCTCATCCAGGTCTTGCTGCGCGATCTCTTCGCACATCTTGATGGCCCGGTCGGTGTAGTATCGCTCGATGTCGGGGAAGTATTCTGGCAGAAGCCGCTGAGCGTTGCCGAACCAGTAGGCGTCGACACGCCAACATCGCTCGTCGGCGTCCCAGCGCCGCGAGCGCTTGGGAACCTCGACCTTGAGCGAGTGGACGAAGTCGGGGTCGTAGGGCGTCCAGATCTTGAAGTGGGAGCGGTCGGTCGAGAGTTCGATCACAACCCGTGTCATGCCCATGTCGTCGAGTCCGATCTCGTGCAGACCGTGGTGGCGAGAGATCACCGGGTCATGCGCGGTTCTGTGTGGAGTTGTATGAGGCCTCGGGCTGATCTCAGGCGCATGTTCGAGGACGTTGCCAGCGTGGCTGTAGGCTTTGCGCTTGTCGTCCATCAGGTTGTTGACGCTCTCCATGAAGTTTGCGATATCCATCGCATACTTGAGCACCTGGTTGGGTTTCATGTGGCCCCTGCATTTTTTTGTTGACCGGTCAAGGTAGCAAATGTTACCCCAGAAAGGACCACCGGGGCAACACCGGAATAGCATAAACCGGCGTGATGGCAAACGCTAGGTTTCTCGTGGGGAAGAAGAATGTCAGACCAGGTGTACGATGACGACGTCATCGGGCTGAACGAGTCGACGCTCGTCGGATTCGTCTATGGAAGACCGGCGCACGCAGAGAAAAAGGGCGTCACGATCATTCGCTTTTTTGTCAGCGTCAAGGAGCGAAGGCGAAACTACTTCAAGGGAAAGTGGTTTACCAAGGTGACCACACACCCCGTCACCGCTGCCGGTCCTGTTGCCTACAGGATGAAAGACAAGCTCAAGGCCGGGACCTTGGTCGCGATCAAGGGGAGGCTCAACCATTACTTCTTCACCACAGAGTCGGGGGAGAAGAGGATGGTAACGGACATCCTTGCCGACTGGATCAACGTCATTTCTAGCGAGCACGTCGAGGCCGATCAGTTCGTCGTGCAGGCAGCAGACGAAAAGTACAAAAAGGATCAGGATCTTCCGGATAACGTCATCGACTTCCACAAGCGGCTGAGGGAGTCCAAGATCGAGGAAGCCATGAAGGAACTCGCTGCTTCCGACAGCGACATAGATGACGAGATTCCATTCTTCGACTGAGGAGGAGAGATGCCGAAGCGAAAGACAACCAGGGTCGATATCACGGTCGGCTCAAGGACATTCGAGAGGGACGAGGAGACGCTGACGGAGTTCGCCGTGGTCATGCAGGCCAACGTCGGCGAGAACCACCTGGGTCAGCACTTGCTCCTCGACCGTGACCTGTCGCGGGCGATCAACTCCTACGTTCTCTCGGCCAATGTCGACAGGGGTGATTATCTGACGACTCTTGGACCCTACATGCACCCGGGCGCCAAAGAGCTTTTCTGCATGGTCACTTTCCTGAGGCCGCAGAGAAACGGGGACGAGCAGGTTCTGCTCGACGTCAAGGCGGGGGTCAACTCTGCGGCGATTCTCCTCAAGGCCAACGGCTACCGGGTCCGCAAGCACATCAACCCCGTCGAGCAACTCGCGATGCCCTGGGATGATATGGTCGCTATTCCGGAGCCGAAGTCCGAGGAGAGCCCGGACGAGCAGCCGGTGGAGACCGAGTCATGAAGAAGACCTGGGACTATCAGTGCCCGAACTGCAAGCACGAGTTCGAGGATCTGGTCGAAGACAAGGAAAAAGACGATGTCAAGTGCCCGAAGTGCGGCACGAAGGCAGATCGGATCAAGTTGAACCACCCGGTCCACGGCAAGCACACGTCGTGGCCCGTGAGCTAGGTTTCGGGGCTCTGGCGCTGGTTTGGTGGTGGCATGGGGTCGCCATCGACGGACAAACACCTGATGCTAGGTACTGAGGCACTAGCGCCAGGGCCCTGATTTTTCTGGGGGAGTCATGTCGAAATTCAAGCCGACAAGCTTCGATTCATACGACAGGCGTGCCCTTGCCAAGGCGCTTCTCAAGCCGAGTGGTCTTCGCGAGTATCTGACAGAGAGTGGATTCGGTCGCATCGCGAACCCGGACCCTGGGCTGGCCGATCAGGCCAAGCTCAATGCACTCATCGTGGGCATCGAGCACGCCGTCGAGAAGTATCTTCAGTCAGAAAAAGAAGAGGCCGAGGCCGCTGCCGAGATGTTCAAGAACCTGTGAGGTGACGAGATGCCCTGGATGAAGCTCAGGCAGATGTGGGTCGGGGGTTACACCGCCTACGAGTGGCGATACCTCGGGCCCAATGACCAGTCGGTGGATGCGGTAGAAGAGCTTGCCGAGGCCATTGTCGAGGAGATCGAGTGCGAAAACGAGTGGAGCGACAAGTTTCGCAAGGTCGAGTACGAGGTGCTCGATACGGCTCCCATGGAAGTTGTCGAGAAGCATATTCTTGATACGGAGCGCAGCATCGAGTGGAGCCAGGGGCGACTTTCAATGCTGAAAGCAGAGCTTTCCAGGTCAGCAGAAGTGGCCGAAAAAACTGGTTGACCAGGGTTGCAAATGTTATATGATGACGCCATGACGAACGAAGAAAGAGAACTCCTCATCGCTATCGCCCACTCCAAGCTGGGCGAACTCAACATGGGCCTCCAGTCGATCGAGCAGGCTCTGAACAGCCCCCAGGTGCCGGACGAAGAGAAGGCCTTCCTCTCGATGCAGAAGGCGCAGCTTGGGGCGGCGTTCGAGGATTTGCAGCAGAAGCTCCAGATCGTCGAGGGCCACGGAATCATCAAGACAGGCTGATATGCGTTTTCGTACTTTTTTCGAGGTCGGGCCTTTCGTTCTCTTGCTGGTTTTCGTTCTTGTGATTGGAGTTTCTCTCTTGCTCTCAGGCGAGCCCCGTCAGGTCGAGCGACCCTGTCATGAGCAGGCCCCCGCTCATTGCCGAGCCCATACCGTCGAGACCTCGACGACACAGAACTTCCACAGCTACGTCTACTGCGCGTGCGTCACCCAGAAGGGCCGAGCCCTGGGGTATGTTGCGGCGCGGCGTGCTTTGCTAGATTCTGTCAGAGGCGAAAAGGTTATCCAGCGTGGAGGGGTCGAGCATGCTCAGGGACTCTGAGGGTCGTCATCACATCGAAGACGCCATCATGGAACTGAACGACGTCGAGGAGAAGCTCAACCGTGCGCTGATGCTCGACGAGGTCCGCGACGATCAGATCAGCGGCAAGGGCCGCGTCTTCGACGCGCTGAACGACTATCTTTCGGCACTCGTCTCGGCATCGAACACGTTGCGGAACATTGCGGCGAAGCTGTAGCCATGTCCGAGAAAAAGACCGATATCGAGGACTCTATCGTCTATCAGGTGACCAGTGACTCACTGCCTTACGTGATCTTTGTCCGCGTGGGGACAGGTGCCAAGGCCAGGTCCAAGGCAAAGGCAATCTACAAGCGGAAGTTCAAGCTGAAAAGCGTCAAGGGGATCGAACTCACTCGTGCTATCTGCTCTGCTGGCGGTGGCGGGTGCTGGGAGTTTGCGACGAGTATCTTCACGGGCTCGCTCGATGCCCACTCCCTTTCCGCGATGCCGGACGAGCCATCGTTTTTTGCCAAGGTCCAGAGGGACGAGGCTCCGCTCGATGCGGCGGTCCCATTGTGCGATAGGCACACGGCTCGCGCTCTGGCGCCATTGGCTCGACGTATCTTTGCTCTCGAAGAGCGGCTCGACCGGGTCGATAAAGAGTACGGCGAGGAGCTTGAGCGGCTGGACAGGTACAAAAAAGACGATGAGGAGTGGAAGTGACCTACCGCGCCGCCATCGAGAAGGCCGTCGCTCTGTTGAGGCAGGGCTACGAGGACAAGGCCCTTGACGTCTTGGAGCGTGCGCTTGCGAACGTGGAATCTGTCAGAATTGCAAGCGAGCACGAAGAGGCTATTGATCCCGACGATACGATCGAGCTAGCGTATGACCCACGGCGAAGGCAAAAGGCTTTTATTCCTCCTTGCTACATCGACAGCGGAGAGCTTGTTCTGTGCGAGGAGGGCTGGGAATTCAAACAGGAGTGGTACGAAGGTTTTGTGAAGAACGTCAAGGCGAGCCACCACCTGAATCTGACAGAAAATGAGCTAACTGCATACGTGCAGGCCATGCTTGCCGAGGCCGTTCACAACGGAAGCCTCTGGAGGAAAGAGTAGAGATGCCCAAACGGTTCAGCGGAGATGTCAAGGCGACGGTGTCGTATGTGTTGGGGGACCAGTACACTGTGCGGGTCAAGGCGCCCGGGTGCGGTGCTCACACCGGTACGACTGTTCTCGATGATGGGTACACAGAGCTTCATGGCCTGGACAAGGCGGTCGACGAGGTCGTTCGGCGCCATCTGCAATGGATGGACGCCGACGGGGAGATCCACGCGACCAAGGCCGCGAAGGACGAGCGGGGCGACTTCCACGTCGGACGCGAGATGGCCGACCGCTGGCCCGGTGGCCCGTCGAACACGAAGACGAAGAAAGGCCGGTAGGGCGTGACGGGGCTCAGAGTCATCTCCGGTGGTCAGACGGGAGTCGACCGTGGAGGGCTCGAAGCAGCCCTGAAGCTGGGAATCGCTATCGGTGGGTTCGCTCCCCTGGGGTGGCGTGCAGAGGACGGCGTCATTCCGATGAAGTTCCGTCGGCACATGCAGATGATGGGCGACGCAAATTACAGGCTCAGGACGGAGCGGAACGTTCTTTTGTCCGACGCGACGCTGATCTATAGCGGCGACTGTATGGCTTCACCCGGGACGCGGTTCACGATCGACATCTGCAAGAAAGAAAAGAAACCCTGGTTCGACGTCGTCAGCGAGATCAACATTTTCCAAGAGGAGGAAGACGGCTACTGGCACATGGCGAAGATGCTAGAATCGTTCTCGGTATTGAATGTCGCGGGGCCGCGTGAGAGCGGTACTCCGGGCATTCAGGAGGCGTCCAGGGATCGTTTCCTGGAGATCTTCCGGCGAATCATGGTCGTGCGAACCGAGCATGATCATTAGAGAACGAGAGGTGTGTCGTGGTCGTCATAGGTTTTAGCCGATCGAACAACTTCACCGGATGGCTCATTCGCAAGGCGACGGGCGGTCGCTACAACCACGTCTGGATCGGCTACGATGAGCCGGTCTGGTCGGGTCGCTGGGTCACACATGCTATTGACGAAGGCGTGATTCCTCAGCGAGCCGAGATGCTGCTCAAGAAGTACGACGAGTCGGTGTGTTTCAAGGTCGATGGCATCGACATCACCGACGGCATGAAGAAGTGCCGCGACTACGTCAACAGAAAATACGACTACAAGGCTGTCATCCTGAACGGCCTTTTGCTCTTGCTCTATCGCATGACCGGCGTGGAGTGGTTCAACCCGATCATCAATCAGAACAGGATCAGTTGCTCGGAGTTCATCGCTCTGGTCTTGCAGGCATCGAATTACAAGCCCGTCATGGGTAAGCTCGCAGAGCTTTATCCGCCAGATGGCCCGGAGGGGCTTTTTGGCGTTATCGAAAAAGATACGCAGCGCATGCACGCCCACGATTTCCTGAAGTGGGTCAGGGGAGAAAAGAATGTCCAGGCACGGCAAGCAGTATCCAAAGAAGTACACCAGGTCGAGTAATCCAGCCGGAACCAGTCACGACCAGCGATATCGCGTCGAGGTAGGCGGCGACGGGACCATGAGCCGCGAGCCGATGGCGAACGATCTTCACGACCCCGAGCAGGCCTTCCTCGCCACTGTCAGGGCGGGACTGCACGCCTATCTGGAGGACGTCAAGCTCGAAGCCCGTGTTGAGATGTTCAAGAGTGTCTCGGCCATGGTCGAGGTCTGGCAAGACCAGGTGCAGCGATGGGTCGACGGTGATTCGACGCAGAGAGAAATCTGGGTTGCCTCATGCGCGATCGACATCATGAAGTCCCTTTCGGATTCTATCCAGCAGGGGAAGAGGTTTGACTACCAGAAAGATTTCGGCCCGATTCCTTGTGCGAAAGACGAAGATGCCGAGGCCGTCGAAGGGCCCGGGATCGACTCCGAGAAGATCATCAAGCTGATGATGATGGCCGGAACTCGTAGCGAAGGCCGAATCGCATGGTGGTCGATCGAGGACATCGCCGAAGGCCTGAAAGTATCCCTCGGAGTCGGAGATGACGATATGGACGAGTTCATCGAATATCTCAGTGGTGAGATGAAGGCGATGGAAAAGTCTGGGCTCGTGGCTTACATGGCTCCGAACGTCGCCCTTGGAGTCAATGGGCCGAACGGATGCGCGGGCTACTGGGTCGCCCAGGACGATGCGGCGGCGAGGCTCGGGATCAAAGAGTGGAGTCCACTGCCAGACGAAAGGCTGCAAGGTCAGCTTATCCGTCTGCTCACGAGCAACACTCGTGAGGACGGGTCGTTTGCGCCCTGGACCCCGAACGCTCTTCGGTACGCGATGAACGGGCGTCACACTATGAACGAAGAGGGCCTCGATGAAGAGCTTTTCGACGTCGAGGGCGTCCGCAAGGTCTGGATTTTTGGCAAGCTCAACTACGTGATGGTCGCCAGGCTGGACCATGATGGACTGAGCCGCGAGGAGCACGAGGTCCAGGATATCATCGCTCGACTGATGTTCAAGGAGCAAGACCCCAGGCGAGCGTGGACCGCCGACGAGGTTCTGGAGTTTTACAAAGAGGCCCTTTCGCAGCACGAATCCGAAGATGGTCACCGCTCGTGGGGTCAAGGGGATTCGTTTGCCAGGATCGTCAAGCAAATGTGCATCGCTGGCGACTTGTACTCGATCCCTGCTTCCCCCGGTGGCTGGCCGAAAGAAGAGCGATTTCTCGTGACGAGGCGTATCACTGGCGACGAGGTAGAGGGCTGATTATGCCGAAGAAGAGCTATGCAGAGAACACCAACGTTCCGTCCTCCGAGAGCCGGTGGGAGATCACGGAGCTTCTCCACCAGTGGGGCGTGAGCGGAATCCGTTGGTCCGACGACTTCGAGAACCAGCGTGTTCTGCTCGAATTTGTCTGGAAGTACCAGGACGTCCCATATCACGCGCGTATGACGGTCAACCTGCCGGACGACGAGACGCTCAAGAAGATGTCCTGCCACAAGCGGAGCGGAAAGCTCCTCGAAGACAAGTACGATCGTCTCAGGCAGACACGGGGCTGGCGAGAGCATCGAGTGCTCTACATTTTCCTGAAAGGCGCTTTCGAGGCCATCGACAACGGCATCATCACACCGGAACAGCTTTTCCTGCCCTGGCTCGTGGGTCGGGACGGTCGGACGGTCGGTGAGGCGATTGCCCCGAGGCTTCCAGTGCTGATGAGCGAGAGTGCGGTAGCGATGTTGCCACCGGCTCCGGAAGAGGATTCGTGAGAAGACTTCTCGAAGGGGTTCTCGGTTTCTTGGTCTACATGACCATGGTCATCGTGTTGCTGTGGATGTTGGGCGTGTTGGAGAGGGTTACATGCAATTCGTCGAGCCAGAGGGAAGTGGGTCAAGAGTCGCTGCGCTGATCATCGTTTTGCTATTCGTTCTGTTTCTGGGTCTCAAGGTTCTGCAAGAGTTCGACATTCTGTAGGAAAGGGACTTCGTTATGAAACCTGAGTGGGCCCCCGAGGGCGAGTACATCTCTCGCCGTGAGTACCATTCCCGAGCACTGACCCAGGCCGTCGAGGACTTCTCGGGCCACGAGCTTATCGCTCCTGGTGGCAAGAGAAGCTGGCGCATCAAAAACCCGAGCCACGGAAACCACTGGGCCGAGATCGTCGTCATGGGTGGCACCAGCGCGATCACGGTCTGGGGCGACATCGAACTTTGCTGCTTCGCCTACTGCTCGGGGACCAAGAGCCCCGAAGGCGTCGTCCGATGGATGTCAACGGCCAACGTTGACTACGCCCGGGAAAAGGCGGCGATCGGAAGCGGCTTCGACATGTACGGCTACGACGAGTCGGTCGCCCGGTGGGACCTCTACTCGCACTACGAAGACGCGGTGAGGTACTTGGACGAGGACGCCGATTGCTACCCCAAGGGTGATGCGGAATATTTCAAGAAGGAATGGAAGCACGCCATCCGTCGCGCTCTTAATAGAACATACGAGAAGGAAGCCATGCACGCTGGTCTGCTGGAGGACTTGTCGGATGTCGAGTCCGATGCCTGGGAGTGGGTATACGGCGTGGGCCGGGTCGTCAGCACGCGCGTGCTCTATGCACTCGCGGCTATCAAGCGGCTGGACCAGATTCTGACAGAAAGGGGAGTGCTGCCGGTATGCTGAAGACGCAGGCTTGTGTTCGTGAGTTCATGGAAAAGGTCGGCATTCCTCTTCTGAACGAGGATCGGCCACGGGTGGGAAATCTCCGCTTCGATCTCCTGCGCGAACTCGTCCGAGAAGAGTGCGGTGAGTACGATCGTGCCATGGTTCGCCTGCAAGATGCAGTGGAATGCGGCGACATGGCCGACGAGACACTTGCGGCGTGGGCCGAGGTGGTCGACGCGATGTGCGACATCGTGGTGGTGGTTCACAACACGGCGAATGCCATGGGGATCGACCTGGAGCCGTTTTTCGATGAAGTGCATCGTACCAATCTGAAAAAGGCAGACGGTCCTGTTCGTGAAGACGGGAAAAAGCTCAAGCCTCCGGATTGGGAGCCGCCGAAGATTCAAGAAATCCTCGAAGCTGTTTTGGCGAGGTACGAAGATGAGTGACGACCACGCCGAGGCTCACAAGTCGAATCGAGAGCGCCTGCTCGAATTCATGAGCGACTTGCAGTGGTACTCACACCTGGAACTCAGGAACGTTGCTGGCACGCGGTATTCTGCTCGGCTTCTCGAACTGAAAAGGCTTGGGTACGAGTTCGAGTCGAAGCCTATGAGTCGCGAGCCAGGGAACTGGTATCGGCTGGTGAGCAACACTCCGGGAAAACCCCTTGGCAAGAAGGTCAAGGTCTATCTCGAAGAGGACGACGTCATCGCCATGCTCGAAGAGCGCGAGATCTCCGAGCAGGCGTCCGAGGCCATCGAGCAGGCATACTACTCGTTCGTCCACAACAAGGGGAAGCTGTGAGCACCATGCCGGACGAGGCCAAGCTCGAAGCCATGGACCAGTCTGGTTATCGTATCGTGAAAAACTGCTCGAACTGCGATTACTATGGCAGGTGTGCCCGGGAGACGGGGTGGGGTACGTGCTCTCTGGGCCGAATGTATATCCATGGAAAGCACCAGGGCGTTCGTTACACCCCGTCCCATTCCTCGATGGTTTGCAAGGACCATCGGTGGTCGCGGGAAGCCAAGCATGATCTCGGTGAGTACTTCGACGAGCCGTGGAGGAAGCTGTGATGCACAAGACTGTCAGCGCCAAGGAACTCGACCAGCGGGACCTTCGGGCGAGCCACTACTTCGGGGTCAGCCGGTACAACCCATCGCGCTCGATCACCGTGCGGATCGACGGGGATGCTGCGGCGTATATCAGGCGCCTGGCCGAAGAAAAAGGCGTTTCGGTCAAGTACATGGTCGAGCAGATCATTTCCGACCAGGAGAGGCTGGCCCGTGACGAACAAAAATAAGTCTCGGTCAGAAATCGCTCTTCTCAAGATAGATGCGCTCGCACGCTCTCTTGGCATGAGGATTGTCGAAGAGGAGTGCGCGGCCTGCGGGGGCACTGGCTTCGTCGGCGCGTTTTCCAGCGTCGTCGAGTGCGAGGAGTGCGGCGGATACGGAAGGGTCTTCGAGGCGTACAGGCAGGAGGTCGAAGATGACCAGTGATGAAAAGACGCTGTGGTGCGCCATCGTGGCGAGCCATGTGACGGGTATCACCCAGCCTCGCGCTCGTGAGGCCGTGCTCAGGGAAGCCTGCAAGGATGCGGATCATTGGGTTCTGGCACTGCGCCAGATGTCGCAGTGTGACAGTGATTTTCAGGGCGAACCGACACCTCATCAGACGATTGAGCTTCACAGCAACAAAGAGCTATTCACAGACGGGCCGATCAAGGTGTCGAAATGAACGCGGCTCCTATTATCTTTGGCGCTGAATCTGTCAAGGCAACCCTCTCTGGCAAGAAGACCGTAACGCGGCGAGTGGTCAAGCCGGTGCCAAGGGTCGACGAAAAGGGGCGAGTCTGGTTGTACAGGTCACAAAATGGGCACGAGGGTATGGCCGGTAATACACCGGGGCGCGTACCTCAATCGGTGGCCCACGAATTCTGTCGCTACGGAAGTCCTGGAGAATACCTCTGGGTCAAGGAGGCCTGGCGCACGCACATCGACCTCGATCACCTCAAGCCGTCGGATCTTCCGCAGGACACACGAATCATCTACGAGGCCGACGACTCGCCGTCATTCAGGTCGGATGGGCGATATCGAAATCCACTGCACATGCCACGGTGGGCGTCGAGACTCTTGCTCAAGCTCGATGATGTCTGGGTCGAGCGCTTGCATGACATGAGTCAGGAGACCCTGGTTGCGGAAGGCGTCGGCGGCGATTTTGTCAACCACTGGAACCGTCTGAACGCAAAAAGAGGCTTCCCGTGGAAGTCGAACCCCTGGGTGTGGTGCCTGAAGTTCAGGCTGCTTGAGGCTGAAGATGAAAATTATCTTTCTGGACTTTGACGGCGTGCTCAATAGTTCGGCGTACCTCGCTGAGATGAAGCAGGGCTACGAGGACTACGGCTCCGACGAGTGGTGGGCTGCTGGCCTGGACAAGAGACTTGTTCTCCTGCTGAACAAGATCTGCGATCGGACGGGGGCGAAGGTTGTCGTCTCGTCGGCCTGGAGGACGGCTCATACCGTTGGAAATCTCAACCGAATCCTTCGGGCAGCAGGGTTTACCGGGGAGGCTGTTGGGAAAACGCCGAGCATCACAGGTGCTGATCGTAGCGAAGAGATTTCCAAGTGGTTGGAAATGAGCAAGGGCTACGGATACCACGTCGAGAGCTACGTCATCCTCGACGATGACAACGATGCAGAGATTCCCGGACGCTTCGTCCAGACATCAGCGAAGACGGGTCTTACAGAGGCCGACGCAAGCCGTGCCGTTCGGATTCTTGAGGAGGACTCATGAGCCGCGTCACTATCGAAGAAATCCGTTCCGTCTGTGGGGGCGACTACTCGCTCGCGGAGCAAGTCGAGGAACTGATCGACCGGGATAGGGCAGACCTCAAGGGTCAGATCGACGATCTCGCAAGTTACATCATGGACCACGTACCTGGCGAGCCGTCCCAGAACGAGGGCGCGGTCTATTGCGCCATCCGGGTCATGGAGAAGCAGGCCGAAGAGATCAAGCAATACCAGGATCTCGTTCGCCGGGGTGGGCTCACGAGTATTCTGATGGAACGTGGCCGAGGGGAGTCCGATGATATCGGGTGACAGCTACGACACCTGGATCATGGTCGCAGTGGTCGTCCTGGTCTTTGCGTGGCCCGTGTCGATGGCCGTCGTCTTTGCGTACATGCTGGCGCTCAGGCGCATTCTCAAGCGGCACTCTGTTCTTGTCGACAGCGAAGAGTTCGAGAGGCGCGAAGAGCGTGAGGAGCAGAAGATGTCTCGCATCGACCACATCGAGGACGACATCGCAAGTCTCAGGTCCGAGGTCCGCAAACTCAAGACGCTTCGCCCTGCGTCGAACGAGGGCATCTTCGGCTACGTGGGTGAGGACGAAGAGAACGAAGGGATTTTCTGATGAACGTCACGCAAGCGATGGCGACGGCTCTTTCCGTCGTACTGGTCGACAAAGGTGTCATCGGACAGATCGCCTGGGAGCATGGGCGCCTGCCGATTATCAAGGCCGTCAAGGAAGCGCTCGAAGAGATGCTCGACGGCTTCGAGGACCCCGCTGGACTCGACCTGTCCGAAGAAGAGAGCCAGCAGTGGCAGGATCGGAGTGCTCTTCGGAAGATCGGAAAGCTCGTTGGCGCGCACGAGGGAGCGTTGCCTCATGAGGTCGTCTACGAGGTAGAGGGCCTTGTCGAAGAGGTTGAGGAAACGGCTCGACATTACCGCAAGGCCACACTCGCTCTCGGCCAGCTTCGCACCATCGTCGAGGCACACGAGGGGCGTGGGTACGAGAGCATCGTCGAAGCTGCCGAGTCGATGAAGTCTCGTGCGAGAGATTCTGACAGAAAGTCTCTTGTCCTGTTCGGTCGCGAGATCAAGGCCGTCGCCCAGTGGGCAATGGCAGAACATCACTTCAAGGGCCTGGGGCTGAAGATCCTCAAGAGCCTCGTCGAGAAGCACGATGTCTCAAAACAGAGCCAAAACGACTCAAAACTGAGCCATACCGATCAAAAAGACAAAGAAGAGTAATTACAGGCTTTTGCGCGCTAACGTGTCGGATTAGCGCGCAAAGCATCAAAAACATTGGAGACCGCCGTGCCACGCAGAACGCACCACCACTTGCACCTTTTCATCCGTGAAGAGCCCGAGGGCCACGCCACGTTCTTCATCGACTGGTCTGGCAAGCAAGACCCGGAGAACATGGAGGCCGTCGCGCTGATCGAGAAGGATCTTGTCGACGAGGTCGCGGACGGGGCCGTTTTCGAGAAGCACGTCGCGAACCTGATCATCGAGCATGCACCGCGCTTTGCCAACGTCATGATGGACTGCCACGAGGTCGAGGAGACCGATGAGTGACCGCCCGAAGTATCGTCATGGCGTCCGAACGCCGTTCGAGCACATCCGGGTCGAGAACTGCAACGACTGCCCATGCCGCGATGAGGGCTCGTGCTACTCGTATTGCAACCTCGCGCAGGAAGGGCTCGACGCAGAGGTCGACGAGGGCGGCAACCCGCCAAAGGACTGCCCTCTGCGTCACCGTGCTCGAATCGTCTACATCGACCCGCCCGACTGGGACGACCACCCGGACGAGCGGTTCGTGGATGGGAAGTGGGAGCCGAGAATGCGTTTCTGAAAGGGATACAGAAAGGTTTTTCAGTGGGAGACAAAACAAAGATCGCTTGGGCTGATGCCACCTGGAACCCCGTGACGGGCTGCTCGAAGATTTCCCCGGCATGCGTCAACTGCTACGCGGAGCGCGACTCCCAGAGGATGAGGGGGCGCTTTGGCTATCCGGGAGATGATCCGTTCAGGGTTACGCTTCACAAAGCGCGGCTTGAAAATCCGCTTCGCTGGAAGAAGCCTCGCCGCATATTTGTGTGTTCGATGGGCGATCTGTTTCACGAGAGCGTGCCCAAGGAATATATCGCGGCTGTGTTCGGCGTGATGGCGGCAGCGAGCCAGCATACGTTCATGCTGCTGACCAAGCGTCCGATCCGGATGCGCGAGTGGTTCAAGTGGATCGAACTGCGCGTGTGTCCCGGTGTGTCGCTGTACGACCATGCGGAAGACCTCGACCTCGAACTGCATCGCAATGACATTCCGCGATGGCCGCTGCCGAATGTGTGGATTGGTGTTACCGCAGAGGATCAGCGCCATGCCGAAATGCGTATCCCCGTGCTGCTCGATGTTCCAGCGGAGGTTCGATTCGTCAGCGTCGAACCGATGCTCGGGCCGGTTAATGTCGAGCGGTGGCTGGAGGTGGGAGCGACGGACACTGGTCCTCCGTATGTGGCGGATATCCCTCGCCTCGACTGGGTCATCTGCGGCGGCGAGAGCGGTTCCAATGCACGCCCGATGCATCCCGAGTGGGTGTGTAATCTGAGAGACCAGTGCGTCGAGGCTGGCGTACCCTACATGTTCAAGCAGTGGGGTGAGTGGGCTCCTCGCGGTGGCTACGGCGTGTTCGAGGGTTCGTTGCCTGAAGACGATGGCGTTCGAGTGAAGATTGGCCTTGATGGGCGAAACACTTCGACCGACCAGACGGTCGCTGCCGTGCCGGGTGGTGGGACCGACGACAATCCGATCTGGGTCGGTAGGTTCGGAAGGAATTTTACGGGTCGGATCATCGAAGGTCGAGAGTGGCATCAGTTTCCGGAGCCGACGCCATGAATGCGGAATGGTGCGAGGGCTGCTCGGAGCGACCCGACCCCGGCGGCGTGGGCTGGTGCAGGATGTTTCGTCTTCGACCAGATGGGCTGTGCAAGAAGCACACTGACCCCAGAAAGCTTCTTGCGCTGAGCCCTGATGCGATGAGCGAGCTTTTTCTCGCGTCGGTTCGTGCAGCGTGCATGTCGGCTCTGGGCGAGGGTGGGGAGAAAAATGAGTAGCAACTTCCTCGACTGGCGCTACCACTGCATCAGCGCGGACCCCCCGTGGAACGAGACCGGCGGCGGCAAGATCAAGCGCGGGGCAGACCGCCACTACCCGCTGCTCAAGACGCCGGACATCATTCGCGTGATGCTCGCGAGCGACGTGTGGAGGCCGAACGCGAACTGCCACCTGTGGCTCTGGGTCACGAACAACAAGCTCCCCGACGGCATGCTCGTGATGCAGGCGCTCGGGTTTCGCTACGTCACGAACATGGCCTGGGTCAAGGACCGCATTGGCCTGGGCCAGTACCTCCGTGGTCAGCACGAGCTTTGCCTGTTCGGCGTCCGTGGGAGACAGAAATCCCTTTCGCGCAAGGTGCCGTCGGTCATCGTCGCACCGAGGGGCGAGCATAGTGCCAAGCCGAAAGAGGCTTACGAAGCGATGGAAAAAGTCAGTCCTGGTCCGCGCCTGGAGATGTTCGCCAGGGGCCAGCGCGAGGGCTGGGACGTGTGGGGAAACGAGCTATGAGTAGCAAAACAGAAAATACTCACATTGAGCACGTCGCCGTTGAGATTGGCAAGAAGGTGCACGCGAGCCGCTGTGTCATCATTGGACCCGGCGCAGGCGCCAACCTCGTCGAGGCACAGGACAAGTTTCTCCTGGGCGTGGGCGACGTGACCATCTTGGAAATCGACATGGCTGGAAAGTCGGTCGTTTTCCGTGACAAGGATGGCGGGACGCTTCTGCGCGCCGAGTGGTTCGCCTCGGGCACGCCACAGGTCACTTTCTCCGAAAACCCAGACCTGATGAAGCGGAACTCGTACAACGATATCCTCGATGCCTTCCGCATGTTCGTCGAGGCAATGGAGTCTGGAAGAGAGGGCGGTCGGAAAGATAATTACTGCCCCCACCGAGATGATAAGTGCGATCCGAAGTGCTCGGAGTGGCCAGAGGCGCACTGCCCGGATGGTCCTCCTGTGCCAGAGGCCGTCGTTTCGTTTACCAAGCTCGCCATCGAGCGGGGCGAGGTTCCGGCTGGCCCATGTCCTGAGTGCGGAAGCGCGACATGGAGCGTTTTTGTCAGTGGGCTGGGAAACAGCTTCCGCTGCCGCGAGTGCGGAGCGGAACTCGAAGCTGCGAGGAAAGAGAAATGACATTCGCGTCTGCAAGTGCTCTGGCCGATCAGCGCCGACGGCTGACCGCGCTGGGTGTCCATCTCGGCGTCAAGCTCGTTCTCGTGCCCTGCGAGGAGTGCGACCACGGCTGGCTCCGAGGAGAGGAGCCAAAGAAGTGCGACGTGTGCGAGGGCACAGGACTTGTCTATGCTGTGAGTTCTCTGCGCGACGAGCCCAAGAAGTCCACGATCGACTTCGAGTTGCTTTACGCCCGTGCGCCGTTGGTGCTGAAGCAGATGTGGAACTACCCGCGCCAGGTGTACAACGAGAAGAACTTTCGCAACCTGGCTCTCGACGATGCACATGCTTTTCGCATTCTCTCGGACCTGGAAAATCACAACCTCATCGTGAAGGTCAATGGCGGTTGGAAATGGCCGGATGCATGGCCGAAGGAGGACCGATGACACAGCAAGAATTCAAGCAATGGGTGATGCAGTCGGTCGACGACACGGTCAACATGCAGTTCCGCGATAACGACGAGGACACGCTCGAATCGTGGTGCGAGGAGTTCTGCGAGGTTCTGATGGACAGCGCGAGGGAGCAGTCGTGAAAGAAACGATGTCTCCCCTGTTCGAGCATCAGGGCAAAAAGGGCAAGGTCACGGTCTACGAAGACAGGTTCGGAAGAATCACTGTGTCTTCAACGGCGCCGTTTCGGGCATGGGTTATCAACGACAGAAAAGTAATTCTTGAGGAGAAGTGGCTTGGTGAAAATCTATCCGGGGAGAATAAAACCTGCTACGGCAAGAAGGAGTCATGAGTATGACAAAAGACGAGATGAGGGAGCGCGTTGAGTTCATCACCTCGGACGACGCGGACTTCGTTGCGGCGACCTACGCCTACGCCGGGTGGGAGGAGGACGCGAAGGCTGCGCTGGAACTCAAGCGACAAAGCCGGGAGATGAAGACGTTTAACATCCACCGACTGACTGCGGAGGTCTGCCGCCGGTTGTTAGCGGGGGAGGTCGACGCCGAGACTCGTGAGATGCTGCTCCTCGCGGTGGACGAGTCATGAAGTTCCTCGGAGAGTACGAGGTCATGGACCTCGACCACTACGAACCCATTCGCGGCGAAACGAGTCACACGCGGTGCTGCTGGGGCCCTAGAGCGCAGCAGTACACCGCCGACCCCGGCCACGCGATGAAGATCGAACGGGTGGGCGTCCTGCTCTGCATCGGCGACGAGGAGCTTCGCCGCCAGGTGATCTGCAAGAGCAGGCTCGTGATCTACATCGGGCACAAGCTCGCCCGTGAGATCCCTCTCGTGTCCTTCATCGACCCTGACACCTCGAAGCCGATGGACGAGGCCCCGCCGCTCATCGCGCGGTCGCTCAAGCTCGACCAGACGATCAAGGTCGCGAGCGGGTGGAACTGGTGCGTCGAGTTCATCACCGACGTGGACCCGGAACGTCTCTGGACCGAAGACAACCTCATCGCCCTGCGGCTGATGGGGGAGAGACTGAGGAGCGTGCAATGACCCGTGAACCCTGGCAGACCTTCAACTTCGAGAGCCGCACGGTATTCGTGCATCGGCGCCAGAAGCCGGACGGCTCGGACGTGTACGCCGCCGAGACCGAGTTCGCCCCCGGGAAGACGATCTCCGTCGTCGCCGACACCATCGAGGAGGCACTCTTCGGCCTCGGGCACGCGATAGGGGTGCTGGCATGAGAGCGAGAGACATTGTCGGGCGCAAGGTCGTCCGCGTACTTCAGGAACGACGCCAGACCGACTACGGCAAGATGGTCTGGGACATACAGGGCTTCGTGCTGGACAACGGGAAGGTCGTCTACTTCAACGTGGTCGAGCTTCCCGACGACTACGCGGTCGAGGCTGGGGTGGTGAAGTCATGAACGACGACGAGAAAATTCGTGTCACCATGACAGAGGACGATCTCTGGCACCTGTACATCACGATGGACGGACTCTGCGCGGCTGGAAGTATGAATGACGACGACCGCCGGTTGGCTCTCTTGCTGGCCCGAGCGCTAGCGCGGCGTGGCATGGGGTGCCCTGGCGTCGATGCGTGGTTGATGGGCGATCGGTTTGGGGATGAGCCATGAAGCGCGTCATTGTCCACTGCGCCTGGTGCGACCGGCCCATCGAGGCTATCGACCTCGGGAAAGGCGTCGGCGAGTGCGTGTGCACCGAGTGCGAGGACCCGACACACGAAAAGTGGTTTCTCGAAGGGGTCGCGACCCACAAGATCGAAAGTGAAAACGACTGCCCGTTCATGATGCATTACGACGGGTGGTGGTGCACGCATCCGTCCCGTAGTGAAGAGGTCAAGGAGGAGCAGGAGAAGAGGAGCGATGGCGTCGATCCTGACGATCTCTACTGCTCTCTGGTCTCGGCTCCGAATGCAGGCTGTCCTTTTCGGGATGACCCGTTCGTGCGTTTTGTCGTTCTCAGGTCAGACGTGGTGGTGAAAAAGTGAACGCCTACATCATCGACAAGTGGTGTTTCGTTCCCCATCCGGGGATCGCGGGGATGTGGGTCCGCACTCAGACGTGTGTCGCGTTCGTCGAGTGCCCTCAGTGCGGGGCTGGTGTCGGTGAGCCCTGTCGAGGGGCAAAGCTCAACCGATGGATCGTCGAGGCTCATTGGCCACGGCGGGACTCGTTCAAGAAAATAGATCTGTCAGAAACCATTTTTACGGGAAAGCTCGTTATTGGCTGCAAGCCAGAAGACAAGGAAGAAAAGGAGTAGATCGTTATGCCGAAAAAAGCAGAGAAGAAGGACAAGAAGGCAGACGTCGTGACCATCGCGCCGGTCAACATGTGCGTGGTCAAGGTGCCGATTGTCGGCATCGAGCCGTACTGCCAGCACAATTTCAGTGCGAAGGCCCGGAGCGCCATGCTGGAGGCTCAGACCTCGACGGCGAAGAAAAAAAAGAAGAAGCCGCGCGACCTCGACGAGGATTTTCGCGAGGCGATGCATGTGTCGACCGAGGGCTGGTACGGCATACCGGCGTCGGGTCTCCGCGCCGCGATGATCTCGGCCTGCCGACTCGTCGGCTTTCAGATGACGCGAGCTAAGATCTCTGTCTTCGTTCAGGCAGACGGTCTCGACGCGGACACCGCTCAGCCGCTGGTGAAGCTGATTGGCGGCGAGCCCGAGCGAAATGAAATGGCCGTTCGCCTGGAGAGCGGCGTGGCGTCCGTGGCGATCAGGCCGCTCTGGCGCGAGTGGGGAGCGCTGGTCAGCATTCGGTACGATGGTGACCAGTTCACGGCTTCGGACGTGATCAACCTGCTCGACCGTGCGGGTCAGCAAGTGGGAATTGGCGAAGGTCGTCCAGACTCGAAGAAGTCGACCGGGCTGGGATGGGGCACGTTCATGGTCGACTTCGAGACGATGAAGAAACAGGAGGCATCGTGATGTCGAAGGTTCAAGAGGAGCTTCAGCGGCTCTACGAAGCGAACGGCGAGTTGACGGCAGAGGGTGTCGTCAAGGAAGCGAAGAAGAAGCGAAGCCCTCTTCATGGCCAGTTCGAGTGGGACGACACCAAGGCCGGTCACAAGTACCGCCTCGTCCAGGCCAGGACGCTGATCCGTTCGGTCAAGATCGAGGTCAACGGCGAGCGGCAAAAGCTCATTCACGTCCCGGTCGAGGTCGGAACCAGAGAGGGGCGTTACGTCGCTCCTGACGTTCTGATCGAGCACGAGGACGAGTACGAGCTTGCGATGGAAGCAGCCCAGAAGGATCTCGACGCGGCGATGCGACGGGTCGCGGAGCTTCGCAGGCTCCGTCCTGACGAGTCGGATCGCTTTTCGACGGCCTCGCGGTCCATCGAGGCCGCGAAGCTGGCGCTGGCCTCATAGCAGGCGGTGCTATGCAAGTTTTGTCTAGGACTGGATCGGCTCTGCAAGGCAGGCACAGCATGGAATGGCTTGGCAAGGCATCGCTGGTCAAGTCGCAGCAGGCATAGCGCGGCTAGGCGTGGCGCGTCCTTCACAGGCAAGGCAGGCGGGGCGAGTCGGGTTACGGCAAGGCAAGGCAAGGCCCGGTAGGGCAGGCGAAGCAAGGCAATGCAAGCCGGGTTGAGGTAAGGCCCGTTCCGGCAATGCGAGGCAGGCACGGATGGGCGTGGCGCTTCGTTGCAGGGCGCGGCTGGGCAGGCATGGCGGGGCAAGGCTCGGCTGGGCAAGGCTCAGCAGGCATGGCGGTGCGAGTCAAGGCGTGGAAAAGCACAGCAGGGCCTGGTGTGGCATGTCGAGGCGAGGCGAGGCAGGCAAAGCTAGGCGCAGCTAGGCGAGTCGAGTCGGGTCACGGTCAGGCAGGCAATGCAAGGCAAGGCAAGGTCGGGCGTTGTAGGTTTCGGCGCGACGAGGTCAGGCAGGCTAGGCGTGATCGGGCGTGTCAGGGCACGGCGATGCGAGGTCAGGCATGGCAGGCAAGGCTGAGCGTGTCGGGGCGAGTCACAGCCAGGAAGGCATGGCAGGCGAGACTAGGTCAGGCAGGGCCTGGCCCGACCAGGCAGGGTTTGGCTAGGCAGTGCAGGCAAGGCACGGCAGGGCTTGGACTGGCTAGGCGTGGACAGGCAAGGCAAAGCGCGGCTGGCAAGGCATTTCATGGCGATGCGCGGCGCTGCGAAGCTGGTCAAGGC
>Ga0180435_10000311_pt1 | contig 50364 bp, 45 predicted proteins | sample SS_ome_3_FD_132467 | JGI IMG/M metagenome (GOLD analysis project Ga0180435, IMG submission 132467) | Hypersaline lake sediment archaeal communities from the Salton Sea, California, USA - SS_3_S_1 metaG | ecosystem: Environmental > Aquatic > Non-marine Saline and Alkaline > Hypersaline >... | reverse complement strand
TGAACGAAATTATTAAAGGCCGGCGTTCGGTAACCCCGGATACGGCACTACGGCTGTCCCGTGTTTTGGGTATGTCCGCGGATTTCTGGCTGGGCTTGCAACAGGATTGGGATCTTTGGCATGCCATGAACAGCCCTGAAGCGAAACAAATCAATCGCCTGAAACCAATCACCAGGAACCAACAATCTTTTGTATAACCATTTTCTTCACCTGACGGGTGTTCCCCTGTTGCCCCACACCTGCAAGTGAGAAATACGTTATGGTGATTTCCTCTGGAAGTACCCAACTTCTGACAGCAGTCATCCTGAGATCGGCAAATCAAACATACCCAAAAAGAGGCCTTCAAAAAACCTGCGGCATAAATTTAAAAACAAGCCTGTTTTTCCCGGTTTTCTTTCTCGATGTTGGGTATACTGTTGGGTATTAGATTGTCAGGAAGCAAAAAAGGGGCCAGATATTATCCAACCCCTTTTTCAAAAAAATATATATTTTCAAGACCTTACGGTCTTGTTGGTAACTGGCGTCCCCAAGGGGATTCGAACCCCTGTCGCCGGCGTGAAAGGCCGGTGTCCTGGACCGGGCTAGACGATGGGGACGCAATGTTCATCTCTACTGGTGGGCCGTGCTGGGCTCGAACCAGCGACTCTCTGCTTAAAAGGCAGATACTCTACCGACTGAGTTAACGGCCCTATAAAGCCTCAGAAGATACATTTTTATTTTAGCTATGTCAATTAAAATTTAACCTATATATGAAAAAACCTATCCTTATATGGCCATAGGGCCTACTTTCGCCAGAATTCAGGTACCACTAGAATAATGACCGTGTAAATCTCAAGTCTGCCCAAGAGCATGCACCATGCCAGGAGCCACTTCCCGCTGGTGGGAATTATTGAATAATTGTCCGCCGGTCCCACAAGGCCGAGCCCCGGCCCGATATTTCCTATGGATGATGCCACCGCACTAATGGATGTCACCAGGTCGACACCCATGGATGAAAGGAGAATTGTGCAGAAAACAAAAAGCCCCATGTAAAGCGCCAGAAATCCCAGGATACTCCGCATCACTTCTTCTGAGACGACCTTCCCTCCGATTTTAATCCGGGTGACCCCATGGGGGTGTATCAGCTGAAAGAGTTCCTTGTAGCAGTATTTGAAACACAGCATAATGCGGATACACTTCATACCTCCTCCGGTTGAACCGGCCGACGCCCCTAAAAACATGCAAAAAAGTATCACCAATTGGGTCATCGCCGGCCATTGTTCAAAGTCAGCCGTTGCATAACCCGTTGTGGTGATAATTGATGTGACCTGGAATATGGCATATTGCAGCGCATCACCTATGCCCTCATAGACGGATCCGAATACATTGACGGTGACAAGCATGGAAAGCAGTAAGACGACTCCTAGAAAAAACCGGCATTCGGGATCTTTCCAGAAGGCCAGTGTACTGCCTTTCAACACCTGAAAATGCAGAGAAAAGTTAATCCCCGCAAGGAGCATGAAAATTGTAATGACGGTGTCCACATACAGGCTGTCAAAATGGGCGATGGATGCATTTTTTGTTGAAAATCCGCCGGTGGGCATGGTGGTGAAGGTGTGGCAAATCGCATCAAAAAAACCCATGCCGCCGAGCAATAAAAGGGCCAGCTCGGCAAGGGATATCAACGCATAAACTTTCCATAGAATTTTGGATGTTTCACTGATTCGCGGTTTTAATTTATCGGGAACCGGTGTCGGCACCTCCGCTTTATATAGCTGCATGCCGCCCACACCAAGAAAAGGAAGTATGGCAACGGAGAGAACGATAATTCCCATACCGCCCAACCATTGAATCTGGCTCCTCCAGAACAGGAACCCCCTGGGAACGGCCTCGATATCGGTGAGTACGGACGCACCCGTGGTTGTAAACCCCGACACGGACTCAAAGATTGCATCCACCAAGGTATCAAAGACACCGCCCAGGTAAAACGGAATGGCCCCAAGCATCCCTGCCGCCACCCAGCCAAACGCCACTATGGCTATTCCTTCACGCTGGCTGATATGCCCCCCTGACTGTCCCCGAAAAAGAATAAAAAGAAAAAGTCCTACAGTAAGAGAAATGACCATGGACTGAAAAAAGGGAATAATGCTCTGGTCCTTATAATAGAGGCCGCATAAAAGCGGAAATACCATGGTTAATCCCAGAATAAAAATCAATATCCCGGTAATGTAGAAAATAAAGCGCCAGCGCATTAAAAGAACTCCAGCTTCACGGTTAATATCTTTTCTATTTTGGGCACCGCTTTACTTTTTGCAAAAATAATGGTCCTGTCCCCCGGCTGGACGACACTGACTCCGGAAGGGATTATGATGTCACCATCCCGGATAATCCCTGCAAGTATGGCGCCCTTGGGAAAAGAGATGTCTCTCAAGGGCCTGCCGACGATATCCGACGTTTCGAGGGCCACCGCCTCCAGTATTTCCGCCTGCTCCCCTTTGATGGACATGGCGGACAGCACTTTCCCCCGCCTGATATGCTGAAGTATGGTATTGATGGCCGACAGCCTGGGGCTGACCACCTGCTCAATACCGATGGTTGTCATTACCGGAAAATAGCTGAAGTTGCTTATCCTTGTGATGGTCTGCCTTGTGCCCATTACCTTGGCAAGGAGGGATACCAGCACGTTGGTCTCCTCATCATTGGTAAGGGTGATCACGGCATCCATTTCTGCAATATTTTCTTCCAGAAGAAGGTTTTGATCGGATCCATCCCCGCAAAGAATAATAGTTTTGTTCATCTTTTCAGCCAGCTGGGAGCATGTTTCATGGTCCCTTTCAATAATTTTTGTATAGATATCCTTTTTCTCGAGAAGATCCGCCAGCCGATACCCGATCCGTCCGCCGCCGACAATCATCACCCGTTTTACCGGCTGCTCATATTTATCAAAATCCTTGAGCGCATCCGCGAATTTATCGGACTCGGTGATGAGATAAACAAGGTCGCCCGGCAAAACCCTGTCATTTCCTTTTGGAATAATCAAGTGTTCATCCCGCACCACCGCAGCGATCAATGTTCTTCTGTTTCCTGTTTTTTTGGGGATTTCAGACAGCTTGGACCCCGAGAGCCTGGCATTCTCTTCCATTCGTATCCCCACAAATTTCATTCTGCCGTCGGCAAACTCGCCCACATCCACAGCACCGGGGATGCTTAGAAAGTTATCAATCGACTTTACCACTTCAACTTCGGGGTTGATAAGCGTATCAATGTGCGGCGATCCTTCCTTGAACACATGTTGATACTTATCGAATCCGGCATCGCGAACACGGGCAAGTTTCTTGGTGGCCGGAGAAAGAATATCGGTCATCAGACATGCCATGAGATTGGTTTCATCGCTGTTTGTGACGGCCAAAAGAATTTCCGACTCTTTGATACCCGCTTCTTCAAGAATCGGCGGACTGCCGCCGGATCCCCTCAGCACCTGCACATCTATATTTTCCGCTACCCTGCGCAGGGTTTCGGGATCATTGTCAACCACCACAACGTCTTTGTTTTCGCGGGCAAGCCTGCTGGCAATATGGAAACCGACCTCGCCGGCACCGACAATTATTATCTTCAAACCATTCCCCCCGTTTTACCGGTCTTTATTTATACCCAAACTGATTTAATTCATTACAAACAAAAATGAAGTTAGTTGAAAAAATTTGAAACGATCAATTTAGGTTATAACAAAAAGGTGACAAACTATTTACTATACCCGCTGCGACGTGTCAATTAGGGGCTCATTTCCGAGGTTATTTTCCGGTTTCAGCTGATATAAACGGCCATGAAACACGTGACGGAACAAACAGCCGCCATCATCCGGTCCCCGGCATCCGAAGAGAATCCCGGACTGGTTCGCCCCTCCGTATAACACCTTGATTCCATGGCAATTGCCAGTTTGTCCGCTGTATTAAATACCCGCCTGACAAAAGGGATGGAAAACGTTCGAATCCTGAAAATCGGATGTTTCCTGTTTTCAATGCATCGCGAGCGCTGGGCAATGGATATGACATTGGCCTGCCTCAGGACGATGGGAAGAAACCTGACCAGAAGACCTATCATGGTTGCAATCCGTTTTTCAGGGATCAGCGGGACAGGTGCAAACAGCCAGGCCACGGCATCCCGTATCCTGGATATTTTTGTGGTCAGCATCAAGGTCATGCACAGAATTACGGTCAGGAACAGCCTCGTACACACCATACCGCCCATGGCAAGGCCCTCCCGGGTGACGGATATATCCTTATATGAGATCAACGCATCACCGGGTGTGGATAGCGCCCTTGCCATAAAAACAAACAGCAGAAGAAGAAGAAAATACCTGAGCTCCCTCACCATTGTTTTAACGGGGACGCCAAGCCTTAAAAGAAATCCCGCCGGAAGCATCATCAGGAGGCAAAGTCCGCCATATCCTGCGTATAAGCCGGTGACGGCAATTAAGGCAAAACAGAAAAGCTTGAGCCTCACATCCCGCTTGTGCAGGAAGGAATCCGTGGAACGGAATTCAAAAACGGTCATTGTAGCCAGGGGTCAACCTCCTTACCGAATCTCAGAGCGCATGGTTTCCTGACACCGAATGCCTCAAGATCATGAAGCAAGGCGGACGGCTCACCGTCTTTCAGCTTTTTTCCGCCGTTCATAAGAATCAACCGGTCTGCGTATGCAACGACCTTCTCCATATCATGGGTGGAAACAAGAATCGTATGCCCCGAGCGGTGGAGTTCCAGTATTTTGGTCAACACCTGTGTGACTCCGAAGTAGTCAAGGTTTGAAAAAGGTTCGTCCAGGACCATTACCTTGGGCGCCATTGCCAGAATCCCGGCAATTGCCAGCTTTCTCTTCTCACCCTGGGAAAGGAGATGCGGCCGTTTTTCCTCATACCCCGTCAACCCCACCGTTGAAAGGGCTTCCTTAACCCTTTTTTCCACTTCCTCTTCCGAGAGACGAAGATTTTGAGGTCCGAAAGCAGCGTCGTCATAAACGGTCTCACCCACAATCTGGCTGTCTGCATCCTGAAAAACCATCCCCACCAGTTGTTTTGCCTGCCTGGGATGCTTCTTTACAGATATGCCGTCAACGATAACGGTGCCGCTGTCAGGCAAGAGAAGGCCATTTAAGTGATAAAAAAGGGTTGTCTTTCCGGCGCCGTTGGGCCCTGCAACGGCAACGAATTCACCTTCCCTGACGGTCAGGCTGACATTGTCAATCCCTATGGTGCCGTCTTCAAACCTGTGGGTCACGTTTTTTATGTCAATGACGGGTTTCATGTCTTTTTTATTATCGGACGGACAACTTTGATTACCGGAATCGCCGCCGCAATCTTTAAGGCATCGCCGATGAGAAACGGATAAAGCCCCAGTGCAAGTGCCTTATCCAGAGTCAACCCCGTTACCATCTTCAGCCACGGCACACCGATTCCGTAGACAACTACCATCCCGGCTGCCATCGCTGGCAGTTCTATCCATTTTATTTTGGCCCCTGCCTCGGATATCAGTCCGGTAATGAAAACCGCCGGAAGATACCCCATTAGATACCCGCCTGTCGGACCGACAATCCTGCCGATTCCCCCTGTTCCTCCGGCAAATACAGGAAGGCCCAGAGTGCCGGCCAACAGGTACACGCCGACACCTGCCGCCCCCCACTTTTTTCCCAACAGAACACCGGATAAAAGAACGAAAAAGTTCTGCATGACAATCGGAACCGGGCCGATGGGTATGGATATAAATGCACCGGCGGCAATCAGGGCCGCCATAAGGGATGCATATACCGTCATTCTAAGTTCGTAACCGACACTCATAAAAAACCCTTCAACGTTTTGCATTGAATCAGCCTGCGGCTAGTGCTCAATGAAAGCAGTCCCCGTAAACGATCTTCCGAATGGCGCCGCTTGTTTCGGTAATAACCAATGCGCCGGTCTCATCCACATCCACCGCAGTTCCATGAAAGGTTTCCCCGTGGGTGGCCACCGTAACCTCACGGCCAAGGGTCACCGTATATTTTTTCCATTCGTCAACAATGCGTTCCATACCCATGTAATCCGAACTGCCCGGCGTCAGGGTTCCCTCCAAACCGTCCAGAAATAGGGATAGGATCTCCCTCCGATCGGATGTCTTCCCCGTCAGCTTCCTGATGGATGTTGCCTTCTGCTCTTTCGGAGAGGGGTCGTTGTTGACGTTGAGACCAATACCTATATTGATAAACGAAACAATATCCCCTTCTGCTTCCATTTCGGAAAGCATACCGGACAGTTTATAATCATCCACAAGAATATCATTGGGCCACTTCACACCTGCATCTATGGAGAACATGTTTCTAAGGAGTCTAGCCAAGACAAGGGATGCGGCAAAATTGACACGGTAGCTTAAAATCGGGGACATATCCGGTCTCAATACGACCGTAAAATACAGGCCGCCTTTTTCGGAGAGCCAGGATCTTTTCAACCTCCCCCTTCCTTTGCTCTGGGTTTCCGCAATCACGGTGGTAAAGCCCGGACAGCCCTGTCTGGCCAGTTCCCTTGCCCTGTCCATCGTGGATGCCGTTTCCTGATAAAAATGGATACGCTCTTCTCTTCCGGGGAATTCCCATGGATAAAGAAAATCCGGAGAAGGCTGGAAATCGTAGCCCCCGGAGGTGGATTCAATGGTGTAGCCCAACTCGCGAAGCTTATTAATATGCTTCCAAATGGAAACCCTCGATATACCTAAATTATCGCTTAAATACGCCCCGGATACGATCCCTTTTTGACGTTTGAGAATATCCAGTATGTTACCTTTCATCTTTGTCCCCTGCCGGGTATATACCCGCACATCGTTAACCTGTCAATTGAACGTGGTTAACGAAAAACCGAATTAAAGTCAACTGAGAATCCAACATATCAACGCAAACAAGGGATAAGGTCTCCATTTTTTCTTTGACAAACCCCGATGCCCTTGGATATAAAAGATGTATTGCCCGATAGTTCTCTGCTCCCTTTATTATTCTTCTAATGTCACGTCGGTTGAACATACACGGCGCATTACAGCTCATACCCAGTCGATCTCCTTGGCGTTTCTGCAATCTGAGTGCAGGTAATTGAACCTGACAAAGCACGAAATTGTTTATGCAAACATTATTAATCTGTATTGCCGACTTTTTTGAAAGGAGGGGATTATGAACAAACATGTCATGCATTATGAAACACTGTTGAGGCTCTCAAGGGCCATCACCATCAGCAGGGATCCGGAAGAAGTTGCACTTCTGACAACAGAAAGCGTTACCACGGCGATGGATGTAAAAGGCTGCGCGCTGTTTCTGATTGACCACAAGAGCCACGAGTTAAAAGTAGCCGCATCCTATGGTTTAAGTGAAGAGTATATTAATAAAGGGCCGGTGAGCTCCCTGAGATCGATTGCACAATCTCTTAAGGAAGGACCCGTCGCGATTTATGATGTCAATGATGACCCGCGGCTTCAGTATCCTGAAGAAGCCGTAAGGGAAGGCCTTGCCTCAATCCTGTCGGTGCCCATCATCACCCATGGTATGATAAACGGGGCCTTAAGAGTGTATACCGCCGAGCATTGGGAGTTCACCCTGAGGGATGTCAACCTTGTTCAAGCCATTGCACAACTCTCGGGAATGGCCCTGGAAATCTGCCGACTTCACAAAGGATACAAGACAAGCATTGAAATCTTGAAATCCATGAGAGATCCAAAGGAGATCAAATCCAAAAGCTGGACGCCATATGAAGGCGTGCCGGTAAGCGTTTCCTTTCGGGCCGCCGGATGATTCATTTGGGCAGACTCCTGAAACGGTCTGCCCTTCTAATGGCTGTGGATTGCCCTGACCCGCTCCAGCACCGGCGGGTGTGAATAATTGAGGACCACGTAAAACGGATGGGGCGTTAAGTTCGTGAGATTTTTTACGGACAGTTTTTTTAACGCCATTGACATCGCCCCCGGATTCTTTGTGGTCTTCACTGCAAACCGATCGGCTTCATACTCATTTCTTCTGGAAAAATACTGCAGGAAAAGGCCGACAAAAAGATCAATGGGAGCAAACAGCATTCCAAAAAAAATGAACCCGGCATGAACGGATACATGTTCCATGTAGAATGCACTGAACAGTTCCTGTCGGGAAATGAACAGTGACAGCAGAAAAAACATGATGCCGGCTTGCACCACGCCGATCGCCATCATTTTTACAATGTGCTTTTTTTTATAATGGCCCATCTCATGGGCCAAAATGGCGACAAGCTCTTCAGTCGTATGCTGGTTTACGAGCGTATCAAACAGTACTATTCTTCTGTTCTTCCCGAATCCGGTAAAAAATGCATTGGCCTTGTTTGACCGCTTTGAACCATCCATCACAAACACATTGCTCAAAGGGAAGTTGATGGATGCCGCGTAGGCCATCACGGCGTTTTTAAGCTCGCCCTCCTCCATGGGCTCAAATTTATTGAACAGAGGCATAATCCACATGGGGGCGATATATTGAATGATCAGAATAAAACCAGTAACGGTTATCCAGCAATACAGCCAGGCATAAGACCCCAGGTGGATAAACATTCCGAGAATACCGGAAAGAAGAGGGCCGCCGATCAATACCGCAAGGAATAATCCCTTTACCCTGTCCACAAGAAAGGTTTTCCAGTCCGTCTGATTGAACCCGAACCGGTCCTCTATGACAAATGTCGAGTAGATGCTGAACGGAAGGGAAATGGCGGCCTTAAGCAGCAGCAGAATGCCAATGTATAGGATTCCCGTGAGCACCGGGCCGAGACCTAATGAGCGTGTCCAGTGGTCAAGAAGAGGAAATCCTCTGCCGAACCAGAAAATAAGCGTTGCAGCAAGGCCGACGATGGATACAATCCAGCTGAAAGCTGTTGTCACATGTAAATATTCCTGGGATTGTCGGTATTGATCCTCACCGTACATCCCCCTGAAATCATCCGGTAATTCTTTACCGGCCATTTTCAAGTTGAGATAGTCGGCGACACCATTGATTGCGACCTCTGCAATCATGGCAAAAAGAATAATGACGGCAATGGTGTTCATTGGCTACTTGCGGATAAGCGTGTATCCAGAAGGGATTGTTTCCAACCGGGATCAGACGGGAGTCAGCTGTTTATTTTCTCCCGGAGTTTGCCGGAGCAGACAAACGTAACAACTCGTCTGGCGGAAAGCATCATATCTTCACCTGTGGCGGGGTTTCTACCTCGTCTTGCTTTCTTCTCCTTAGCGGTAAACTTTCCAAAACCACTGATCATAACGCTATCACCACTTGCTAATGTTTTTTTAATGATTTCAAGAAGTGTTTCAGTGACTTCAACAGAATGATTTCTGGAAAATCCGGTTTTCTCCTGGATGGAATCGACAATCTGACTTTTTGTTAATGTCATGGGTTTAAAACTCCTTTTTCATTCTTATAAACAAATCCAGACAAAGCAAGTACTGGCAAAAACGCTCGAGTGATTGAGCAGACCTGAATTTTTTACTGTTATGTTTCTGTTTTGTCAAGAAAATATATAAAAAAATTAATTCTGTATCCATGTAAAAGACGTTGTCGGATCTGTTGTGGTGCTATCTCCGTCATCCGCTTCATAACTTAAAAGGTTGCCGCTCGTGTCATCATAGGTATACCTGTATGTCACGACCTCTGTATCCCGCACGCCCCCGATGTCAAAAATTGTCGTCGTCGTTGCAATGTTGCCGAAATTATTATACGTGGGGGTGATGTCTATTATGGACTGAAAGTCACCGGATTCATCGGGATCGGCAGATATTTTAATGATGTCGCCATATTCGTTATACACGATTTCCTCACTAACCTCATCAAACCCTCCAAGATAGCGCTCCTTTAAAAAAGCCGCATCGTCGGGATCGTCTTCGTCAGGGTCATAATCGTATTGCCATATTTCGTCAGGGTCACCGGTTTTTGAGGACGAGTTGTAAATCTCCTCATCATCAATCCTGCCCTCTGTATCATAAGCATAATCAACGATTCGGTCGGTTACTCCATCCCCATCGGTGTCATATTCGATCTCATCTAGGACACCGTCATCAACATTATACTCGACAACCTCATCGGGGCTGTTTTCATTTATCGGATCCCCGTTCACATCTAAATCCGAATAGGTCAGCTTCCTTTCCAAATAGCCATCGGAGTCATATTGATAGGTGTAGACCACGTCGGCAACATCGTTGTTATCGTTATCCGTCCCTATCCGGGTCAATTCCCAGCCTGAGGGCAGCTCCCCGCTCTCGTTGAGAGATCTTACCGGAGTTGTCAGGATGTCACCGGAGTAGCCGCCGCTGGAGACTTCCTCGACGATGATCTGGTCATTTTCCCAGTCAATTTCGATAGTGGTGCCGCCGTTGGTGGAATCCTCATCGTCATCTCCGGAACCGCACGCCGCCAGCATGGTGATCAAACCGAAAAGCAGGCACCCCAGGATTATGCGGCATATTCGATTTGCTGCGTTAGTGTTTAATATATTGTTGATGGAGCTGTTCATTGTTCGCCTCCTTTCCTCTCGGTTTTAACAAGAACCCAGTAAGCAAGCAGGGTACCGGTAAAAATTGCGGCTAAATCCGCCCAGTCGAAAACCCCTTTCTTGAAATAATTCCCCGTACTTTCCAAAAACGGCAGGTGATTAAACCACTCCGGAACCAGTTTTGCAGCGGATGTATTAAAATGCTGCCCTATTTCAAATGCGCAGTCAACAATAAACCAGAAAGCGGCCACCAGAAGGCACCCTTTTTTTTTACATGAAAGCACGCCCCCCGTAATCAGTATGAATGCAAACACATGGGAAAATGCAGGCAGTATCCCCCCCAGTTTGCCAAACAGGACCGGTAAGGACCCGTGTAAACTGATATCGGAACCACCGGTTGAGACAAAGTAGGTCTGATCCGCCGGCCTGTCCACAATATATACCAGGGTGCCGGTTAATAATACAACAATGCCGATAACAACGCGGATCGCATCCATCCTGTGATCACCCGCCGATTTCATCACGCATGGTCTTGATGATCGATTCAGCAAGCAGAAGATCGTCCCTTGTCGTAATTTTTATGTTGTATTTGCCCCCGCTCACCATTCTTACAGGGTGGCCCAGATATTCCACTAAAGACGCGTCATCCGTTCCGCGAAACCCGTCCGCCTGCGCCAGTTCATGGGCTTTCATTATTAATGGATATGTAAATACCTGCGGGGTCTGTGCAAGCCAAACACCATCTCTATCGAGTGTTTTAGTGATGGTGCCGTCCGCAGCGATGCGCTTTAATGTGTCGGATGCAGGAAGCCCAAGTATACAGGCACCCGATGTTTCGGCTTCGCGAATACACGCTTTAATATGGCGGGGCGGAACAAACGGACGCACCGCATCGTGGATAACGGCGATTCCGGTCTTATCCTCCACCTCAGAAAGACCGTTATATACAGAGTCCTGCCGTTCGTTTCCACCCGGCACCAGTTTAATTTTCTTCTTATTTCCCGAAACCCCGGAAGCCAACGAAGCGCAATAGTCCATATCGGCCTCGGGGACCACAAGGCAGATGGATTCAACCTCATCCATCCGGACAAATACGTTGAGTGTGTGGATCAGCACCGGATGGCCGGCAAGGCTGAGATACTGCTTTCGTATTGCCCCCTTCATTCTTTTCCCCTTGCCTCCGGCGACAATAACAGCGCTTACTTTCATAGTCATGCTATTTCAAATAACTTAATTCCGGGGGGAGAGATGTTCCCTTGCCCATGGTGTCTTCACCATAGTTTACACCGGCCAGAATTTTGATGTCGTTTAGTGCACGCGCATCACCTTCGAATACGACTTCTTCGATGTTCTCTTTATGAATCTTCCCGCCCGCCCATTGAATGTCAAGGACACTACCTGCATCAAATCGATCTTCGCCGATACATAGTTCAACTTGACCGCCATAATACCTGACAATCTTGCTGACCAGGAGGCTGGGCCTGGCATGAAAGCCGAGTTTGACGGGGATGCCCACCTTGATTGAAGATCGCTCGATATTGTCGTTCAAGATATCCCTGGCTATATTCTTCCCGCGGGACAGAAAATGGCATGTATAATACAGTCCGTAATTAATCGTCCTGTCCAGCAGCATTCCGGGGTCAATCAACTGTTCCAGCCGGGCTCTGACCTTCTTGTGCCGCGTCTTATAACCCGTATCATAGAGGTGTCGTTCATAAAAATGCAACAGTCGGCCCATGATCTGCAGGATATGGAACACGACAGAAAAATGGCTTCTCAGCTGTTTGTGTTTCCGGTTTCCAAACCTGTACCCGCCATGGATCACGTATGAGTCAAATGAGGACTGAAGGTTATGAACCACCATTTCAAAGCGCCTTATTTCCACTTCGTTGACTTTTTCAGGTACCATCTCCATGAGTTCCGACAATTCATAAGGCTCATAGAAATTCAACTCGTCAAACGTTTCGGCAATACCTAAAAACTCACTGGCTATTTTGACGATATTTTTTCTATGGTGATCGGTTTCCTCATCATCTATATCAAACTCCAGCATGGAGCCGGTGGTGATGCCCGGGAAGTCGGCCAGGTAGTACCTGTCTTCGGGCAACGGTATCTCGAGGCGCTTCGCTTCTTCAATGATGACGGGAGCCATCTTCATTATTGTCCGTGTGATAAACGCGCTGGTTGCCTCGCCCTCTTTTGAAAAATTTTCCGTTTCAGGCAGATCATAGAACGTCGCTCGGTTTGATATGTGCTTTTGCGAGTAGCCGCCCAGGCTGAGATGCCTCACCGCCGCCCCAAGCTCACGGTAGAAGTACCAGTTCTTGTTGTTCTTTGCACCGTGAAAATCAAGAAAATCCTCCAGCAGCTGGGAAGAAGCAATTAAATTCGAATAAAGCTTTTTTGTAAAAATATAGTCGGGCTTTTCAAAACCGGCTATGTATACGCATGTTTTCAGGTAGTCATGGGAGTACACCCTGACTTTATCCTCAAAGGATATGTCACAAATTTCACTTGTGCTCATCTCATCATTGCTCATAACGCATCTTTCCGGGTCGCGGTAACCACTTTATCAAGTTTCGCCGCCAGGCTGGGAGGCAACCCTTCTATATCCACATTTAGAAAGCCTCTTACAATTGTGGAGACGGCTTCATCTTCGTCCAGCCCGCGTGACTGTAAATATTCTATTTCACGTCTGTCGATGCGCCCCACGGCAGCTTCATGGGACATCTCAACCCCCGGCACTCTGGCATCCAGTTCCGGGACGGCATGCATTATGCCGTCTTTCAAAATTAATCCTTTGCACTCCAGGTGGGCCTTTATGCCCTCCGCTTTTCCCGTCATATTGCCCCGTGCAATTATTGTCCCCCCGGTGGAGATCGCCCTTGATATGATTTCGGCACGGGAATTGATCTCGTTCAACACCACGGTTGAACCGACATCCAAATGCGCCCCCTGACCTGCAACCAGTATGCTGTTAAACCGGGCAACCGATTGTTCCCCATTGAGAAGGGTCACGGGGTTCATCTGGAGCGAACCGACGGGATTCATGCTTATGTAATTGGAGATAAAGATACCGCCTTCCTCGACAACAGTGACCGTCCTGGGGCGGACGTCCACCTTTTCTCCCCAATCATGTATCATGGTAAATCTCAGCACCGCGCCTTTTTTAACATAAAACTCGGACACGCCCACATGTAACCCTCTTGTCAAGTGGGATGATGTGGAACAGCCGGTGATAATATGGATATCCGAATGTTCATCGGCAATAACAACATTATGTACATTCTGGGAGAAGCTCTCGGTGGCAATATGGAGGCATGCCTGGACGGGATCAATGCATCTCACGCCTTTCCGGGCCCGTATAAAGTAGCCTTCATGGGGATTTTCTTTTGCATAAACCGTGAATTCATCGTGGTCGGGGGGAATGCTTCTCCATAAATGCTCTTCGGCCTGCCCGTCATTTTTTACAGCATCTGAAATTTTCATGACATCGATTCCATGCTGCTTGGTATTGCAGTGAATGATCGATGCATCTTTTTGAATAAACGTTCCACTCCTGGCGGCTTCACTCATGTCAATGCCGACATTCAGAAAATCTTCCGCTTCCCCGTTATTGATACTGCCCAGATTATCGACATATGAATGGTTATCCGCCCTGGTTTTGTATTTTTTTATGTCCACAGGTTCCGGTTGCTTCTTTAACTCGAACATCTGACGCACTCCTCATATCCGTATTCGGTGATCCACTTCAATATTTCCCTCGGGTGCCTGGAACAGCAGAGAACACCGTTGTGGAGAACCTGCCCCATATCCGCCGTAACATAATCCAATATATGACCGGTATGCGTGATAATTAATGCTGACTTCCTCCGCTCAAGAATCTCTTTGTGTGTCAGTGATTTCGAATATTTTGCCCCTCTTCCGAGAAGCTTGTTTATGGCATCGCCGACGATGGCAATGCTTTCTAAATCAACTCCCGACTCGGGTTCGTCCAGCAGAACAAGATCCGGTTCCTGGGCCATTAACTGCAGAAGTTCGGAGCGCTTAATCTCGCCACCTGAAAAATTATGATTCACATCCCTCTCAAGGAATTCCAACAGGGCAAGATCTTCGGCCATGGACTCAACATCAAGTTTTCGCCCGGAACCGCATATCTCAACCATGGTTCTGGTTTTCAGCCCGTTGACGGTGGGCGGCCGCTGCAGAAGCACCCCGATCCCAAGCCTGGCCCTTTCATGGATGGGCATATGGGTCACATCCTCGTCTTTAAATATGATCCGGCCACGCGTAACTTTATACTCGGAAAATCCCATGATGGTCATCATCAGGCTGCTCTTTCCCGACCCGTTGGGCCCGAACAGAATATGTGTCTGTCCTCTGGGGATGGACATGTTGACATTTTCCAGTATGGTTTTACCGTCGATCTCTACTTGTAAATCTTCAATATGAAGCATGGTTGCCACTTCCTGTAATTTGGTTAAGCGATAAAAAAACGGTCGGACCAGCCCGTAAGCCGAATCCTGTCCCCGGCCCGGGTTACCCGCAGGCCGGGTGACGATCATTCATCTGTGGATGTTCGTTGCCGAACATCTCTTGCGATCTACCCGAAAGCTCAGGCGAGCAGCCCTCAAACACTTTCCTATTTGATCTTGCACCAGGCGGGGTTTACAAAGCTTTTCCGGTCACCCGGAAAACTGGTGCGCTCTTACCGCACCGTTTCACCCTTACCCCGCGGATCAATATTCCGCAAGGAACATTGCCCGAGGGCGGTATACTTTCTGTTGCACTTTCCTTCGCGTCGCCGCGACTCCACGTTATGGAGCGCCCTGCTCTATGGTGTTCGGACTTTCCTCCGGACATCAGTTGCCCGGCGATCGTCTGGACTACTCCGACCGTCAATCACTATTTGCCCAATATATAATCCTGTGGCAGTGGGGGCATAATTGTAATATATCACATTTTTGCAATTCATTGAACATCTGTGGCGGAATATTCATATTGCATCCTGAACACACCGAATTCTTGGCGGCGGCAACCGCAACAGACCCCGTCCTTTCCCGCACACTTAAATAACTTTTTAACAGATCAGGGCTGAGCCTTTTGGAAACCGAGTCCCACTCTTCTCCCAACTCCCTCAACTTTTTATTTTCCCGGTCTTTTTCCACAGCGATGTCTTTTTTCTGATTTTCAACCCTGGTCCTCACCTCTTCAAATTCAGCCTTTTTCTGTGCGACGAGGCTTTCTTCCTTTTCCGTATATTCCAGGTTCTCCAGCATCAAGTCTTCGATTTCGGAATTCTTTTTTTTAAGCTCATCGATTTCCTTTAATAGAATCTGGTAGGTCTTGTTGTCTTTTACGGATAACAGCTTGATGTCTCTTTCTTCCACCTTGGCCGTGTTCATCTGTATGGTGGCCTCGCATTCCCGATATTCTTTCTTTTTTTCTTTAAAGGCATTTTCTTTTTCGGAAAGCTCATTTTCATGACCCATCAGTTCCGCATCTAAAACTTCGATTTTTTTCGGGAGCGCCTCCAAAACGGAATTAATTCGCTCGCACTCGGTGTCTATGCTCTGGAGCGCCACTAGTGTATCAATTTTTTCCTTGTCAATGTTCATTATCATTCCTGCCTGATGATGGTTCGTTTCGTTCGCATATCACGCCATTATCATAAAAGGATCTTTTTCGGACCGGCAGACATCCACTTCAGCACTGAGGGATCGTTGTTCCAGTTCAGTCCTAATTTTCTCACAGAGCGAAGGGACAATAATATGTTCCGACTCAAAATGGCCTATATCAATCAAACCACGACCGGATTCCTCCGCGATTTTGGCGTCGTGATATTTTAAGTCACCGCTGACATATGCCTGGGCTCCGGATGAAAGGAATGCATTCAGTAGTGATGATCCGCTTCCCGAGCAGACGGCCACTTTTTTTACTGTCATGCCGGGATCACCGGCTACCCGTAAACTTGACAGGCCGAGTTTCTTTTTTATCACAGAGGCCAGCTCGCCAAGACGTGTTTCCCGTTCAAGCGTGCCCACACGGCCAAGCCCCTGTGTTCCCATCTCCGTAGCCAGAGGATATACATCATATGCCATTGTCTCGTAGGGATGAATGTCCTTAACCCGCTTTATGGTTTCCGAAAGATGACGTTTCAAGACAATCGTTTCTATTCTCGTTTCTTTTTCTTCACTGACCTCGTTGACAGTGCCGGAAAATGGTTTAGCGCCCTCTTCCGGCCGGAATGTTCCCGTACCCTCGGAGCTGAATGTGCAGCATGAATAGTTGGCGAATCTTCCTGCCTCCGTTTTATACAGGGCATCGAGTATCTTCTGGGAATAGGCCACCGGCACAAAAACCACAAATTTATAGACATCGTTTGAGTATGGTTTTCCCAGAACGGCGGTATCGTTCAGGCCCAGCTTCCCGGAGAGCATGTCATTAATTCCACCTTCCGCGCTATCAAGGTTAGTATGGGCGCAGAATAGCGACATATTATTCTCGGCAAGAAGTTTAATAATTACCCCTGTATTTTCTGAAAAATCGACCCGTTGCAACGGCCTGAACAGCAACGGGTGATGGGTGACGATTATACCGACACCATCTTTTATTGCTTCCCTGATCACCTGTATTGTGGGATCGAGGGCCACCCTGATTTTTTCAACCGCCTGGTCCGGATGCCCGCATTGAAGCCCGACATTGTCATTCTCCTCGGCCAGTGCCGGCGGTGCGATTGCGTTCATTATCTTGATTATATCTATAACTTTCACATCCATACTGGAATCGTCTTTCCTCCCCGGCGGCAAGGGGACGGTGACGGGCAATAAAAAAGGCGTGGTATCGCTACCACGCCTCGTTCATCAATACTGCCCGTTTGAAAAAACTTCATCGTCTGTTGAACCATCCTTTATTCATGGAGCATGTCTCTTTAAATTACTATTCGAAAGAGTGGGCCCACCTGGATTCGAACCAGGGACCGACCGGTTATGAGCCGGTGGCTCTGCCAGACTGAGCTATGGGCCCCCAAAAAAACGAATTTCATTAGTTAACTGTTTATTCCTTTTTTGTCAACATACACAGTTTATGATTCAATAAAATTCTTCAATTTTTTACTTCGCGTGGGGTGTCTCAGTTTACGCAGTGCCTTGGCTTCAATCTGACGTATACGTTCCCTTGTCACCGAAAAATCAGTTCCGACTTCTTCGAGCGTATGGTCTGCCTTTTCGCCAATGCCAAAACGCATCCTCAGCACTTTTTCCTCGCGGGGGGTCAGGGTCGCCAGAATCTTTCGGGTCTGCTCAGCCAGGTTCATGCTGATAGCCGCATCTGCAGGCAGCATGAACTTCTTGTCTTCAATAAAATCTCCAAGGTGGCTGTCCTCTTCCTCGCCTATAGGTGTTTCCAGTGATATGGGTTCCCTTGCGATTTTCAGTACTCTCCTGACCTTGTCCAGAGGTATTTCCATCTTTTCGGCAATCTCTTCCGGTGACGGCTCACGACCCAGTTCCTGGACCAGGTACCTGGACGTTCGAATGAGCTTGTTTATGGTTTCTATCATATGAACCGGAATTCGGATAGTTCTGGCCTGGTCTGCTATTGCTCTGGTAATGGCCTGCCGGATCCACCATGTTGCATAGGTGCTGAATTTATACCCACGTCTGTATTCAAATTTGTCAACCGCTTTCATAAGGCCGATGTTGCCTTCCTGAATAAGGTCAAGAAACTGAAGTCCGCGGTTTGAATATTTTTTAGCAATACTGACAACAAGCCTTAAATTTGCCCTGACCAGTTCTTTCTTTGCCGATTTTGCCCTTGATCGACCGTCATTTACAAAGGTCATTATTCGTTTGAGGGTTCTGCTGTTGGCCTTAGCGGCTGAGGTGCGTTGGTGAATCCTGTCCAGCAGCGCCTTGTTCTGTGCGAAAATTTCACCGAGTTCGTTCTTTTTTAAGTCGCTTTTTTTGCTTGCCCATTTAACAAAATTGGTTTTGGTGGTCAGGTTGGCCCTGAATTCGGTAAGGGGCAGACCCATAAGGTCTGCCTGTTTTGCAATTTTATTATGCATATCATCGAGCCACTGGATCTCTTCCCTGAGCCTGTCCTCAATTCTGTCGATGATGCGGCTTTCAAACCGCCAATCTTTCAGCAGTTCAAATATTTTTGTACTTCTGCGTGCAATCGACCGCCTTATTTTCCGCTGTTCATCCGAGTTTGCTTCCATCTCAAAAAGCTGTTCCCGCAGTTCCCAGTTTTCCCTGTCTATTTCCTTAATGGTCCGGATCATATCCAGAAAAGATTCTATTTTCTGGACCTCATCCACATAGGCATCCCCCTCGTCAATATCCCGAAGGACATTCTTGGGTCTCACATTGCCAATTTCTATATTATCCCCCAGGGCGAGTATGCTTTCAATCCCAAGGGCTGTTTCAAGCATGGATTTTAATACTTCCTGCTCTCCCTCCTCGATCTTTTTAGCGATCTCTATCTCACCCTCCCGGCTCAACAAGGTGACCATCCCCATTTCACGAAGATACATTTTAACCGGGTCTGTTACCGATCCGAAATCGGCTTCCGAGAATGTCACTTTTTGTTTTTCCCTCGAGGTTTCCTTTTTGGTTTTCTGCAGGGATTTTTTCTTTTTCTTTTCAACAACTTTGACATCCAGCTCGTCAAGCATCATCAATATGCTATCCGACTGTTCCGATGAGCTTAACTCTTCGGGAAGAACTTCATATATCTCATCATAGGTGAGTTCACCCCGCTTTTTGCTTTTTTCAACCAGCTGTTTAACAACCTTATTAATGACTTTCTTTAACACGTCTACTCCTGTTGCATTTTTATCCTTAGCCGTTGTCTTACCTGCCGCTTTTTTTGACTTGCCTCTTCCGGCGGCAGTTGCTTTTCCAGTTGTTTTTTTCGATACCGTTTTCTTGGTTACCGCTTTTTTGGGTGCGGCCTTCTTGGAAGCAGCCTTTTTCGGTGTGGCTTTCTTCGGTGCCGTTTTCTTGCTCACCGTCTTCTTGGACGCCGCTTTTTTGGTTGCTGTTTTTTTAGTTGCCGTTTTTTTGGGCGCGGCTTTTTTGGGCGCGGTTTTCTTTGTTGCCGTTTTCTTGGCGGCCGTTATTTTGGCTGCGGCTTTTTTTGGTGCGGCGTTCTTACTCACCGTCTTCTTGGCGGCTGTCTTTTTCGGTGCGGTTTTCCTGCTCACCGTCTTCTTGGGCGATGTCTTTTTTGCCACTGTTTTCTTGGCGGCGGTTTTTTTCGGCGCAGCTTTCTTTGCCGCCGTTTTCCGGGGCGCTGCTTTTTTAGCTGCCGTTTTCTTGGTGGCTGTTTTTTTGATAGCAGCCTTTTTAGGAGCTGCTTTCTTCGCTTTCTTTTCTTTATCCGCTGGCTTTTTTGGCATTAAGAATAGCCTCCTTTTTTTTAATGCAACATATTTTCTTTTATCAGGCGCTGCTTTTCCTCCAACAGTCGAAGAAGCATCTCCTGGTCATTTTTTTGTTCTGCCAATTGAATCTGTTTCAGAAGAGTATCATGGCGGATAAACCGTCTTGACATAAACTGGTTCAGCAGGCTGATGCACCCTTCGTAGTCCCAGAAATGCTCTTTAACCGACAGAGACGCAATCAGGCGCTGTTCTGCTTTGTCACTGGTAATCATCCTCAAATCAGCGGGTTTGGCGCCATCTTGCTTCAGGTTGTTAATGATTTTTTGGCCCATTGACTTGAGGACGCTGCTTTCAAAATAGCCGAGCACCCCCCTCTTTTCAATTTCACCTATAATATCGGGAAACTGGAGCATCATTGCGAGAATTCTTTCTTCCATCCTGCTCCATTCCTTTTTTCCCGAGACATGGGCGCCGGTTCCGCTTGGTTTTTGGCCGGCCTCATCCCTGACTCTCTCAAGGATTGCCGTTTCATCAACACCGGTTTTTTCAGACAGCTTTTTTATATACAACGATCGTTTCACTTTATCATCAATCCGGGCCAAATGGCCCTTCATTTCGTTAATGACATTCATAATTCCATCAACGGAAAGCCCATGTTGCCGAATGGCAAAATCAGTGAGAAAATCCATAATGCCCATGGCCGTTTCGGATTTTTTCCTGAATTCTCCGGCACCGAACTCAAATAAAAATGAATCCGGGTCAAACCCTTTGGCCAGCACCAGGATATGGGGCTCGACATCGTTATTCAGCACGTGCACACACCGTGCCGCAGCTTTTAATCCCGCCTCGTCGGAATCATAAACGAGTATGACTCTTTTGGAGTGGCCTTTGAGGACAAGGACGTGTTCCTGGGTTAGGGATGTTCCTAACGTTGCGACAACATTATAAATTCCATGCCTATAAAGCGCCAAGAAGTCCATGTAGCCTTCAACGACATAGGCCTCCCCCTCCTGCCGGCAATGTTGTTTTGTCGCGTGAAGACCGTAAAGTGAGCGGCTTTTTCTGTATACGGGTGTTTCCGGGCTGTTCAAATATTTAGGCATGGAATCGTCCATCACCCGGCCCCCAAAACCGGTTACCCGTGACCCCGCATCACAAATCGGAAATATTACCCTGTTCCTGAAGCGGTCATAGTGCCCTCCGTGTTGCCTGGCAATAACCAAACCGGCCTTTTCCATGAGAGGCTCGGGAACTTTCTTTTCGGAAAGAAAACGTTTCAGCCCTTCCCATCCGGGGGGCGCATATCCCAGGTCAAATTTATCGATGATATCGTTTGTGATACCTCTTTTTTCAAGATACCTGAGGGCCGTTTCCCCTTCTATGCTCCTGTTCAGCTTATTTTTATAGTAATCCCGGGCCAGCTTATTGATCAAAAAAATCTTCTCTCTCTCGCTGTATACCCGTTTTCCGGATGCCGACATCTGCCGCTCAGGGAGTTCAATTCCGCATTTGGCAGCCAGGGTCCGAACCGCCTCTGTGAAAGAAACCCCTTCATTTTCCATGACGAAACTTATGACATCACCACCGACTCCGCAACCAAAGCAGTGATATATCTGCTTTTCTGCATTGACGGAAAAGGATGGTGTTTTTTCAGAGTGGAACGGACAAAGCCCCATATAGTTTCTTCCCGCTTTCTTCAACATAACCGACTCAGATACTATCTCGACAATATCGGCAGCATGTTTTACATCGGCCACCTTATCTTCCGGGATAATAATTGCCAATTAGTGGGGCCTCCGCCTGGGAAAAAGGGGTTGAGAAAAACAACAGGTGGGACTTACCGGGAACACCTTTACGTGAACAAATGACGACCTAATTCGTTTATAATTAAACATAAAATCAATTATGTTCATATGCTAAATCTTAAAATTGAGCTAATTTTGCGAAATGTTTGATATTATGTCAGTATTGACGGTCTGTCAAGCTAAATAAGCATAAAAAATCTTTTTTTTATGAAACCACCATAATGGCTTCTTTCAGGTTGAGTGTCCCCTCATATAATGCTCTTCCGGTAATCACACCCGTCACACCTGACGCTTCAAGGGGCATAAGATTTTTGATATCAAAGATTGTTGAAACACCCCCCGAAGCAACAACCGGAATGGATACGGATTCCGCAAGCCGCCTTGTCTCTTCAATATTCGGGCCGGTTCGCATACCATCACGATGAATATCCGTAAAATTAATTGCCGCCACGCCCGAGTCTTCAAATCGCCTGGCAAGATCTATGGCTTGTGTTTTTGTTGTCTCGGTCCACCCTTCTACGGCAACACACCCGTTACGTGCGTCAATGCCGACAACAACCTTTCCGGGGAACAGTTTACAGGCTTTCCTGACAAGACCGGGATTTCTTACAGCTTCCGTTCCTATGATAACCCTCTCCACCCCTAACCCGAGATACATTTCAATGGTCATGATATCACGGATGCCTCCCCCGACCTGGACCGGGACCCCCACTGTTTCAACAATAGTTTTTATCTGCGGCAGATTTCTGGGTGTCTTCTCAACGGCCCCATCCAGGTCGACAAGGTGGATCATCCCGGCCCCGTCCCTTGCCCACCTGAGGGCCATCTCCGACGGATCATCGGAGAACACGGTTTCCGCATCCATTCTGCCCTGAAGAAGCCTCACACACTTCCCATCCTTTATGTCAACAGCCGGTATGATGATCATCCTAAATATGCCCCTTGCTCGACCTAACGCCCTTGATTCGCGAATCCAACGATACCGCCCTGTCAAGTGACGTTCCTAATGCTTTGAAGACGGACTCAATAATGTGATGGCTGTTCTCTCCGTATTTAACATTGATGTGCAAATTCATGCCCGCCCTGTTGGATAAAGCCCGGAAAAATTCTCCTGCAAGCTGGATGGTAAAGCCTCCGCCCTGTTCCTTGTTTTCCGGATAGTTATACGCAAGAAACGGGCGGTTGGATAAATCGACCGCCACTTCGGTCAGTGTCTCGTCCATGGGTGTGACGGCATGGCCGTATCGGACAATGCCCTTTCTATCCCCCAAGGCGTTGTCAAATGTATCGCCCAGCACGATTCCCACATCTTCCACCGTATGATGAAAATCGACATCCAGGTCGCCCTTGGCATCCACCTTGAGATCAAAAAAACCATGGACCGTAAACAGTGTCAGCATATGGTCAAAAAAAGGTATCCCGGTCAAAATTTCAGCCTGGCCGGACCCGTCAAGATTGAGTTTTGTATAAATCGCGGTCTCTTTTGTTTTGCGTTCAATTTCTGCTTTACGTTCCATTTTCACCTCAATCCCAGTGTATGGCTGGACATCATATTTGTTTATGGCCGCTTTTTCAGCTTCCTATTAGGGCATTTTCGCATAATGTCGGATTGTTGCGCTTTTCGTACAACGTCAGGCAAAGGAAAGTCAAGGTAAAACAGGTCGATGCATTCCTTTTTAGGCATGGCCCTGAAACTTGCACTATTTAATTTAAAATAGTAGAGAGGGATAATCTTTTGTGAAGGTATCCCAAAAAAATAGAAGGAGGGCCTATGACTGAGGAACTAAGTGCCGGTTGTGAGCGTCCCGTAAGCGGTCCGGTTGCCGAGGCAACACCGGACCCAAAACCGGAAAATGAAATTGAAAAAAAGGAGGTGGGCAGCATGATAAAAGTAGGTCGGAAGGCACCTGATTTCACCGCATCAGGTTACAAGAACGGCAAGTTTATTAATGTGAAATTGTCAGACAACCTGGGAAAATGGGTGGTTTTATGCTTCTATCCCGGTGATTTCACCTTTGTCTGAGCAACCGAAATTTCAGCAGTTGCTGAAAAATACTCTGATTTCCAAAAGCTCGGAGTGGAAATCTTTTCCATGAGCATTGACAGCATGTTTGTGCACAAAATGTGGAACGACCATGAGCTGTCAAAGATGGTGGATGGCGGAGTTCCCTTTGCCATGCTGTCCGATGCCGGCGGCAACATCGGGAAAATTTACGGTGTATACGATGAGGAAGCCGGCGTCGAAACACGAGGACGATTTATTATTGATCCGGATGGAATTATTCAAGGTTACGAAGTGTTAACACCGCCGGTGGGAAGAAGTGTAAATGAAAGTCTGCGCCAGATCCAGGCTTTTCAACTTGTAAGGGAATCCAAGGGGACCGAAGCCACCCCATCCGGATGGAAACCGGGTAAAATGACCCTGAAACCGGGTCCCGAACTGGTGGGCAATGTCTGGAAAACATGGAAAACCGACATGGCCTTTGATTAAGCGTTTCATCAATAAAAGGCGTTTCGAACACCCGGCATGAATGGGCCGATTTTTTGTGCCGGGTATGGTGTTGAGGGTCCGGACGGCTTATAAAAAAATAAAGATTGATCTAATTCGGCTGATTATCCATAAGGCTGATAACAGTTTGATTTTTTTCCAGCCAGAGGTCATTGACCCAACCCTGGAAGCGCGTGCGGTACTCGGGGTCATTAAAGTAATCACCCAGCATCGCACTTGTTATAGGTATGGATTCCACCCGCACCCTGATTTCCTTCACCCGCCCGCAGAGAAAATCCCAAAAATTCTGAACGCCCTGGGGGTATGCAATGGTTACGTTTAAAATACTTTCAAGATAATCCCCCATGGCTCCAAACACGAAGGCCACACCGCCGGCCTTTGGCCTGAGAAGATGGGAATACGGGGACCGTTGCCTTTCATGTTTGGTATCGGCAAACCGGGTGCCCTCAACAAAATTCATTACCGATATGGGTTTATATTTAAATTTTTCACACGCCTTCTTTGTGATTTCAATATCTTTACCTTTTAAATGAGGATACTTTTTTAAGAATTCCGACGAGTATCGTTTCATGAAAGGAAAATCAAGGGCCCACCACGCCAACCCCATGACAGGAACCCATATCAGCTCCTTTTTAAGAAAAAATTTCAAAAATGGAATCCGCCTGTAAAAAATCGTCTGAAGTACGAGGATGTCGACCCAGGATTGATGATTGGAAACTATCAGATACCAGCTTCTTTTGTTTAATGCCTCCAGACCTTGAACTTCCCATTGTGTTCTATGCATGAGCTTGAATATCAGCCTGTTGTTTCCGACCCATCGTTCAGAAAGAAGAATTATTGTCGAGGCACATATTTTTGACACAGGTTGAAACGGCAGGACAAGCTTGGCCACACCGAGAAGGATGACCGCAGGTGCAAGGACGAGGGTTTGAACGGCCAGCAATAAAAATGTAACCGCGCCGTTAATGGATTCAACAATATATCTCATTATAGCTCCTTTAAAAAAATGCCACCACCTAAGAATAACGGCTAATTGTATAGAAACGGCTGGTTTTTTGACAGATAATTTTCGGCTTTTACAAAAGTTTTACAATTACCCGGCAGCAAAAAAAACCCTTTCAAAAGTATAAAAAAAGATATATAGCGTCTTTTTTCATTGACGGGAGAACACGGTATGAAACGATGGCTGCCATATGCGGCCCTGGTAATGGCCATGATATTATGGTCCACAACATTCGTCGCCCTTAAATATTCCTTCAGGCACTTTTCGCCCGTCCTCGTTATCTTTGGACGGATGGTCGTGGCAAGCATCGTGTTTCTGCCTCTGCTCCGCAACCTATCGCCCGGCCGAATAAAGCGTCATGACCTGTGGCTCATTTTATTGATGGCTCTATTTGAACCATGCCTGTATTTTATTTTTGAAGCCCTTGCTATTGAACGAACGACGGCATCCCAGGCCGGAATGATCACGGCGCTTCTGCCGCTCATGGTCGCCATAGGCGCCTCTTTATTTCTTTCGGAAAAAATAACCGGAAAGACCTATCTGGGATTTACCCTGGCCGTCGGGGGAGCCATCATGCTCAGTCTCCTTGGTGAACCGGAGCCGGAGTCCATGAATCCGGTGCTGGGTAACTTCTTCGAATTCCTGGCCATGGTCTGTGCTACAGGATACACGTTGATCCTGAAACGTCTGAGCAGCACCTACAATCCGTTCTTTTTAACCGCGGTTCAGTCGTTCTGTGGAAGTATTTTTTTCGGTTTTATTTTTTTAATCAAAGAAACAGGGTTGCCGCCTTCCTGGCCGCTTGGCCCCACCCTCGTGATCATTTATCTTGGGGTGTTTATCACCATGGGCGCCTACGGCCTTTATAATTTCGGGGTCAGCAAAATCAAAGCAAGCCAGGCGTCCATATTTATAAACCTGATCCCGGTGTTCTCCGTATTCTGGGCATGGGCACTGCTCTCGGAAACATTTACATGGCTTCAATTTGCCTCGGCAACACTTATCCTTTGCGGCGTATGGATCAGTCAGGAACTAAACGGGGAAAAGATATCCCCTGTTATTGGCACCACCACAGCCCTCGAGAAGAGATAGGACCACTCAATTATTTGACCATATTGATTTAGGTCGGTAACATCTACCGCTGCCGCCCTTGAAAAGGGCTATGTGATATAGCCTGGGGTTTTAACCCCAGGAAAATGGACCCACCTCCAACAACAAGCCCCGAAGGGGCGCAGGAAATAAATCTTAGGCTTGCGAAGTCTTGCTTTCCGGTTTTCCGTCGCCCCTTCAGGGCTTAATATTGTTATATGCCATTTTACCCCGGGTTAGCACCCGGGGCTATTATAATTATCCCCTTCGGGGATGGGTAGTGCCCGTAACTGCGGACTTAGACCAGTTCATCCATATTTAGTCACTATAGCCACTTGCTTTTTCATCCTTATATTTCTATAACCATCACATAGCTGTTCAATGGGATTAAAGTTTATGAAACGACTGGAGAACGTTCATGTTTAAACGAATCAGCATTGTCTTTCCGATTATCGGCATGACGGTTTTTATTGTTTTAGGCATCACTTCGTATTTCTATTATATAGAGGTTCGGGCATTAAAAGAAACACTCCTTGTAAAAGAAAACAGCAAGGCAGAAGACATTTACTTCGTGGTTGATAGTCTTGTTGACAGGGACGAGAACAAGTTGTCCGTTCTTGCCAACACGTTAAATCAACATAACCATCTCCTGGTGGGCATGTCCAGCTTTATCGAGACACAAGGCGACATAACCCCACTAAAAACTGCCATGGATGATATCTACCTCACCATTGGGACGGATATTTTCCAAATAATGGATATCAGTCAAAAAGTAATCTATAAAGCCCATGCTCCGTTCAGAAGAACAGAGAGAGAGTTAATACTCGAAGTAAGAAATACGCTGGTGGGCGGGACGTCCTTAACCGCAGTTCAGCTTGAAGGAAAATGGGCCATCGTCGCAGTTTCACCGGTCATGCTGGGTGGAGAAATTGTGGGGTCAATCATGGTAGGAACCTGGCTTGATGATAATTATGCCAGACAAATTGCCACTGAAGCTGAAGTACAGGTCACGTTTGGCTATATCGACGGCATTATAGCCAGCTCCCTTCCCTTTGAAGACAGGCTCGCCATTGATCCCGTTTTAATGCTTAAAAGCATACAGGACGTCACCTCCATACGATCGGAAGTTCAGGATAAATTTAAGGTAATCCACTATTCGCCAACAGAAATCGCCGAACGACTTTTCAGTCTAATGATCGAAATAAACACCGAGCCCTCCCACAAGCTGGTAGAGCAAAACAGGATAAAATTTCTGAAAATCTCAATCATTGTTCTGATAACAGCGGTCTCACTGGGCGCAATTTTTACAATATATCTTGTCAGCCCGTTAAAAAAATTAAGACAAAAAGCAAGGCAAACGGTCATGGATATCTCCGGGCATGAAATCAAAGAAAGCGGGAAGAATGAAATCCAGAGCCTGATCCAGTTTTTTGATACGCTTGTAACCACTGCCATCAGCCAGATAACGGAAAGAAAAGAAGCGGAAGAGGCGCTCAGAAAACACCAGGAGCACCTTGAAGAGAAAATCGAAGAACGGACGGCCGAGCACCGGGAAACCAACGAAAAGCTGCTGCAGACCGTCGCGGAGCTTGAGCGAAGGACCAACGAGACGGTTCTGTTCAGTCAAATCGGCGGTCTTCTGCAGGCTTGCGATGTGGAGGAAGAAACCTATAACCTCATGGAACGGTTTTGCAAAAAACTTTTCCCAAATGATTCCGGTTATTTCAGTATCTATGATAAACATACCAGTGCGCTGAGGGTCGTCGCGTCATGGGGAGACAAGGTATTTGAGGAAGCCGAGTCCAAGGCAAATGAGTGCTGGTCCGTCCGCCTCAGCACCATACATATTGTAAAAAATACGGATATTGATCCCATTTGCCCCCACCTGGCAAATTTCCCGGACGCACCGTACATCTGCGCGCCGATGATTGCCCAGGGTGAACTGCTGGGCATGCTTCACCTTACAATCGGGGAAAATGTTGGCCAGATGTCGAAAAAAAATAAGGAACAATACTTCAACTCCAACAAAATTATTATTCAAAGTCTGCTTGAGCACTATGCGCCGCCTCTCACCAGCCTCAGGCTCAGGGAGACATTGAGAATCCAGTCCATTCATGATCCGCTGACCGGCCTGTTTAATCGACGTCACATGCAGAAAACGCTCCAGTTCGAAGCAAAGAGAGCCCTGCGCCACGACATATCACTCGGAATTATCATGATCGATGTTGACCACTTTAAAAAATTTAATGATAAGTACAGCCATGAAGCGGGAGACATCATCCTCAGAGAACTCGGCACATTTCTAAGAAAATATGTCCGCCAGGAAGATATCGCATGCCGCTTCGGGGGAGAAGAATTTGTCCTTATACTTCCGGAAACCTCTCTTGATGACTCAACAGCAAAAGCTGAAACGCTAAGACAAAAGATAGAGAACGAACTGAAAATCAGCTATCAGGGGGATACCCTCTCAATAACCATATCCGTCGGGGTCGCCGCTTTTCCGGAACATGGGCAAACAACGGATGACGTCATCAATGCGTCTGACCGCGCGCTTTATAAAGCAAAATCAGAAGGGCGCAACAGGGTAGTCGTTGCCTGAGCCGGTTATGGGGTCCGCCTGAGGCGGATTGCAAAGACGAGGGATCAAGCGCAACGCAGATAGTGGACTTTTTACGACGCCATCAGGCGGACTTTTTCTTCTCGACGACACCTTTCAGCCACCCTATCCAACTGTCAAGGCCTTCGCCGGTCTGGGCTGAAATATCAAAAATGGGCATGTCCGGGTGTACCTGGTGTATATAGTTTCTGGCCTTGTCAATATCATAGTTCAAATACGGCAGGAGGTCTATTTTGTTCAGCAGTGCGACATCGCACTCCCTGAACATCAGCGGATACTTCACCGGTTTGTCTTCGCCTTCGGTCACGGAGAGCACAACAGCCCTCGCGTCTTCGCCGATATCGAATTCAGCGGGGCACACAAGGTTCCCTATATTTTCTACAATTAACAGGTCAACGGCATCCAGGTCCAAATCTTCCGCGGCTTTTTCAATTACATGGGCGGCCAGATGACAGTCGCCGCCGAACTCGTCGGTGTTGACCTGTACAACCGGTGCTCCTGTCCTGGCCAGGCGATCTGCATCGTGGCTTGTACAGATGTCCCCGACAATAACAGCACAATTCAAATCCGGCTTCAATATGGCCAGTGTTTTTTCAAGGGTAGTTGATTTTCCCGCCCCGGGTGAGCTCATAACGTTTAGTACGAAAATTCCCTTTTCAGCAAACATTTTTCTATTTTGATCGGCCATTTTTTCGTTGACATCCAGAACTCGTTTGACGACTTTTACTTCCATGGTAATTTCCTTTAGTTAAAAGGTTAACATCCTTATTCAGCTATTTCTAAAGAAACAATATCCAGCTCCCGTCCCGAAATAATATCAATATCCCCTGATTCGCACTCTATACAATTGAATGCCGGACTTGTGATGGTCCATTCATTGCCGCACTGATTGCATTTCGCGGTCACGGGTACCTCGTCGATATTCAGTTTCGCGCCTTCAAGGGGGGTGTCTTTTGCTGCAATTTCAAAACAAAAGGTAAGACTTGTCGGTACAACGGCCGACAGTTTGCCGATTTGCAGATTAACCCGTTCAATTCGAACCCCCTGCATGTTCGGAGGGATCGACGCTTTGGCGATATCGATAATCTGCATTGCTATTCCCATCTCATGCATATGGAGCCCCCTTATTTAGAAAAGACGTCGGCACAAATATCTCCAAGCGACCCAAGATCTTCGCATATATGAATTCCGCCTTCTTTCATCGCAGCAATCTTTCCCTGAGCTGTACCGCTGCTGCCGCTAATGATCGCCCCCGCATGCCCCATCCGCCGTCCCGGGGGTGCTGTCAACCCGGCGATAAAGCCCACAACAGGCTTTGTTACATTGTCTGATATAAACGCCGCGGCTTCCTCTTCAGCATTTCCGCCGATTTCACCCACCATAACAATGGCCCTGGTGTCGGGATCGTTTTGAAATGCATCAAGACAATCGATAAAACTGGTCCCGTTTACCGGGTCGCCACCGATCCCGATGCAGGTTGTCTGCCCCATTCCCTTTTGGGTCAACTGGTGAACCACTTCATAGGTCAGTGTTCCCGAGCGCGAAACAACACCCACGGGACCTCCGGGTTCATGGATGTGGCCCGGCATGATGCCTATTTTAGATTCGCCCGGAGTGATTATACCCGGGCAGTTGGGTCCGATTAACCGTGAACCGGAGCCTTCCATGAAATTTTTTACCATCAGCATATCCATGACGGGAATGCCTTCGGTAATGGCCACAATCAGTTCAATTCCGGCGTCCACCGATTCCATAATGGCATCTGCAGCAAACGCCGGCGGCACAAATACCATACTGCAGTCTGCTCCGGTTTCCTTTACGGCGGTTTTTACGGTATTGAAAACAGGAATTCCGTCTACGTCCTGTCCCCCTTTTCCCGGGGTAACACCGGCGACAACATTGGTTCCGTACGCAGCGCACTGGGCAGTGTGGAAGCCCCCCTCTCTGCCTGTTATTCCCTGAACCAGAAGTTTTGTGTCTTTGTTGACAAATACGCTCATTTCACAATCTCCGCAACCTTTTGTGCAGCATCTTTTAAATCACTGGCGGTTATAAGATTCAAGCCGGACTCGTTCAGAATCCGCCGGCCCTCTTCCACGTTGGTACCTTCCATGCGTACAACAACGGGCACGCGTATCCCTGTTTTTTCTGCAGCTTCAACCACCCCTTTTGCCAGTATATCACAACGGAGAATACCGCCGAAAATATTGATCAGCACGCCTTTGACCTTTTCATCACTCAAGATAATCCTGAAGCCGTTTTCGACCATCTCCGAGCTGGCCCCACCGCCCACATCGAGGAAGTTGGCGGGTTCCGCCCCGGCCAGCTTGATGATATCCATTGTTGCCATGGCCAGCCCCGCGCCGTTCACCATGTTGCCTACATTGCCGTCCATGTTGATGTAATTGAGGTTATACTTCGATGCCTCGACCTCCAGCGGATCCTCCTCATCAAGATCTCTATATTCCAAAATATCCTTATGGCGGAACAATGCATTGTCATCAAAGTTGATTTTTGCATCCAGGGCAACCACCGTCTCTTCTTTTGTAATCACCAGCGGATTAATTTCAGCAAGCGAACAATCATAATCGGTGAACAGTTTGTATAAACGCGTCAGCATCGGGTTAAAGTGTTTCATCACGGGGTACGGAAGGTTCAGGCCAAACGCAGCTTCACGGCAGTGATAGGGCTGTATCCCGGCAAGGGGATCGACATGGACCCTGACGATTTTTTCCGGTGTGTCCTCTGCAACCGCTTCAATATCCATTCCGCCTGCTTCGCTGGCCATAATAACAATGGAGGCGGTTTCTCTGTCCGGTATGACACTCAAATACAGCTCCTTGTCAATATTCAAGCCCTGTTCCACCAGTACCGCCTTAACACGGCGGCCTTCAGGGCCGGTCTGATGCGTCACCAGGTTCATACCGATTATATCTTTGGCCAATTGCTCAACTTCTTCCCGGGAGGAAGCAAGTTTAACGCCACCGCCTTTCCCCCTTCCCCCGGCATGGATCTGTGCTTTGACTACCACAGGAAATCCGCCAAGTTTCATTGCTTCTTCAGCAGCCTCTTCAGGGCTTTCAGCCACACCACCATCAGGGACGGGTATATTGTATTTCCTGAACAGTTCCTTGGCCTGGTATTCATGAATTTTCATGGAATCGTTTCTCCCCTTGGATTCTTAATCGTAATCATAATCTTGATGAGTATGATTACGATTATGATTATAAAACAAGAGGGGAGCCCCATTGAACCGGCTCCCCTTCGAGTTTCACAACTATGTTTATGCAATATCTGTATTAGCCAATTACACAAAGAACAGCATTTTTGGCAACCGAATCACCACTATTGAAATTAATTGCCTTCACTGTACCACCTGCCGGGGCCGGAAGCGCGTTTTCCATTTTCATGGCTTCCAGAATCACGATAGTCTCTCCTGCCTCAACCGTATCACCGACCTTCTTCTCATAGCTTACAATCATACCGGGCATGGGGGCCGTCATTTCGGTTCCATCTACATCCCCTCCTGCAGCAGGAGCCGGGTCGGCAGGTTTTGGAGTTTCGGGTGCAGCTGCCGGGGGGGGAGGGGCTGCTGCGGGTGCCGGCGCCGGAGGTGCCACTGGTGCAGACGGCATGGCAACAGGTTGTGCCGCTGCCGGCTGGACATAACTGATGACCGGAGCGCCCCCTATTTCTTCCACTCCGACATTAAAGTACTCATCGTCCACAAACACGTTAAATTCTCTTAGGTTTTCACCCTTTGCCGGGGCATCTTTCGCTGCTTTTTCAACCAGCAGGCCGGCTTTGGCTTTGGCCACCAGTTCCTGTTCTTTCAGGGCATCCTCAAGGGTTCTCGCCCGTACATCCTCGGGCGGCTCTTCCTTACCGTACTTCCACTTCAGGAATTTTTTACCGGTTACCGGATACAGCGCATAAATGATTTCATCATCAAGATCCACGGCTAAATCCTTTATCTCCTCCTGGGCCCGGGCCAGTTCGGGTTCGAGGATCTCGGCAGGCCGGCAGGTAATCGGCTCCTCTCCTCTTTCATATCCGGCCAGCGCTTTTTTCTGAACTTCCGGATCAATCGGTATGGTGGTCTTGCCATAGAGGCCGTAACAGAGATCCTTGACCTGTGCAGTGATCATTTTATACCGTTCGTCCCCCTCATCAAAAAGGACATTGTTCACCGTCTGGATGCCGACAATCTGGCTGGTGGGTGTTACCAGAGGAATCTGGCCGAGCTCCTTCCTCACCCTCGGAAGCTCCGCGTATACCTGGTCGATTTTATCCAGGGCATCCATTTCTTTCAACTGGTTGATGAGATTGGAGAGCATGCCTCCGGGCGTCTGGTGCAATAGAACATTAATGTCTGTGATGGCCATTTTATTTTCAGCAAGGAACCTCCTGTATTTCGGCATCACTTCTTTTTCAAGTTTTTCATTTATCTTTACAAGCTGTTTGACATCAATGCCGGTATCCCGGTTCGTGCCGAGAAGGGTCATGACCAGAGGCTCAACGGCGGGGTGAGATGTCCTGTATGCATAGGGTGCCATACATGTATCAATAATATCCACCCCTGCTTCCGCTGCCTTTAGATGCGTCATCGGCGCAAGCCCCGCTGTAAAATGGCTGTGAAGGTGAACCGGAACAGACACCACCTCTTTGATGGCTTTAACGATGTTATATGCATCATAAGGCGCCATAAGTCCCGCCATATCTTTGAGGCAGATACTGTCGGCTTTCATTTTCTCGAGATCTTTTGCCTTATTGACGAAATAATCCAAATTATAGACGTCGCCCCCTAATCTGGGCTCGGTAAGGGTATAGCAGATACAGCCCTGAAAATGCTTTCCGAATTCCTTGATCACCGGCACGACGGTTTCAAAATTCCTGAAATCGTTGAGTGCGTCAAACGTTCTGAAAATATCCATACCGTTTTCACACGCTCTTTCCACAAACGCACGGGCCACATCATCAGCATAGTTCCTGTAACCCACAAGATTCTGTCCCCTCAGCAGCATGGAAAAAGGCGTTTTTTTGAAATACCGCTTCAGGGTTCTGATTCGTTCCCACGGATCCTCATTTAAGAATCTGTGCATCGTGTCGAACGTAGCCCCGCCCCATGTTTCGGTGGCCCAGAACCCGACGTCATCCATCATTTCCGCAACCGGAATCATGTCCTCTGTTCGCCCTCGTGTGGCAAATAAAGACTGGTGGCCGTCTCGCAGGGACAGATCCATAATCTTAAGAGGGTTCGCTGCTTTTTTTCTGTCCTTATCATACTCCATTTTGGTCATAGTTATTTTACCATGTTCGCTCATTTTACCTTTCTCCTCTTAAGCTTTTAATTATCACTTTGTTTTATGAAAAGATTTCATCTGCATTAAGCCGCGGTTCTGCATTATATTCTGCCTTCCGCTTAACCCCCAAAGATTAATCGAACCGGTCTGTGCCGTCTTTTCAGCTGACGCCATACCTGCATCCGGCGCGGGTACCATACCTCCCGCCGCAGCCTCTTCACCGGTTCTGATATATGCAGTTACCGCTGCTATTGCCGCACTTATCTTTTTTTTATCCATACCGTCTCCAACCCTTGTGGTTCTTTTCAAATCCCCATCTGCCGCCGCCGTGTATTATACAGGAATATTTCCATGCTTCTTCGGCGGTAATGACTCCCTCTTTGTGCACATGATATCAAAGGCATCTATCAGTCTCGGTCTTGTTTCGGAGGGCCTGATAACTGCATCAATGTATCCCCTGCCGGCCGCACAATACGGATTTGAAAAGAGGTCTTCATACTCTTCAATTTTTTCTTTACGTTTCTCATCGGGATCGTCGGCTTCTTTTATCTCTCTTCTGTGGATAATATTCGCTGCGCCTGCCGCTCCCATAACGGCAATTTCCGCCGTGGGCCAGGCAAAGGCCATGTCCGCCCCGAGGTCTTTGGAGCACATGGCGAGATAAGATCCGCCATAGTCTTTCCGCGTAACCAAGAGCATTTTCGGAACCGTCGCCTCAGAATAGCACCACAATAGTTTTGCGCCATGCCGTATGATCCCGCCCCATTCCTGCTGGCTCCCGGGGAGATATCCCGGAACATCGGCAATGGTCAGAATCGGGATATTGAATGAATCGCAGAAACGGATAAACCGGGTTGCTTTGTCGGACGCATCGATGTCAAGGCATCCGGCAAGATTTTGGGGCTGATTGGCGATGATGCCGATGGCCCGCCCGTTCAGTCGCGCAAAACATATAATGATATTCTGTGCATAGTATTCATGGGGCTCAAAAATGACCCCATTATCAACAATCGAGGTAATCACAGATTTCATATCATAGGACTGGTTGGGATTTTCGGGAATGATGTCATCCAGCGCCGGATCCGTTCGTTTCGGATCATCTCCGGTGTCAACCAAGGGCGGATCCTCCATATTGTTCGCCGGAAGATAGGAAAGAAGGGTCTTTATCCGTTCAATGGCATCCTCGTCATTTTCACAGGCAAAATGGGCGACCCCGCTCTTCTCGTTATGGGTCATGGCCCCGCCCAGGTCTTCAAAATCAATTTCTTCACCGGTAACGGATTTAATCACCTGCGGACCTGTAATAAACATGTAACTCGTCTTTTTTACCATGAAAATCCAGTCTGTCATGGCTGGTGAGTAGACAGCCCCCCCGGCTGTTGTTCCCATAATGGCTGAAATTTGGGGTATGACGCCCGAGGACCGGGCATTTCTGAAAAAAATCTGACCGTACCCGGAAAGCGCATCCACGCCCTCTTGTATGCGCGCCCCTCCTGAATCATTGATTCCCACCATCGGCACACCGGCTTTCAGGGCCATGTCCATTACCTTGCATATCTTTTTTGCATGCATTTCACCGAGGCTCCCCGCCCTGGAGGTAAAATCCTGTGAGTAAGCAAACACCGGTCGACCATCAACAAGACCGTGGCCGGTAATCACGCCGTCTGCGGGGATGTCAACTTTTTCCATTTCAAAATTGACACATCTGTGCTCAACAAACATATCGATTTCACGGAACGTACCGGGATCAAAAAGCAGGTCAAGTCTTTTCCGGGCATCGAGTTTGCCTTTTTCCAGCTGCTTGGCAACAGCTTTTTCTCCACCCATCTGAAGAATTTTTTGTTCCCTTTCCTGAAGATCCTTAATTTTATCGATAGCTCTACCCATTTATATTTTCCTTTCATCCCTAAATATAGATCTGTTTATCATCAATTTCGGAATTGCATGGTCAGGGATAAACAACAGTAAATTTGCAGATTATATAATTATCGTTTATTGTCAAGAAAAAACAGCAGTCTATTGGCGGCGGATGTCGGCGTAATGCTCCCATTTTCTATATTTTTAGTAATTTCGGGAAGAGCGTTTTTGACGGCCTCATCTTTTTGAAACCGAAACCTCAACGCCTCATCCACCAGCGACCACATCCAGTCGACAGCCTGCTGTTTCCTTTTTTTGTCCATCTCACCCGATGTCGTCAGCTTTTCACGATGGGACATCACGATGGACCATATTTCGGCAATTCCTGCGGCTTCAATGGCACTGCAGGTCATTACGGGAGGCGACCATATCCGGGAAGAGGGCCTCAGGAGGTGAAGCGCATTCTCGTATTCTTTTCTCGCCCGTTCTGCCTGTTTCATGTTGTCCCCGTCGGCTTTGTTAATGACGACTGCATCGGCAATTTCCAGCACGCCCTTTTTGATTCCCTGCAGCTCATCCCCTGCTCCGGCGAGCATCAGCACCAGGAAAAAATCCACCATGGAAGCGACTGCGGTTTCGGACTGGCCGACACCCACGGTTTCAACAATAATCACATCATATCCGGCGGCTTCACATATCAGCATGGCTTCCCTTGTTTTTCCGGCCACTCCACCCAATGTGCCGCCTGAGGGGGACGGTCTTATAAATGCATTGGATTGGGATGACAGCAGTTCCATGCGGGTTTTGTCTGCCATGATACTGCCCCCGGTGCGTGAACTGCTGGGATCAACTGCCAGGACGGCAAGGGTCAGGCCCTGCCCGATGAGATACATCCCAAGCGCCTCAATGAACGTGCTTTTGCCCACTCCGGGAACGCCGGTGATGCCGAGCCGCACGGCATTCCCCGTAAATGGCAGCAGGGCCTCAAGCAGGTCGCCGGACACCTTCTGTTCCCCGGGAAGCGAGCTTTCAATCAGAGTGATCGCTTTGGACAGCGTACGGCGGTCCCCACCGCGGATCCCGTTGATGTAGGAATTTATATTATCCGGCATATCCGGCAAGGTTACATCCTTTTCTCCAACTCATCCAGAACTCTGGCGGCAGAATCAGGAACCGGCGTACCCGGCCCGAAAACTCCCACCACGCCTGCATCATAAAGGAACTGATAGTCCCTGGGAGGTATCACGCCGCCGACGACGACGAGGATGTCTTCGCCACCTCCGGCCTTCAGCTCTTTAATTAAATCCGGAACAAGGGTTTTATGTCCCGCTGCAAGGCTGGAGGCGCCGACAATATGGACATCATTTTCGATTGCCATTTTCGCCGCCTCAAGCGGGGTCTGAAACATGGGGCTGATATCCACGTCAAATCCCAGGTCGGCATAGGCGGTGGCAATCACTTTTATCCCTCTGTCGTGGCCGTCCTGGCCCATTTTCGTCACCAGGATTCTCGGCCGCCTGCCGTTTCTTTCCTTGAATGCCTCCGTTCGTTTTATCAGGGCATCAATCACGTCATTTTCTCCGTATTCATTGGCATATACCCCCGAGATGCATCGGGTTGTGGCGACAAACCGGCCGAACACCTTTTCCATGGCATCGGATAGCTCTCCCACCGTGGCCCTCAGCCGGACTGCGGAAAGAGCCGCCTCCAGAAGATTGCCGTCCCCCTCCGCCACCCTGGTGACCTCGTTCAACGCCTCTGTCACCTTTTCATTATCCCTGGATTCGCGGATGGCCTTAAGTCGTGCTATCTGCTCATCCCTTACTTCGGGGGGCACCTCCCGTATCTCAAAATCCGCGTCCCCCTCAACCTGATATTTATTCACACCCACAATAATATCTTTTGATTGATCTATTCTTGCCTGCCTTCTGGCAGCAGATTCTTCTATCCGCATCTTCGGCATGCCGGACTCTATGGCTTTTGCCATACCCCCCAGTTCCTCAACTTCGTCTATGATTTTCCGGGATTCTTCAATGATGCAATGGGTAAGGTTTTCCACATAGTATGAGCCGCCAAGTGGGTCTATGACATTACAGACGCCGGATTCTTCCTGAACAATCAGCTGCGTGTTTCTCGCAATCCTTGCGGAAAAATCTGTCGGCAGCCCCACGGCTTCATCAAACGAGTTGGTATGAAGTGACTGCGTCCCCCCCAGGGCAGCGGACATGCATTCCAGGGTTGTGCGGATAATGTTGTTGTAAGGATCCTGCTCAGTGAGACTCCACCCGGAGGTCTGGCAGTGGGTTCTGAGCATGGACGATTTCGGGTTTTTGGGGCTGAACCGGCTCATGAGTTCATGCCATAACCATCGTGCCGCCCTCAGCATGGCGGCATCCATAAAAAAGTTCATTCCGATGCCAAAGAAAAATGACAGCCTCGGCGCAAACTCGTCTATATCCATCCCGGTTGCAAGAGCCGCCTTCACATACTCCAGCCCGTCCGCCAAGGTAAACGCCGTCTGAAGAACCGAATCGGCGCCCGCCTCCATCATATGATACCCGCTGATGCTGATGGTATTGTACTTGGGCATGTTTTTCGAGCAAAACGCGATAATGTCCGACACAATTCTCATGGATGGCTGGGGTGGATAAATGTATGTATTTCGTGTTAAATACTCCTTCAGGATATCGTTCTGGATTGTTCCGGAAAGCGCCTCGTGTTTAACCCCCTGCTCCTCTGCCGCCGCGATGTATCCGGCCAGGATGGGAATGACCGCGCCGTTCATGGTCATGGACACAGACATTTTATCCAGGGGGATCCGGTCAAAAAGGATCTTCATATCTTCAACAGAGTCAATTGCCACCCCGGCTTTTCCCACATCGCCGGCCACGCGGGGATGATCGGAATCGTACCCTCTGTGGGTGGCCAGGTCGAAAGCAACGGAAAGTCCTTTCTGTCCGGCGGCAAGATTCCGCCGATAAAACGCGTTTGATTCCTTTGCTGTTGAAAAACCCGCATATTGGCGTACCGTCCATTTCCGTCCCGCATACATGGTTGCCATCGGCCCCCGGATATACGGCTCGATTCCCGGGAGTGTATCCGCATGCTCCAGCGCATCGAGATCCTTTTTCGTATATAAGGGCTTTACATCAATTCCCTCCGGTGTTTTCCATGTCAGTGAGTCTATTGATTTTCCCCGCAGTTGTTTTTCAGCCAACGCCCTCCACCGGTCTATTTTTGAATGTTCTCCCATAATTGTAACCTAGCGCCTCCTTCAGTCAAACATTTTATTCCATCATTTGATGGAATTATTTTTGCATATGACTTTTCTTTAAGTCAAGGAAAAAATAGCCGTTATTTCCTGCTCCCGGAGCATATGAGTCATGCCATGCGGCCTTTCTTAATTCAGCTGCCTTGCCAGGTTTCGAACCGTCGCTTCCGCGAAATCAATCGCTTTTAAAGGCAGCGACACATCCACATTCTCGATGGTATCCCCCGGTCGATGAAGGTTGGGAATTCGCCCCATCTCATCCTGAGCCGAAATGGTAAGACTGGGGATACCGCTCCGCTGAAACCAGATGCTGTCAAAATCACCTGTATGCCAGTTCCCGGTGCTAATGTCTTTAAACCGGTCTTCCCCAGCCGCTGTTCTTACTGCCGCATCCACCAGGGGGTTGTTGTATTTGACCATGGTAATGCTTCCGGTTTGGGTCACAATCTTAATCTTTCCTGCCCCGAGGTTGTCAAAATTCAACACAAAGGTTTCATTTTCCAGAAGTTCCTTTTTGTTTTTCACATAATAATAGCGGGCGCCTATCATATTGGCTTCCTCTGCGCTGGTTAGTACGACCTCGACATCCCATCCGTCCAGGGGCTCTGCCCAGAGCCTTCCCGCTGTTTCCATTGCCACCACTGTTCCTGTTGCATTATCAGCGGCGCCATTGGAAAACCCAAGTCTAAAATAATCAAACCCGGAGATAATGCCTTGAATGACGAAATAAACCGCCAGTCCGTAGATCAGCCATGTCAGGATAACATGTTGAACACCCAGGGCGTTCAATAGAACAAGTACCGGTGTTACCAGCATAATCCCGAGACTGGTCAATAACGACTGGCGAAAGTTTCCCACCATGGAAGGAAGGTAGAGAACAGAGATGGGCGCCGTGTCATAATGGGCCATCAAAATAAGTTTTTTCCTTTTCCGGCCGTTATTGTTCTCTCCCCTGAATCGCCCGATGATATTCTCAGCCCTTACCTTTGGAACGATGTGCTGAACCGGTGTGGGCCGCCAGTCAAAATAATGGATGGACAATACCGTGAACAAGAGTGAAATAAAAAAAGCGGGCCACGGCAATACGGCCGACAAGAGAAGACCGGCAATAACTCCACCCACCAGCAGCCAGACGATGGGCAAATATGTTTTGGGTGTTTTAAAGGGCTGCGATTCAACTATTGCCTCCTTTTGGATTAACCACTCTTTAATCATCTCCGCCGCCTGCCCGACCTCGAAAGATCCGACACCGCGATGGGCAAGTGAGGTAAGCTTCTTTAGAAAAGCGACCGGGTCTTTTTCCGTTTTTGCAGTTGTATTCATGTCTCTCCCTTTAGTTTTAATATCAACCGTGTCTCACTTAGGGTTCTCTTTTTTTCCACAGCCGATTCGTAAAAGCAGCCAAATGGTAATGTTGATGACACATGAAGCCCCTATTATAAATGCAGTTGTGGCTTTAAAGTATGCCCTCGGCATGAGATAAAATGAAAAGTCGTTGCTGGTGTTGAGCCACAGTTTGTTTTCAAAAAGGAGCGGATGGAACATATATCGCCAGAAATAAGCAAAAAATGGTAAAACCGCAAGGCAGGACAGGATAAGTGCCGTATTGATCCAGGTATACGTCGTTATCTGTTTTCTGTCGAAAAAAACGGCCGTAAGTAGTGCCGAGAAAACGGCACCGATAAAAATTTTATCGGTTAGCTGCCGCACATCGTTGAGGTGCTGTTTTTCCTTATCCGTCCACTGGTAATATTCAAGTCCGCTTTTGTGCAGAAAAAAAGAATTCAGTTCCCTAATGCCGATCGATGCGGTCTCCTCCCCCAGGGATTGACATCTGATATTCCACCGGCAATTCAACCGGTGCCAATGTGGAAAATAAACGGCAAAAACAAATGGCATATAAATCGTTAAATAAAAAAAGGAAATAAACAGAAACAGCTTGCGCACCTTTTTGAAATCGCATTTTTTCGTCAAGTGTACCCTCTTGTTTCCGCCTTCTGTTTTTCCAGCATATACTTGTGTATTGCCTCGTAATCGTCTTCACTCAGCTCCTGGAAAGCGCAATGGCAGATATCGTGTTCATCTATTGCTACAATATACATCCTGGCGATTATTTTTTTTATATACCCCTTGATATAAAAATCAACATCGTATTCGTCGTTTACCTGGAAATCCTTATTTTGAAATGAAAAGCCCAGGGCCCCGATATCGATCAATCGGAATTTTTCATTATTCAGGTTAAGAAGTATCGGCTCTTCCTCCGACGGCTTCACCCTGTAAGACCCCCGCCTGTTGTCGCTGTCTATGGAAAACAGCTCAAAATCCGCTTTTTTTCTTCTCCAGAACAAACTCCACCCTCCTGTTGATGGACCGATTCTCCGCCGAAACATTTTCAACAAGCGGCAGGAGCTCGGCATATCCTGTGGCTGTCAGCCGAATGGGATCAATCCCGCTTCGTATCATATATTTAAGAACGTTCGTAGCGCGTATGGAGGACAACTCCCAATTGGAAGGAAATTTTTCCGTGCGTATCGGTATATCGTCGGTGTGCCCCTTGATATTTATGGTATAGTCGGGGTAGTCGTTTATGATTTTAACAATCTGATCAAGAATGGAGCTGGAGTCGGGGTTCAGTATTGCGGAACCGGAGTCAAACAACACCGCCCCCCTGATTCTCAACATGATTTTCCCGTCCGACCGCGTGATCACGACATGATCGCCCAGTTGGGTTTCATCAATGATATCATTAATATCATCCATTATCCTCTGCTCTTTTGTTTTTATGCCCGCAATATCCTCGAGGGTAAAGGTCTTTTCCCCGGGCTCTTCGGTCTCTTCAATAATTTCCAAAAGATCCACCGCGGGCCGCTCCTCCCCTAAGTTAAGCTGAATGGATTTGATGGCGTATTTGAATTTATTGAGATTCATTGTGGAGATTGAAAACATCAACACGAAAAAGACGAGGAGCAGGGTAACGAGGTCGGAAAATGTGACAATCCAGCCGGCCGCCTCCTCTTCCAAAAGATCATAACTGCTCTCTTCTTCGTATTGTCTCATGGTTTTATGTGGTTCCCATTCTACTCAGCGGTCTCCTGTCTTTTGCCGGTATATATGAAGACAGTTTTTCATAGACAATGATCGGGTTGTTGTTGTCAAGAATAGAGATCGCGCCCTCAAATATTATTTCAAGATTGATCACCTGGATAAGAGTCCTCGCTTTTAATTTTCCGGCAATTGGAAGAAAAAACATGGTGGACATGAGCGATCCATAAAAGGTTGTAAGCAGTGCAACGGCCATGGCCGGGCCAATGGAAGACGGATCCTGAAGCTTGGACAGCATCTGCACCAGCCCGATGAGTGTTCCGAGCATGCCGAAAGCCGGAGAATAGGCCCCCATTTTCCGGAACACATCCTGAACAACGAAGTGTCTCATTTTAAGGGATTCTATTTCGGTTCTGAGCGCTCTTCTGATTACGTCTTCTTCGGAACCGTCCGCAATAAGACCGCAGGCTTTGGTCAGAAAGCGAAGCTTTGTTTTGACCTTTGACAGCTCAAGGATGCCCTGCCTCCGGCTCACATGGCAAAGTTTGATCATGGTGGCAACCATGTCGTTGGGGTTGGACTTGTCCTGGGTAAAAACAAAGTACGCGGCCTTAAATGAAGACACGACATCCTTGAACTGGAATGTAAGAAGGGTTGCGGCCATCGTGCCGCCGCCCACAATCATTATGCCCGGAACATTGATAAAATTATGGACATCACCCCCGATTATAATAGCGGTGACAATAAGGGCGCCGCCAGACACGACACCAATAAACGATGCAAAATCCATTTAAAATGGCCTCCCGGAAACTGGGCGATTCAAGAAGAATTTCATTGAGGTGAAGTGAACACTATCACAGAAACACAGGCAAAATCAAGCGATATAAAGGCTCGATATGCAACCGCGCTTGACACCAAACCCTCTTTCTGTAATACTTCTTGTTGAAATAATAGAGGTTTATTGACTCCATTCCAGGCCGCTTGACACTTTAAATCGAGGTATATCATGATGATCATCGATGCCCATTGCCATTTGTGTGGTGAAGAGAACCCGCCCGAAAAAATGATACGAATTATGGATGCCGGCGGAGTAGATAAAGCCGTCATTTTTGCCCCTGCCTGCGAAAATCTGCCCTCTGTTCCGGCAGCCCTTCTATGGGTTGCCCGCACACTCCTGCAGACGCCTTTTGCCGGGGTGGCCCGAAACATTTACGAAGATGCCACCGCCTCCCGGCCCGGCAAGCTCAAGGCCGGCGGAAACTTTTATGATATCCACGTAAAAATGGATAATGCGGTTGTCGCCAATGCCGTTAAACACTATCCGGACCGCTTCATCGGGTTGGTGTATCTCAGCCCCAATGACGACATCACTATCATGGATCAATTTGAAAAAGGGATCAGTGAAGACGGCATGAAAGGCGTAAAAGTTCACTCCTGGTTTCACGACTACGATCCCGGCAAGCTGCTGATGCCGGTTGCCGAGCGTTGCGTTGAGATGGGCTTGCCCATCCTTATCCACATCGGGGGGCGTCCGGACACCGCCAATGTTCAGGCCCTGCTGGACAGTTATCCGGATCTCAAACTAATCCTTGCCCATGCCGGCGTTCCGTTTTTCGAACAATCCTGGGAACAGACAAAAAAATACAAGAACGTTCATGTGGACATCTCGGGACCCTACATGTCAGGCAGCCTTGTCAGAAAAGTAGTCAAAACCGTGGGGCCGGACAAGATCATCTTCGGTACGGATGCCCCCTATGGACTCCGCACAAAAAATGGTAACTGGACATACGCGCACAGCAAGGCATGGGTTGAATCTCTGCCAATCAGCAATACGGATACGGAAAAGATTTTTTCCGGAAATTTATTAAAGCTGCTGGGTTGACGTTGAACAATTAATAACGAACACCAAAAGGGTTTTTCATTTTGACGGTGATGACCATTGAGGGAGCAGTGGATGAACATGCCGGCACCTTTATTAAGTATTGTTGAAACTTAAACCAGTAAATCTTTGACTTCTTCCAGATCAACTCTCCGCCCTTTCCGGGCGCTGTATTCCTTTATCCTGGAGACAATCGCCGGCAGTTTTTTTTCATCAAAGTCAATATTGTTTTTATCCAGATATTTTTTTACCAGGTGCTTTCCGCACAGCACATTCAGAAAAAAGTCTTCGTTATCTTTGCTGCCGAAGGGTGCAACCCCATGGGTTCCGGCCACGTGGGTATGAACGGCATCTCCGAAAAACGGGGTATTGTAGGTCAGAAGGCGGTGTCCCGTCTGCTGATAGCACAGTTCATCTACATATTCATAATAACGCCTGAACATCTCGACATTTTCCGTTTTCAGGTTCAAGCGGTAGCCGTGCTTTTTCAGGTAGCTTCCGACGATGAACAGGTCGCCGATGCCGTTTCGTTCGCCGATTCCCAGAGCCGAAACCTCCACCACCGATGCACCGGACTCAACCCCTGTAATGGTATTTGCCGTTGCCATCCCCAAGTCATTGTGGCAGTGAACGCCCAGCAGGCAGGATGAGTCATTGACCAGTCGTTTCAACAGGCCGATCCTGTCGGACAGCCGCTTCGGTGAAAGTATGCCCGATGTGTCGGGAAGTGTCAGTATATCAATCCTGTTTTCAGTAAGAATGACGTCCGTACTTTTTTTCAGAAACTCCTCATCAATCCTCCCGAGGTCCAGGATATTGACCTCAATGATGGCGTTTTGTAAACGGTCGCGGACAAATGAAATGACCTCATTTAACCGGCTGTAACCGGCACCCGGCCGCTCCCTGTCCAAGGCAAGGTGCAATTGAATATCATTGACGCCGGCGTCCATGATGAGCCGGGCGTCTTTCACCAGCGCCCGCCCCAGGCCGGCCATTCGAAGACGGTATCCCTTTTGAACCGCTTCCCTGTATAGTGTGCCCAGCATACCTTGTTCGCTTGCATGGGCGGAAGGATAGGCGGACTGGGATATGTCCACGCCCAGCGCCTCCTGGTATTCAATCAGTTTAAGGCGCTCTCTTTCGGAGAACATCATGCCGCGATACTGCATGCCTTCCCGTATCGTCTGGTCTATTACGACAATCCGTCTGATATCCTTCTCCTGTGGTTGATTATTCCTTGACATCATCATGGCATAAAGCGCCCGGAGGCTCAACCTTTGAATTGCAAATAGACACCACCTCCCGGGATTGATGTTTATTTTTTTCTGGCATTACAAGTGGAAATATGAGAAGCTCACCACTGATATTGACGCACCATTCAACCCCTTCCACTTATCCGGAGCAGGATATGACAAAAACAAACTACTGGGCAGACAATTATGTCGAAAAGAAAAAAAGCGTTCATGAAGCGGTTTCCCTAATTCAACCGGGCCAGCGGGTCTTTCTGGGTTCATCGTGCGGCGAACCTCAATACCTGGTGCAGGAGCTATCCGAAGCAGCGGTCAATATGACGGACCTCGAAATCATTCGGCTACTGGCCCTTGAGACCATACCCTTGACACTTATCGCCGGGAAAACGGGAACCCAGGTATTAAACATCAGATCCTTTTACAGCGGCTCGGCAAAGCCGGAGGCCATATCACGGAATATCCGGTTTATCACGCCGATAAACCTCTCAGAGGTACCGCGCCTGTTTACGACACGGCGCCTTCCCCTCCATGCCGCTCTCATCCAGGTTTCCCCGCCTGATGATTTCGGATGGATGAGCCTCGGGGTCTCCGTTGATATCACCATGGCAGCTGCCATGTCGGCGGATATGGTTATTGCGCAGGTGAACCCCAGGATGCCGAGGGTTCTCGGACAGAGTTTCATCCATGTCAACAATGTGGACGTTATCGTGGAGCATGAAGAGGATATTTTAACAATAGGCGATCAACCCGTTGTTGAAGCCGCTGATATTATTGCAAAACAAATCGCCCGGCTCATTGAAGACGGGTCGACCATACAGCTCAGCCTCGGCGCCACGCACAGCGCCACACTTCTCGCCCTGTCCGACAAAAACGACCTGGGTGTCCACAGCCAGTACTTGACCGACGGCATTATGGAACTGGTGTCAAGGGGCGTCATTACCAATATGAAAAAAGGGTTCAACAATGGAAAGCTCGTGGCAAGCAATGCCATAGGGTCAGCCAACCTCTATGAATTTCTCCATGACAACCCGGCAATCGAATTTCATCCGTCTGATTACGTCAATAACCCGTCCGTTATTGCCCGTAATAATAAAATGGTGTCCATGAATGTCGCCATGACCATGGATCTCACCGGGCAGGTTGCTTCGGACGCCCTTCCTTACAACTACTTTACCGGCGTAACAGGTATGCTGGATTTCGTAAGAGGGTCGGCCGCATCCAACGGGGGAAAATCAATTCTTCTCCTGACATCAACCGCCGCCCATGGAACCAAGAGCCGTATCGTTCCCATGCTCTGCGATACGGCGGTGGTTATTCCCAGAAGTGATGTGCAATACGTGGTCACCGAATATGGTGCGGTCAACCTGTTTGGCAAAAGTATCCAGGAAAGGGCCATGGCAATGATCAGCATCGCTCACCCTGACTTCCGGAACGAGTTGTTTGACAAGGCGAAAGAAATAGGGCTTCTCGGACCCGAACGCACACTGACTGAATCCATGCATGGTATATATCCGGTTCATTTGGAAGAAACCATTGAGATAAATGGTAAGGAAGTCACAATCCGTCCTGCAAAACCCGTGGACGAGCGAAGAATCCAGGAGCATTTTTATAATCTTGAAAAGGGGGATGTTGTTTCACGGTTTTTTCACGAAAAGCGGAGTTTCGTCCATGATGACGTGAAAGGAATCTCCCTTATTGACTATGTTAACGACCTCACCATACTCGCGGTTGTGGGGGACATCGGCTTTGGAGAAGTTGTCGGTATCGGTGAATGTCTCCTTGTCCACGCCACAAATATGGCGGAAATTGCTTTTTCCATAAGTAAAGAATTCCAGGGAAAAGGACTTGGTAAAATTCTCCTGAAGAAACTGGCGGAATCATCCAAGGAAAACGGAATTTCCGGCCTTTTTGCCTATACGTTTCCTGAAAATAAGGCCATGACCAATCTTTTCAATACCCTTCCATACAGGGTTACCAGTGTCATCGAAGAGGGCAAACTGCTGTTGAGTTGCCGATTTGATGACAAGGAATAGATTGATGTCAGTCACCAGACAACATGGAATCTTCCAGCTTTATTTCAAGTTCAGCATTTGCTATTTCTGACATTCCGATAAGCTCAGCCTCAAGGGATCCTGCGGTGGCGGCATATTCATCTTTTCGACTCCCTATTCCCATCTTCAAGCAAACCCGGTCAACTAGTCTTACGACTGTCAACAGCATATTCCCATTATCAAATTCATTTTCATGGTGATCACGCGCCACAATACAATAGTCTTCAGGAAGGTTCCATTTGACAAAAAGTTCGTAACCCTGGACCGGATGCAGGTCTTCCATAATCTCTTCAACAACTGAATCAGAAGGATTAAACTCGTCGCCCTTATTTTTTCTGATGTCTTCTATAGCGCTTATAAGAAAAAGCTTACCCATATCATGCAAAAGCCCGGCAATAAATGATTTATGAATGATTTGATCAAAAGATAAATAGTTGGCCGTCCACTGGGAGCCGATGGCACAGGCCACTGAATGTTCCCAAAGATGCTTTTGATACTTTTTTATCAAAGGGTCTTCTGACCTGAAATTGGATTTATGGATCACGCACATAATGAGATTGCGCACTTCATTTATCCCTAGCCGAAGTATGGCTTCATGGATGGTTTCCACATTATTAAGCCCCTTATAGTAAGAAGAGTTGGCCATCTTGAGGAGTTCGCCGGTTATTGTCTGATCATTCTCTATCAACTCTTTTATCCTGTCTGTATCCGGGTCCACCGCTGTCGCCTCATGCTGAAGTTTCAACGCATTTTCACTGAAAGCAGGAGGGCTGGTCTTCCCGCTTTCCATCTGTTCCGTGATCATTTCTAAAATGGATTTGGATTCTCCCATAAGTTAGTTTCCTAAAAGCCTCCGCAACACATTAAGCGGTCTTGGCTGCATCAACCTTGGCACACATCGAAATACTTCTTCCAACGTCGTATGTCCCATTGCCGCCTTACATACCGCATCCTCCAAGAGAGTAACAAGACCTGTATTATCAATACTAATCTGTCGTATTTGATAACTGCTGCTGTTGTTCAGTATCTCATCCCGTATAACTTCATTTAATATCAACATCTCAAAGGCTGCCAGGCGGCCCTTATATCCTGTATGCCTGCATTGAGGGCAGCCTTTTCCCTTTCTGAATTCCACATTGCTGATATCCTTACGGGAGTATCCTATCCGGCTTAGTTCAGCCGGACTGGGCTGATAAGGTTTCCAGCAGGAAGAACAGGTTTTTCTTAAAAGCCTCTGGGCAAGAACGCAAACAACGGTGGATGATATTAAAAAAGCTTCAATGTCCATATTCAATAAGCGTATTAAACCGCCTATACTGTCTTCCGTATGAAACGTAGTCAAAACCTTATGGCCGGTAAGGGCAGCATGGACTGCGACATCAGCCGAATATTTATCCCTTATTTCCCCGATAACAATGACATCCGGATCCTGACGCACTACATGGCGCAGAGTTTCCTCGTAGGTCAAGTTAATTTTGGGGTTTATTGAACATTGCGATATCCCGTCAATGATGTATTCAACTGGTTCCTCTGCAGTTATTATGCTTATATTCGGCTTGTGGATATGTTTGATGCAGCTGTATACGGTGGTGGTTTTACCTGAACCGGTTGGCCCGGTAACGATCATTACCCCGCTGGGAACGTCCAGGGCATCATTAATAAATCTTTCTAGAATCTTAGGTCGCATCCCGATATCAGTAATATCAATAAGCTGGTCCATTTTATTCAAGATCCGTAGTACAACTTTTTCGCCGTATATCGTCACATAGTATGAAACCCTTAAGTCGAGTTCCTGCCCTCCGTGCTCGAATGAAATCCTTCCGCCCTGATGTCTTCTCTTCTCAGTAATATCACTCCCGCTTAATACTTTTATACGGCTGACAAGAGAGGGTAACGTCGTCTTGGGTAAATCCTTATAAGGAACAAGAATACCGTCCTGACGAAAACGTACCTGAACGCGATCGCTTAGTGGCTCAATATGAATGTCACTGACATCCTCAGAAGCCGCATTTTTAATTATGGAATTTACAAGGCCGCTGACCGAATCGTCATCTACCGAGATAAGGGTTTTCCCTTTTTTGCTGATGTTTAAATTTTTATCAATGGCTCTTTCGATTTCATTCTGAGAGGCTATGGCCGGTTTTACATTATCTCCAAAAAGATCTGAGGCACCCTTGACATCTTTCTGGTCAAGAGGATCTGAAAACGCAATGATGATACCGTCCTCTTCTCGTTTAATGGGTATAAAGTTATGACTTCTGTACCACTTTGCCGGCGCTTTATAGAAAAGGTCTGTTTCGATTTCAGCGGCAACGGGATCAACATAGGGGAAACCCAATTGCAGTGACAGAATACCAATGATTTCAGCTTCACTCACAAATCGCTGCTCAGTTAAGACCACACCGATCTTTTTAGGAGTAGTCTCTTTTTTTTGGATTTCAAATGCAGCCTGAAGTTTTTCTTTACTGATTATACCAAGTTCAAGCAAAAGATCACCTATACGCATGGTGATCTGATTATTTCTAAGAGCGATTTTAACCTGATCATCTCTAACATAGTTGAGATCTTTTAATACATCGATTAGTGACCTCTCTGAAACAAGCTTTGATTGAACTCTGGCTGCATATTCAACTTTTTCTCTTGATATAAATTTTTCCTTTATGAGAAGCGAAACTATTTCGCCAAAATTATCAGCCGAATTCTTATTCATACAGAAATCCCTAATGACATCATATTATAATGGGGTCTATCAACTAATTGGATAAAAGTTTGATGGACACACACGTGTTGATGTTGATTATTTTAAGATAT
>Ga0180435_10000309_pt1 | contig 50441 bp, 40 predicted proteins | sample SS_ome_3_FD_132467 | JGI IMG/M metagenome (GOLD analysis project Ga0180435, IMG submission 132467) | Hypersaline lake sediment archaeal communities from the Salton Sea, California, USA - SS_3_S_1 metaG | ecosystem: Environmental > Aquatic > Non-marine Saline and Alkaline > Hypersaline >... | reverse complement strand
GGTGTCCACGGCGTCGAGGGTGCGCTGGTCGTCTCAGTCGAAGCCGACATGACGCTCTTCACCCCGCCGTTGTTCAGTTCCTGGAGAACTGCCCGGACAATCTCTTCTACAGCTGGATTCGAATCAGAATCAGACATGGGAAAAGTAAAACGGGAGCTTCAGATAAGCTCCCGATATTGTTATCGTTTATTCGTTTGGTAGCTTGGTCGGGAAGATGTCATGGACGTTGCCATGCGGGCGCGGGATGACATGCACGCTGACCAGCTCGCCGACCTTCTGGGCCGCCGCCGCACCGGCGTCGGTCGCAGCCTTACAAGCCGCCACATCGCCACGTACGATCGCCGTCACCAGACCTCCGCCGACCTTCTCATAAGAAACCAAAGTAACCTTGGCCGCTTTGACCATGGCATCGGCTGCTTCGATAAGAGCAACCAGTCCCTTGGTTTCGATCATTCCTAGAGCTTCCATCGATACTCCTAAACCAATGCAGTTGTACTAATCTGGAGATTATTTAACAATCGCTGCAAAACTAAGTCAATCAAAAAAATAGCCTACGTTTCCGCAGCAGCGCCAACAACGGCAGGCCAATAAGATAACAAGCGACAAGTTGCCCGATTCCAACCATCTGCACCGCGAACCAATAGTCCATGCCGAGAATCGGCGCCAGATAGGCCGAAACGCCGAACGCGTTGAGCACCACCGGTGGCAATGGGGCTAGTATGATCGACAGATTCTCCCCCCGAAAATGCCAGCGTGCGACCAGATACGATACCAACCAGGCTGCACACCAGGCGGCGACACCGACAATCAACGGCCACGGTTCGACAGCAGTCACCTGCATGAAGATCCCGGCTGCTCCCACAACCAGCGACAAGACCCGGAGGTAAACCAGACTGGCACCGAGGGCCTCGCGGTACTCCTCGGTGACGATTATCATTCCCAGCCCCGTGAGAGCTACATTGATACCCAGTATCTGGACCAGGCCAAGGTGACCACCGGTCAGGAGCGCCGACGAGCCTCCCCACAGAGCCAGCACCGGAAGAACCACCAGCGGACCGACAATGGCATGCTTCGAAATGCGATAGAATCCGCGCGTCATAAAGGCGGCTACGAGGGTGATCAGGGGGCCGATGACAATGTCCATCCAGCCCATACCGCCGATCACATTGGCCAGAATGCAGCCGATATACAGCCCGGGAATGGCTGCGGCCGTCAGGAATGGCAAGACTGTGAGAGCCTCCGCCACCCGAACCTGATAGATGCCGAACGAGATTGGTTGGAAGACCAGGCTGAGGAGGGCGTACAACGCCGCAATCAAGCCCGCAATCGAAAGGTCTCTGGCCGTGAGTTTCATCACGGTTGGAAACTGAACTACAAGGGTATACTGGTCAAGTTTTTTGTGATACACGAAATCGAAAGTGCATTCTTTTTGGCGACCTGGTTTCTGAACGAGAGATCTAATCGGTGGGCCTGATTCTAGTAGATCCTGCAGGCAACATCCTGGATCTCGCCTATCACGCCCTCATGCAGCCACACTTTCGATGTAATGCATTTGTTGGCCGCGTCGTCGACAGTGCCCCATGTTTCAAGGAACAGCTTGCCGCTGCGACGATCGATCTTCAAGTGACGATCGATGTTAAACCAAAGCAGTTCCGATGACTCATGGATGAGAGCTGCAACCACTCTTGGGGAGGCAATATCTCCTATCGGGTCGATCTTTTGCACGACTATTCGAATATGGAGGTCCGGTCGTCTCCCAAATGCGTTCTTAAGGGTAGCCAAGTACTGCCCCTCATCAGCGGTAGCAAGGGTCTCCTCGATACTCGAATCACTCCATTCGACAGGAACGAAATCTTGAAGTGCTACTCGGGCCCAGCCTACATGGAAATAGTAATGAACGATGAACGCCGTGAAGGAACTGCTGTCTCGAGAGTTATGCCTTACCTCGGCTCCTATGACACGAACGTGGCGCTTGAAGTAGTCTTCATCGATTTCATTGTGCTCCAAGAACAGCTGCTTCCAGTATTGTAAGTATATTGGGGCTGCCGCCGGGAAGTACGTGGGTATCTCGTAGTCGTCAAAAGGCACAAGGAAATACTTGGTTTCGAAACCGGGGCCAGGTTCGTAATAGTGCTCAGGAATGCCCCTGACCATGTGGGTTTTCTCAAACAGTCCCCCGTGTTCTGGTGAGTCAACGACCAGACTCTTCCAGCTTGGGTGGCCACGCGGGATGACCATCTTTGCACCGTACCCTTGCATGCAGGTCGCTCTCAGTCGATGAAACGGAATCGCCAACGAATCTTCGGCCGTTCCAGCGCAGGCATAGCATCTTCTGCAGATATCTCGCTCAAGGGCGTCCTCGAAAGTGCCATTAATCTCGGACGGAACATGGGTTTCCCACGGCCTGTCGCCGTTCTTGTAATCGAACATCTTGAGGAGATCGTCAGGCTCGTAGGCTAACGCGGAATGACATGTCATTAGACAGATCACAAAGATCGCCAGCCTCATGATACCACCCGTCATCGTCAAATCACCTTTCCCTTGGATTGGCACGGTAAACTCAATATGAACCTTATACGCGCTCACTCTCAATGCGCTTGTTGCCTTCACAAGAAAAACAAAGCGCGCTCAGGACGAACGCGCCTAATAGTTTTCGATGAGAATCGGATCATTCCGGCGGGACAGGAATACACGGCGGCGGTGCGTCGCCACCCTGGAACATGTAACTCACTATATAGACCAGGTCCGCGATAGTGTTGCCGTCGTAGAAACCATCCACGTCCGACTCCTCCGTGCAAGGTGGTTCCGGTCCGCTCAGGAACATGAAGTTGATCAAGTAGACCAGGTCGGTGATGTCGATATCCGGTTTGCCGTCGTGATTGATGTCACCGCGCATCTCGCAACAAGAGCAGATATCCCCTACCCCGTCGCCGTCGGTGTCCTCCTGCCCGGGGTTATACTGCCCGGGGCAGTTGTCCTCGGGACAGGTATTGGCCGGATAGCCGGGATTGCCGTAACCATCACCATCGCTGTCGGTGCAGGTGTCGCAGACATCGCCGACGAGGTCACCGTCGATATCAAGCTGGTCGGTGTTGAATACACTGGGGCAGTTGTCACAGGGGTCACCGACGAAGTCGTTGTCCTCGTCTTCCTGGCCCCCGTTGGCAATCTCAGGACAGTTGTCGCAGGCATCACCTATGAAGTCGCGGTCCACGTCATCCTGCCCATAGTTGGCACTGTCCGGACAGTTGTCACAGATATCCCCGAGGCCATCCGAGTCGACATCGCTCTGATCGGGGTTGTTCTCGCGCCAGCAGTTGTCGCAGGCATCGCCATAGCCGTCGTTGTCGAGGTCGGCCTGGTTGACATTGGCCGTATCCGGGCAATTGTCACAGGCATTGCCGAGACCGTCATCATCGTCGTCGAGTTGGTCCGGATTGGGAATCATCATGCAGTTGTCGAGCATGTTCACGACACCATCGCTGTCGCTGTCGGTAATCGGATCGATGATATAGAAGCAGTGAGGTCCATCCCAACTCGGCATAATAGAGCTGTCTGCATTCACTGACCAGACCCACTGTCCCGCCCAACGGAAGAAGCTGGAATCGAGGCAAACAGTCTTGCCGTGATGGCTGCCATCAATTGGACCGATTCGGATAGTGTGGGTGATATCGTCGAATCCGGACGGCATACCGATGGGATCCAGCATGACAGCTCCGCCGAGGCCAATCGTGTCGGCTCCGGCGCCGTCAACATCAAAGTAGTTTATAAACCAGGTGAGGTCGAAGTTGTCGCCTGTCAAGGTACCGGTAGTATCGGCCGTGGTGTTGAGCCATTCGGCCCCGTCAGGCGAATAGACACGAAAACCGTTGGAGATCCCCAGGTAGTTTGAACTCCCGGCGGTCATGCGAAGGTGAAACACGACCAGCGAATCGGCCCAGAGAGTATCGGGAGCAAACAGCCCGTCAACGTGATCCAGGGAAACCGATTGAGCCAGGACTCCCGGAGTCGAGCCAAGGGCCAGTACAAGACATACAAGGGCAAATCGTCGCAAGAATGACATTGTGTTCACCTTATCGGCTGGTGGAGGCGCTGTCTGTAACATTGTTTATGAGGCGGGTATCAGAATACCTCTATGTTATTACCAAAATAGGTGATGAGCCGATTTAGTCAAGGAATATACCCGAACCCAGTCACCGGCTTCTCTGGTCGTACAGGCTTCCGACTTGATTGGCCGTTTCGCGCAGACGGTCGATGAGTGCGGAAGGCTTTATCACCTCGGCTTTATCACCGAAGCCGAGGAGCCATCGATGGATTTCATCGAGCCCACGCACGGTAACGCGATAGAGAATGGCGCCTTCGTCCACTAACTCCACCAGCTCACCTGGATGATGTCGCCCACTGGAGACGATCATAGCGGCTATGCCACGAAAACGCACCACTACTTCCACCGGTTCATCGGTGGCCACGAGCCAACTGTTTGCGAAGTAGCTTTCGGGGTTCACACTCGGATCGCGAACATAGTCCAGATCCGTCAACTCCAGAGATCGAATGCGATCTATCCGAAAGGTGCGCAACTCCTCCCGCATCCGGCAGAAGGCAACAAAGTAGAACGCGCGGCCGCGAAACACGATGAAGTACGGTTCCACGACTCTTTCGGTCTCTCCCGAGGTCAAAGATTCATACCTCATCTTGAGACAACAGTACCGCTCGATAGCCGACTCAATAACCGCAAAATGAGGACGACACTGATCAGAATCTGTGGTCGAGTCGATTGACAGGTGAAGCGGTTGGGGACTCGCCAGAGCCTCCCGCCTGACCTCAGCGCTTGCGCTCGCCTCCAGTTTGGCTCGAATCCCTTTGATTAGCTCAGCGTGGCTTCCCACTTTGTTAAGCGGCGACGACTCCAGCAGCATCCGCAAACACAGCAGTTCCTCATGATCCAGATTCAGCGGCGGAAGAAAGTTGTCAGAGGCGAGTTTGTAGCCGTTGTCATAATAGATTGGGATATTGGCCTCACTGAGAGCGACGATGTCTCGATAAATCGAACGTTCGGTAACTCCACACTCCTCGGCCAGTCTCATGGCGTTAAGGTTACGGCGACTACGAAGCAGGTTGAGGATATAGAGCAACCGATCGTACTTCGGCATTCCCATGAAGTTAGATCCCCTGTGTTATGGACGACAGAAACGGTCTCCAGCCTGTGGGCTGTCCCCCATACTATGGAAGATCCCTCCAGATGTCAACTCTCATCCAATCCGGTGGCCCGCCGTCAAGAGACTAGCTGCCAAGCGGTTAAGTCATCCTCACCATTCGGCACCATGATTGCAGAGCCTGGCATGAAACGTATCGAGAACCTTAACCCGAAGGGGGAAACATGGCATCGAGAGCTAGGAGAGGAAGAGACAAGGATGAAGTTTGCTTCATCGATCGGTTTCTTTTCCGATTCGGGACCAAACTTCTTTTGGGCACTCTGATAGTGGTAGCAGTGCTCACGTTAGCCCAGTGCTCTATCGAGAAACCGGAATCACCGACCTGGAATACTTCACTGACCGTTCCGGTGGTTAATAGAACCTACACTATGGAAGAACTGATTGAAAAGATGGATCAGGATGATATCCAGATGCAAGAGAACGGCAACATCACTTTCCAGATCGAAGAGGACCTGGATACGGTAAATCTGGAAGCTGACGTTCTTACTTCGCCGGACATCGGCTATGCCGTGAGTGAGAGTCTCACTCCCGTCACGGTTGCGGCTCCGGTGATCGCGCCGGTTTCGATTTCATTGGCGTCGATCGCCGGCCTGGCCACGAGTTTGCCGGGCGATTCGGCCCTGGTAACGGCCCGGAGTTTCTCGGTTGTCAACTCTATGCCAACGGTTAGCAACTTCACCGAGGTGACTATTTCCTCCGGCACGGCGACGGTCGAACTCGAAAACAACCTCGGCGTTGATCTGGATACTGCCATTGTTGAGCTTTACGATATCACCCTTGGACGTACGGTTGCGGTCGACACCTTCCCGACCGTAGTTGCCAGCGGCGCCACCTCCAGCCTGGATATCGATCTCGCCGGCGAACGACTATCCAGTCGTGTCCGCGTAATCGCAACCTGTCATACGCCGGGTGGAACGGTGCAATCCTTTTCGACGAGATATGTATCCACCGAGCTGACCTTCGGCAGTGGCCTGGAAGTCTCTGCGGCCGTGGCCGAAATTCCGGCCCAGACCGTCGAGTACAGCCAGGCGGTTGATTTGGCCGACAACGACCTGGTCTACAATGCCTCGCTAACAGGCGGCCAGTTGCAGTTCACCGTCGACAACAGCACACCACTGTCTTCTACGATTTCGGTGACCATCCCGGAACTTCTCGATGGTTCCACTCCGGTCAGTCTCGACACGACCGTGTCCGGTTACGGCGTGGTAGTGTTCACCCGCAACCTGGCCGGTTACTCCCTGGTTCCGGTCGACAGCAGTTTGCCGCAGACGATTGATATCGACGTCGATGTGAATGTCGCCGGCACCGGTGGTGCGCACGTCACGATCGGACCCAGCGATGCCATCGATGTGAACGCCCAGCTGAGTTCTCTTCAGTTCGGTTCGGTCACGGGTGTTTTTGCCGGTTCTGAGGCCAGCTTCGATGATATCGAAGTTGACGTCGACATCCCCACCGGCTTTGACGAAATAAGTCTGGTGACAGCTGAACTCACACTGGAGATCGTTAACAACATCGAGATTCCCGGGTCGCTCAATATCCAGCTGCGTCGTCCGGATTCCCGTACACTCGATATCGTTGGTGATATCGACCCTGCCAATGCACAGGGACCGGTAACGAGCATCATCGTTAACGATGAGATAGCTCAGTTCCTGACCCCGCTCCCGTCCAGTCTTGAAGCAGTGGGCTCCGCCACCTTCGGCGACGGTGCCTACGAGGGAACGATCGAAGCCGGCGACTGGGTGTTCGCTAAGGTAGGGATCGAGGCCCCGCTGGAGATGATTATCAGCGAGTCGTTGGTTGAGACCGATATTGAGTCGGAAGAGATCGATCAGGAAGATATCGATCAGATCACCGACCACTTCATTTCCGGCAACTTCCTCTACGACATCACGACCCATCTTCCTATCGGTGCTACCATGACGGTCTTCCTTAGCGGCGACTCGGCGACATTGTATACCAATCCGCAGGTGACCCTGGGACCGATCACGATCGACGCTGCAAGTGTGGGCACCGGTGGCAACGTTGAGTCCGAGCTGAGCCTGGGAGTCCAGGAGCTAACTCTGACAAACGACGATGTCCAGGTACTAAAGAACGATCCCCTGTTTATCGGCCAGGAGCTGTTGCTACACGGTACCGACGGCCAGGCAGTGAGAGTGACTTCCAGTGACTACGTCACCATACAGGGTACGGTACAAGTAGAATACCGCTTCGACGGTGAGTTTTAAGGAGGCGGCAAAATGATAGATTTGAAAAGGATTTATTCGAAACGGGCGCTGGGCGTGAGCGCCACCATACTTGCACTGACGGCGATGATGATGGTGATGTTCGCCCCCGGCGCGGCGGCCAGTGGTCAGTCCTCGGCCCGCAGCCTGGGAATGGCTGGAGCCTTCAACTCGTTGGCCGAGGGTGTCGATGCACCCCGCTACAATCCGGCCAATCTTGGACTGGCCTCGCACCGCAACTCCAGTCTGGAACTGATCGGCTTCGGCGTGAATCTCAACAACAACTCCATCACTCTTGGCGACTACAACAAGTATACGGGCGCCGTCTTGACCGATTCCGACAAAGAAGACATCCTGGGTAAAATCCCCAGCGATGGTCTCAAGCTGGTGGCTGAAGTTGAAGCCTCGGCGTTTTCTTTCTCGCTCGGTCGATTCGCGGTCTCCAATACCGCCGTAGGAGCGGCCAACGTGAACCTGAGCAAGGACATTCTTGACCTGATTCTCAACGGCAATACTCTTGGCGATGAGATCGAGTTATCAGATTCCTACTCGGATGCCGTGGCCTATGTTCAAACCGGGTTCTCCTATGGTCTTCCGATTCACAAGTCTGCCAGAAAGCAGTTGGCCGTGGGCGGTACTTTCAAGTACATCCAGGGCCTTGCGGTCGAGCAGATCACCAAGCTGGAAGGTGGCGTAAGCACCCTCTCAACCGGCTTCGAGGGATCGGGTAGCATGATAGCCCAGACCGCGACCGGTGGTTCCGGTTGGGGACTGGATATCGGTGCGGCCATGAACCTCAACGAGAAGTACACCGTCGGTGCGAGCATTCGCAATTTCATGAGTACCATCTCGTGGAGCAACAACACCGAGGAGCACGGTTACGAGTTTTCGTTCGACACCATGACGGTAGACAACATGGATGCCGACTATGTCGTTTCCGAGGACTATACTCGCGAAATCGATGGCTTCAAGACCGAACTCCCGTCAGTGCTAACGCTCGGCCTGGCCGATACCGAAGGCAAACTTCTCTGGGCGGTGGACTGGGAACAGGGTTTCAAGACCGAAGCTGGTTCCTCGTCTAAACCGCGAATTGCACTCGGTGCCGAATACCGAGGATTCGGACTTCTGCCGCTACGGGCAGGATTCGGCACCGGAGGTGGCAAGAACAGCGGCTTCGCCCTGGGTGCCGGTCTCAACCTGGCTGTCATCCAAGTCGACTTCGGTGTTCAGACCGGAACCTCGCTGTCGTCCAGTTCCAGCAAGGGACTCAATATGGCCCTCGGCCTGAGACTGGATATCTAACAAGAACCTCCTGTTTCTTGATCTATACCCCGACCCCGGCGGGCTTCGCCCCGTCGGGGTTTTCTCGTGTACTCGAAGTCCTTTTAGAGACGGATGGTCCTGTCTCTTCACCTGTGGGGAATCTCCCCTATCATTTCGGACCACAATGGCCCTATGTATGGCCCAATCCCCCCTACCCGTGGCTTCTGGCGTTGTGGGACAGCCACTTACGTAACTTCGACGGCATCGGCATCGAGCTTGCAATATCTCCCTATGAAACGTGTTGGCGCACGAGCAGAGGAGATTAAAGACATGACTTCAAGACTCAAGACATACGTGGTGGCAGCTTTGATTGCCCTTCTGGCGACGGTCGGCTCAGTGGACGACTCTCGTGGTTGCTCCCCGACGCCGGAACTCAAAGAGCGAATCGAGACCGGGCAGGTCGAGGCACCTTACTTCCTCAGAAACCTGGAGGCGATGCGCGCCAAGGGTATTTCAAACGGTTCTGCGGATCACAAGCATGGTCACGACCATGCGGCTTCCGGTGCCTCCAAGTCGCCGGCATTTATAGGTGATTACAATGCTCTGGCTATCCTGGTTGAGTTCACAGACAATACTCAACAGGTGGCAGCTACATTTTTCGACAGTCTGGTGTTTGGCGACTCCGGCAGGACCGTCCGCGACTATTACTACGAAACAAGCTATGGTCAGCTGAACATGATCACGTCCGATCTGCCGTCTTCAGTCGGCTGGACGACTGCTCCCCAGACCTACGACTATTACGTTAACAGTGCCAACGGTACCGGATCATATCCGCGTAACAGTCAGAAGCTGGTCGAGGATCTTGTCGATGCTCTCGATCCGGTAATCGACTTCTCCGACTATGACAACGACAATGACGGATATGTCGACGCGCTCGTGATCGTTCACAGTGGGTCGGGCGCTGAGTATACCGGTTCGGACGATGATATCTGGTCGCACAAGTGGGCCATCTCGCCGCGATATCGGGACGGTGTCTACATATATGAGTTCACCGTCCAGCCGGAGTACTGGCTGACTCCCGGCGACATGACGATCGGCGTCTACGCCCATGAGCTGGGACACGGATTCGGTTTGCCCGACTTGTATGACACGGACTACAGTTCCAAAGGTGTCGGTAAGTGGTGTATCATGAGTTATGGAAGCTGGCTGGGACCGTCGGGACGCGGCGGTTGCCCCGCCCACTTCTCCGCCTGGTGCAAGCAGGAGATGGGATTCCTCAATCCGACAGTTGTCGAAACCAATCGGGTTGGGGAAACGATACCGAACATCGAGGATAGCGCCATTGCCTATCGCCTGTGGAACAGCGGCGTCGTAGGCGACGAATACTTCCTGGTAGAAAACCGGCAGAAAACAAAATACGATCAGTACCTGCCGAGCGCCGGGCTGCTGATCTGGCATATCGACGAAGGTAAATCGAACAACAGCAAGGAATGGACGCCCGGTGATCCGGCCTCGAACCACTTCCTGGTCGCCTTGGAGCAGCCCGATGGCCGTTACGATCTGGAGAATAACTCCAACAGCGGCGATGTCGGAGACTGCTACCCCAGCATCTACAACGTGCGTTCATTCACCACCTCAACGTCTCCCAGTTCGGATGACTACGACGGCCTGGGATCTCTGGTCGCCGTGGAAAACATCTCCAACTCGGCGACGATCATGACGGCTGATCTGGTGGTAGGCTTGGCTGCCGATGTAGAAGATCCCGACGAACCTGAGGATCCGCAAGATCCTGAAGAACCAGGTGAGCCCGAAGAGCCTACAGAGCCGGCTATACCGGACGGAATTACACTATCTCAGAACTATCCTAATCCCTTCAATCCGCTTACCACGATCCGCTATTCGGTCGATGCTCCCGCAGCTGTCAAAGTCGAAGTGTTCAGCATAGTCGGACGGAAGGTAAAGATATTGGTGGACGAGAAGGTCTCGGCCGGTATTTACACGACCGAATGGGACGGTACTGACGAGTATGGTCGAGGGGTAGCCTCGGGGATATACTTCTATCGTCTGGTTTTAGACGAAAGTCAGAGACTTGTGAAGAAAATGGCCCTGGTGAGATGATCGACGAAAAGACCACCCTCCTCTGCGCTTAGCCAAAGTCATCAGCCTCGACAACTGGAGTTGTCGGGGCTGATGGTGTTTAGCTAGTCCGGCTGTCGCACCCCGTGTTCAGCGACATGACCGCGCGAGGCGCGACCTTCGCGTTGGGATTTCTTAAACCGCGTGTGACACGTCTTGCATCGCTTGGGATCCTCCGTGTACCCGCGCTCCGCGAAATACTGTTGGGCAGCCGCAGTAAAGACAAACTCTTCCCCGCACTCAGCGCAAAGCAAGAATTTCGCCTCAAAACCGTCGGACATTATTCCCCCTCTCTGCTGCATTGACAACCTCCGTGTCGCAACGCAGCTTACGGTCTTTGCATCAAAAAGCCAGGGGGAAGAGATTGGGTCAACAAAAAAGTGCTAAACAATTGGCGGAAGTTGTTGCCGCGCAATGGCGCATCACTAACGAGCAGGCGTCTATTCGTGCGGGATCAAGTTGCAGGGCGGGTATGGTCCGCCGTTGAACATCCAGTCGACCATAGCTACCATGTCGGCGATATCGTCCGAACCGCTGCAATTGAAGTCTGCTGCCTCCACAATTGGCTCGGGGGCAGGTCCGCCGGCGAAGAAGAAAGCGACCAAGTAGATCAGGTCGGCGATGTCGAGAGATCCGTCGAAGTTCATGTCTCCACGCTGTAGCACTGTGCTGGCCAAAACCGTCGAGACTGCGACAACACTGGTGTCCGACCAGGATTCGGCGGTGAAATGAAGATAGCAAGTGTCGCCCAGTGGAGTTCCCACCGGCGGCGTGACTTCGATTGAAAACACGGTGTCCTCTCCGGGCTGAACCGTGCGATTGACCACCATTGGCGTACCCCAGTCTTTGCTGTCCTCGACAAACACGGTGAAATTGTCCACCAGCGGAGAAGTATTGAATACTTGAAATTCAAAAGTGCGTGTTTTGCCTGAATACAGCACAGAATCAGAGGTGACCATCGCGGAAGCGACCGAATATGGATCCCAGACTTCTGCCGAGTATGAGAAAGGCGCCCCGGCGCTGCCCTCGTCAAGATTCACACCCACCAGTCCAATGGAGTAATACTGCTCGAAGTTGAGTATCTCACCCTCGTAGATGTAGGTCGTCGCCTCAAGTGGCAACTTTTGCCAGAAATGCACATCGGGAGCCATCGACATCACTAACCAGGCGTCCCAGTGGCGCGAATCAGATCCGTTGAAGAGGAACCGGAAAGTCTTGGGGCTTTCTGGAGGGACAAAAGCTACGTAGGATGCCGAGTAGCCTTCCGGGAATCCCGGGGAGTTCTGAAGTGCCACCGGATAAGAGGTGTGAATCTCGCCGATATTCATCGGGATATAGTTGGCCCCTTCCTCGTGGTGATTGCCGTCGTCGAGACTGTCGGTAAAGTAGTTCCAACGGGCAAACTCTGAAAAGACGGAGTCGTGCGTCCATCCATATCGGCCGGACAAACTATCCTCAAGCCCCTCGAGCACTGTGGTATTTGGATTGGTCGATGCTTGCCAGGCGGCACGCAGCAGGCTGGTGTCAAACTTCTGGGCGAGATAGAGCGCATAAACAAATGTCGAATATCGATGCGACGATTCACTCAGGAGAGAAATCTCAGGTGAATCGAAAATGAGTGGTAGATACTGGTAATTGTCGTCGGCTGCATCGAAGACGAAATCCTCCATCGCGGTGGCGGTCATATCCATGAACCAAATCGATTCAGTTCCGTCATAGGCTAACTGAACGGCATGATGAAACTCGTGAGCGACCGTAACCTTCATTGCCCCCCATTGATTGCCCTCGGGATCGTTGTTGTCGGGGAATCCGGTCAGAAAACTCGAGTTGAGTGTGAAATACGAGACGAGGTCGTTCCAGGGCTGCGGTCCCCCGCCCTCCGGTGTCGTGAATCCATACAGGCCGGTCGACTGGAAGTGAACGTCGTATTTGTCGTCGCCTCCCGAAACGCCGTCGGACGGCGGATCGAGGTAACCCAGCTCGCGGTGCTTGTCGAGGGTCGAATCACAATATGCAGCGCACTTCTCAATGAAGTCCGGCACGCCGGTGGAATCATCGTCCGCATCCGGTACTCGATTGGAACTGTCCGGATGGATGTCGTAATGCAGCCTGAAGAAACCGCTCGGTGACACATACTCAAACACGGTGCTTGGCCGACCCAGCATAAGACTCAACTCGACCTGCGTCGATGGTTGCAGCTGATCCCACTGCAGCCGAATGTCCCTCAGGGCTGCCGTGGCGTCAAAATGTGGATGTCCAGTGGTTGTCGCAAGACTGGCCGAGTATCGGGAAGGAAGTTGATCGGGAGCGTGTATAGCCCGGACGATAAAGAGAGATTTCTGGTCGAGATCGATTCGACCCTCCTCGAAATCCTGCAATATCAGGTCGAAACAGGTCGAATTGTGGGCATCTGCCGATCCGACGAGCAGAACGAGCGCAATCAAGATGTGCAAAAACTTGAGCATATTAGACAAGACGATTCCCTTCAGGAGCCACAACAGGTTATACGCTATGACCCATCCTTCTGAATGCAAGTTTCCGGCCAGTTTTTCGCCGAATACCGTTGGATTTAAGGTGCAACGGATCCTAAGAAGTAAAGTTGACGTGAAGCGAAATCGTAGGATGCTGAGTCTTCGGTAGCGCACACGCCTGGAAAATCCTTTTCTCCCTCACAATTTATTGTAGATCAATAAGTTGTCAAGGGCAAAAAGAGCGGGCTGGCGGAGAAGAACTGCTTCGTTCCAACCGACAACTGCCATCCTCGCGATTCGGAGTAGGCTAGATCGAACCGAAATAGGGCGGTTTTTGAGGATCTTTCCCCTGAAATACGCAATCCCGCACCGATGCTGGCATAGGTACGATCGAGACTTAAGGTTTCGTCTTCTTTCCAGATCTGACCAATATCCGAGAACACGACTGCCCCAAACTGGATCGAAAGGAACTCGATTCCCGGGTAGACTCTCCCCTCAAGATTGACCACGGCTCTTCGATTACCACTCCGGAAATACTTGTCGTAACCGCGCAGTCCGGTGGTTCCTCCCAAGACCAATGCCGACGAGCTTTGATCCGAGACGTCGTGCCTGTAGGACCCGTGGAGGGCGAAAGTGACGAAATCCAGGCTCTGGTTGTACAGGACGGCTCGTAGACCTACGAGCCGGCGAATCTGGTTTCCCGACTGGTCCAGCCAGAAGGCTATCTCACTCGATCCCGAGGCCAGGGTCCGGAACCCGCGGCCACTCAAGACAACAGACGAAGCAACGTGATCAAATACCACTTCTCCGCTTTCGAAAGCTCGCGAGACGTCCACTTTCAGGGCAGGTCCCAGGCGATAGTCCTCGGTGTAGCCGAACCCATCGATTCGATGCAACGACACGAACTTCTCGTTCAAGAAGCTCAGAGTGGCCCCCACGCGATGGTAAGCGGAATCCTGAGGAAAGGCTTCCAGAGCATCCAAGGAGTCCTGGGGTTTTGTCGAGAAGATCTCTTTGTTGCCGATTGTCTCGAGTCGGCGAGTGTACATCAGACCCAGTTCAATCTTTTGAACGTATGACCCCCCTCTGAAAAGGAACTCACCGTTGTACAGCTCGGCATCGTAGTCGGACTCGGCCGTCAACTCAGAGTCGCGGTACAGCTCGCGGGTACCACCCACCGTGCCCGCCGACAACCTGAACGAGTACCGCTGCATCTGATTGTAGAAGGGCCTGCCAAGAGTTACGGCCCGCCAGTTCGATTCAGGGTCCCCGTTATAGTTGAGGCTGAACCGTAGGGGTTGTCCGAACAGTCGGCTGTCGGCGAAATTGCCGTTGAAGTAGTCCGATCGATCCTGAACATGGTTGTAGCGCCCGTCCAGGCGCAAGTTTCGCCCGAGAAGGTTGCGTTCGGCGATCCCGATTCGTAACTCAGTTTCGTTACCGTCTCGTCCGACAATCAGCCCGCCCGAGAGGGACCATTGATCGATGGTTACGACTCTAAGCAAGAGGCGCCCGTCGGGCAGTTCTTCGGGAGTCACCCAGGCGTCGTACAAAACCAGCCGAGCCCGGAGATTCCTGGCCGTTTCCTCGGCAAGATCGGTACGATAGGTCTCACCCTCTTTGAGAAGCAGTTCGCGTCTGACCACTTGCTTACGGGTGACGAAATGCAGTTTGTTGGCAGTGCGGAAGATGAAACTGTCATAGCGGGAATCATCGGTATTGTAGATGTTGCGCGTTTCGACAATCACGCTGTCGATTATCCGCCCTTCAAACACGCCAAGTGAGTCGGCTTCGGCAGACCAGGCGGACGATCCGACTAGGATCACGACCACAAGCAAAATTGACGGCATGATCGGTTGAGGTTGGTTCCAGAGCGGCTTCATATAGTTGGTCCTAATCTACCTTCGGTCGAATAGCTCGCAAGCAAAACCTTGATATCTCAGTAACTTTCAGGAGACGGTTCAGCCCCAACCACATCCCGCCGATACTTATCTAGACTGAATTTCTACTCGGAATCGGAATGGCAACAAAGAAGAAAATCGGCGATCTGCTCGTTGAACGCGGCTATATCACAGCCGCCCAGTTGGAAGAAGGTCTCGAGGCGCAAAGCGCCACCGGACGGCGTCTTGGTGAAGTCCTCATAGAGAAGGGCTTCATAACCGAAGATCAGCTAACGGAAACGGTCTCGGAGCGACTGGGGATACCTCGTATTTCACTGGCACAGATGGTCATCGACCCTCACGTGGTGCAAACCGTGACCGTCGACGTGGCCCGCCGCTACACCCTCATTCCGATCTTCGAAATCGGCAACACTTTGACTCTGGCCATGGCCGATCCGTTGAATATCATCGCCATCGATGAGGTCAAGTATCTTACCGGCCGAGAGGTAAAACGCTCGGTGGCCAATCCGTCTGAGATCAAGAAGGCTATCGACGAGTGCTATTCGGTGGCTGACTCGCTTCGTCAGATGATCGATGTCGATCCCCGCAAGCCGGTGGTTACGCCCGATTCGCTGGAGTCCAAGGTTTCCGAAGCCCAGGAAACCGAGTCGCCGGTCGTTAAACTTGTCAACCTGATCATTTCCAAGGCCGTCAAGGACCGCGCCACGGACGTTCATATCGAGCCGGACGAGACTCAGATGCGAATCCGGTATCGTATCGACGGAGTCATGCGCGAGGAAGCAGCGCCTCCCAAGTCAATGCAGAGCGAACTTGTTTCGCGAATCAAGGTTGCCGCCGATCTCGACGTCTCCGAGAAGCGACTGCCCCAGGATGGCCGTTTTGCCCTGACAGTCGAGGGTATAGCCGTCGATCTGCGCGTTTCGACCCTTCCTACCATCCACGGTGAGAAGATCGTAATTCGTATTCTGGATCGCCGTAACCTGATGCTGAACTTCGGCCAGTTGGGATTTGATAAAAACGTTGAACAGTCGTGGGAGAACGTCATCGGCAAACCGGAGGGTTTGATCCTCATAACCGGGCCGACTTCCAGCGGTAAAACTTCCACCCTGTACACGACTCTCCAGGAAATAAACTCGATCGAAAAGAACATCGTCACGGTGGAAGATCCGGTAGAATACTCCCTGCCGTTGATCAACCAGATTCAGGTCAACGAGAAAGCCGGTTTGGACTTCCCTACGACCCTTCGATCGATGCTACGCCAGAATCCGGACGTGATCATGATCGGTGAGATTCGTGACATGGAGACGGCCCGGATGGCGGTCCGATCGGCGCTGACGGGACACGTCGTGTTTTCCACGATGCACACCAATGACGCTCCGTCGGCCATCACCCGTCTGGTGGACATGGGTATCGAAAGCTACCTCGTTTCATCGGCAGTGAACGGCGTACTGGCGCAGCGGCTGGTCCGAACCAACTGTCCGGAATGCCGCGACTCCTACCGTCCCTCGGATCTTGTTCTGGAACGAGCCGGCCTTGCTTCCAAAGCCGACAATATGACATTCTCTCGCGGGGTCGGGTGCCCGAACTGCAAGAACACCGGACTCAAAGGTCTGACCGGTGTATTCGAGTTCGTGGAGATCACTTCCCGACTGCAGGATATGATCATGGCCGGCGAGTCGCTCAATCGTGTTCGTGAGGAAGCCCGTCGTGGCGGTTACCGTCCATTGTTTGAGGCCGGTCTGGATAAGGTCCAGGACGGCAGCATCATGTTGGAAGAGCTCCTCAAGGAAACCTCTACGGGCGAAGAGTCTGAAATCAGCCCTACGGCTCGCGAAATAACGGGCGCTGCCTATGCCGACACAGTTTAAATATCGCGCCCTCGACGCTGAAGGAGTTCCCGAGGAAGGGAGCATCAACGCCCTCAGCGACACTGAGGTCCTTGACTTTCTAAGAGAGCGCAGCCTAACTCCCATATCGATTGCCCCCGAAGGCAAGAAGCTTTCCTTCTACGTCAGTGGCTTGCTTGGCGGAGGCGCTGTAGAGGACCTGATCAGTTTCACCAACAGCCTGAGTACACTGTATCGGGCCGGTGTGCCCTTACTCAGGGCTCTCTCGTTGATCAAGGTGGGCGAGCCCAACAGCAGTTTCAACGTCGCTGTGTCGGAAGTGCGTCTGGGACTCCAGGCGGGACGCTCATTGTCCTCGTCAATGGGTGAACATCCCAAACATTTCCCCTCTATATATGTAGCCTCGGTGGCCGCCGGTGAAGAGTCCGGAAAGCTCGACGATATTCTCGATGAGCTGGCGGTGGTGCTGGAACGAGAAATGGAACTTACTCGCCAGATAAAGTCCGGCGTACGGTACCCTACGATGGTGATAGCCGCTCTCGGTATCGCCTTCCTCGTTCTCACCACATATGTAGTACCCAAATTCGCTTCATTTTATGGTCATTTTGGAGCAGATTTACCCATCTTCACCAAGATCCTCATTAATGTGAGCGAATTTCTGGCTCAGTACTGGGCCATCATGATCGGTGTCGCCGCAGCCGGCTTCATTGGATTCCGCAAGGCTCTTCAGGTAGAGTCGATCCGCCTGAAATTTGACACGGCTATGCTCAAAATGCCGGTCCTCGGACAACTAATCGTCAAAGGTAACGTTGCCCGCTTTTCCATGATGTTTCGAATTCTACTCCGGTCCGGTCTCCCCATGATTCGGGCAATGGAAATCCTAATCGATTCAGTCAAAAACCAACGGATGGCCGTCGAAGTGAGTACCATGAGATCGATGTTCCAGGAAGGTCGCGACACCGAGCTGGTTCATGGAGATTTCGATCATTTCCCAGAACTGTCACTCCAGATGATCTCGATCGGCCTGGAATCAGGTTCCTTGGAGCGGATGCTCAAGGAGTTAAGTGAGCACTATCGCAAGTCTGTCGAGTACACTTCTCGCCACCTCACGGCTATTCTGGAGCCTATCCTGACCATTGTCATGGGCATATTTGTCCTCATGCTGGCCCTGGCGATCTTCCTGCCTATGTGGGACCTGATAAAGGTCTTCCAAGGTCGCTAAAGCAGCCCAATCTCACTGCCGACAATTACACAAAGTCCTTTGACCGTAACCAGCTAAGAGGAGCTACTATGCGTATGCATTCCAATCAGAGAGGTTTTACCCTCATCGAGGTCGTGATAATCATTGTCATCCTCGGTATCCTGGCCGCCGTCGCCATTCCGAAGTATCAGGATCTTTCGGGAGAGGCTAAGGAAGCGGCCGCACGCAGTTCGTTAGGTTCGTTGCGTTCCGCAATCACGATTTACTACGCGACTCAGGCCGTTAAGACCGGTACCGCCACCTGGCCGCCGTTCGACAGTCTCAATACGTCGGGTGTCGTGATGGAGCAGTCGATTCCCCCGAATCCTTATGTCACATCTCTCGGCGACAGCATTTTGCCGGTCGGCGCGGGTGTATCGAAGGGCACGATTCAAGCCGGCGGTGCCGGTTGGGTCTATAAGACTACGACGGGTGAGATCTGGCTGAATTCCAATGTCGCCGGCGAGAATCAGTGGTAGGACCGACGCACGACTTTGGCCGAGGTTACGAATGATTGAGCCGCTGTGGAGAAAAGACTCCGCGGGCGGCTTCACCTTAATCGAAGTCGTCATGATTATCGTCGTGCTCGGGATACTGGCGGCAGTGGCTATCCCCCGCTTCACCGACATGACGGAGTCCGCCAAGGAAGCCGCGACACAAAGGGAGCTGGTATTGCTGAAACGGGCCATCGTAGGTGACGCCTCGGTGGTTTCGGGAGGCAAAATGGTCAATCGCGGTTTTGAGGGGGATGTCGGGTTCGCGCCCTCCCGTTTGGAGGACCTGGTCGCCAAACCAGACAGCGTGGCGACCTACGATCCGCTGACAAGATTGGGCTGGAACGGCCCCTATATCGATAGCGATAACGGCAACTACTTGCGCGATGCCTGGGAATCAGCTTACAGCTACGTTCCCGGGCAACGGCGCATCGTTTCCAACGGGGGCAGTGACAGCATCTACGTAACGTTCTGACAGGAGTCCCCATGTCCTTGTTCGGTTGGTTGAAAGGCAAGTCAAAGAGTGCCAAAGAAGAGACCAGGGAAGGTCGCGCTCGTCCGGTAGTCTCCGAGAAACTGTTCCCTCCCGCTAAGGATTTCTATATCGGTCGACGGCTGGCCTTCCAAATCGAAGACCGCACCATCACTTTGGCAGTGGCCTCGATGACCGGCACGAGCAGCAAGCTCCTGGCCATCGAAAAGGCTAGCATCGAGCATTTCGACAACGCCGATGATCGAAGCCGAGCCATCGCCCGCACAATCCAACGACTTGTGACCGAGTATGGCAGTCGACGGGCAGAGATTTCCCTTGTATACGGCGGCAAAGATGCTACCTACAGGACCTTTGCTATGCCCGCGATGGGTGACAAGGAACTGCAGTCGGCAATAAAGTTTGAGTTGCCCAAGCAGGTGCCCTTCCCCCTCGATGAATGCTTCTACGCTTATTCTAGACAGTCGCGAGTTTCGACCAACGATAACGAACGGGATATCATTGGCCTGCAGGCGGCCACAAGAAGCTCTATCCAGGCGATACTGGCTCCTTTTGACGCCATGAGTGCCCCGGTTGCTAAAGTTCTCTTCACTCCCCTGACCATCGCGCCGCTCCTTCACGAGTTCGAAGAGACCGATGCCAACACCGGGCTTGCGGTTCTGGGTCTCTACCGGGATCGCTCTGAGATTGCCTTCTATCGGGGATCTATGCTGGAGTTCCATCGTAGTGGCACTACCGGTACCAGTCTGCTGGAGGGTGGCGATGATGAAACGAGGCTCGAGTATTTTGCCGAGACGCTCGCTACCGAAGTACAAACTTCGTTTGATTTCTACTCCGGGCAGTTCGGCAAAGTGCTCTCGAACAAGGTTCTCGTCTTCGGAGACGTCAGCAGTCTCGAACGTCTGACGCAGCTTCTGACTCGTCAGTCTAGCTTCGAGTTCGAGCCGTTTCCGGTCGACCGCCTCCACCGCAAACACGGATTCTCGCGGACCGATCAGGCGCTCCTGAGGAGTTCTCTCCCGGTGGCGGCGGCAGCGACACAGCAAAGTAAGCTTCCGGACCTGCTTCCAGAACCTCGCAAAGAGGAACTTCAGCAGGCCAGACTAGTAAGACGCACCCGGAGTGTCATGGCCGCAGCCTTGATCGTTTTGGCTGCCGGCTGGTGGTATATGACTTCCATCGGAGCATCGATGACTACGGAGATGGAGCACCTCGAAGGACAGCTGGACGAGATCAAACGAACCGATGCTTACACCACCTATCAGGTCATAAGGCGGCAGATTGCACTCAGTCAACAGTATGTCGACCAAGCCAAGGAGACGCCGAGCCATTTCAACGCAAACCTGAGAGAGTTGTCGCGCTTGACACCCTCGAATGTGTACTTAATCACGATGGACTTCAATCCCACAGACGGAACAGGCATGACACTGGACGGTACCGTCGTTTCCGGCAACATTCCTCCCGAGATTACATTGGCTGAATATGTCGAGAACCTGACCGCCTCCCCTTTCTATCGCGATGTTAAGATCAAGCGACACGTCAAGAGGCGACTGAAGGATGGCTTTGAGATCGACTTCACGATCGCAATGGCGGGAGGCATCTAATGTCTAAAATGACACATTATGTAGCATCCGGCGTCATCATTATCGTGGCTTTCTATTTCCTGGCCTACATGCCCTGGGTCAACCAGCAGATGGAAACCAAGAGTCGCATAGATCAGGCCAGGCAAGAACTGGACGACTTCCACGCCACCATTCAGCAGTTTCCCAGCATTATGGCCAGTCGGGATGAGTTGGTCGGACTACAGGACAAGCTGCAAAGCCGTCTGTATGCGAAAGACGACATAATCTCATTGTTCGATCACCTGACGGAGGATGCCCAGAAGCTCTCTTTGAAAGTGGTTGAAATTAGTCCTACGGTTGAGGAGCTACTTCTCCTCAACAGTATCTCCCCCAGCAGCGATCGACCGGAGTTCCTGAACATTTCGATCGACCTGGAGGGAGACTTCCAGGACCTTGGAGGTTACCTACAGGAGATCGAGAACAACGGCTTTTTCCGCGGTCTCAATCGGTGTCAAGTCCAGGCCAGCTATGACCCGGCCAGGAAAACACTAATGCGGCTGCAATTCAAAGCCCTATTGCGCGGGATGGAGGACGCCTAATGGACGACAAGATGCGCAAAAAGATCGTGTACGGCGCTTTTGCGCTGGCCATAGTCTGGGGCATATACAATTTCGCAGGTGGTGGCAAAGAAGTGGAACCGACAGCCACCGACACATATGGAATGGTTGATCATACGGCTCAGATTGTCACGGCTCCGACCGGCCAATTCTATGTGACGGCGGCCGACCTGGAACGCACACCGGGTTGGAGTAGCGATCCCTTCCGGCCCCGCGTGATTTTCGACCGGGTGGAACTGGACACGTCCTATAGCCCAGGCTTCGAACTCACCGGGATTCTGTACAGCGACACTCGCCCCATGGCGGTAATAAACCAAAGACCGGTAACGGTCGGCGATTCGGTGCGCGACGCCCGAGTAGTTGAGATCACCCGCTCCACGGTGGTTCTCGAACAGGGCGGTACGCGACTTACTGTAAAAGTAAACAAAGGATAAAACGATGTCTCGATTCTTCTGCAGCCTGTTCCTGGCTGGTCTTTTGATACTCTCAATGTCAGGATTGGTATCGTCAGATACCCTGGCGGGTCGCCAGCTTTCACTCGAAATAGACGGCGTGCCGATCGGTACCGTGCTCTCGATGATTGCCCAGCAGAACAATCTAAATATCGTGGCCGCCACCGATGTTGACGGCGAGGTGTCCATTCGCCTGGTCGATGTCGAGCTGAGCGCAGCTCTCGACGCCATACTAGCGCCGCTCGGCCTAAACTATGTAGAACGCAACGAGGTCATCATTGTTAAGTCGGCATCGGCGGTTCTCCCCGGTGAGATGGAGACCTACATCGCTCGACTGAAGTACATCGACGCCACTACTGCGGCGGTTGCCCTGGAGCAGATCAAGTCGCAGCAAGGCGTGGTGCTGGTCCTCAATGCATCGTCCGATGGTTCGGCTTCGGATCTCCCCCGAATCGCCAATCGGGTCTTCGTTAACGATTATCCCGAGTACGTTCAAGCGATGCAGGAGCTTCTTAGCCAGATCGACATCGCTCAGAGAATGATTTCGATCGAAGTCAAGATTGTCGAAACCAAAGTCGACGCCAAGAAGCAACTAGGTCTTTCCTGGCCGACGAGCGCCTCGGCAGCTCTCGGCACCGAAGTAACCACCAGTGACGGCTCTGAATCCTCGAGCGAGGCTTCTTCGGGAGCCCTCCTCGACAAACTGGCCGGTGTCTATCAGCCGAACTCGGGAGACTGGACCTGGGGGACGTTGAGTGTTGATCAGCTACGCCTGGTGATGGACATGCTGCAGCAGGACGGCAACTCGAAACTGGTATCGGATCCCCATGTAACAACGCTCGAGAACGAGACGGCCGAAATCAAAGTCCAGACCATCGTGCCTATCCCCACGATAAATCGCTTCACGGAAGGTGGAGCTACACAGGATATTCTTACTTTCCAGGATGAAGAGGTCGGCTTGTCACTTCGGGTAACTCCGCGGATCAACGAAGACAATCGGATTACTCTCGAGGTTAACCCAGAGGTCGAGGATATCATTGGTTATGCCGGACCGGCCGATAACCAGAAACCGATCACGGCATCTCGTTCGATCACTACGCGAATTACAGTATCTGACGGCGAGACCGCCGCACTAGGTGGGCTTCTCAAAGAAGACGAGCTCAAGAACGTTCAGAAGGTACCGCTTCTTGGAGATATTCCGATTCTGGGGAAGCTTCTATTCAGTCACACCTCGACCGAGAAGTCGACGACTGATCTGATTATCCTGATTACGCCGAAGATTCTGCCTTAGCGACGCTTGCGCTGAGGCATCACCTGCCAGGCTCGCGAACGGCTGACCCACAACTGAATTCCGCCCACCAGCAGCAACAGGTCTTGATAGAGACGGTTCTCGGCTGTAGTTGTCGCCGCGCCGCCGGCCTCGAAACAACCGCACTTGATATTCAGGCCGCGATCGATGGCACTTGCCAAAGCGACGATGAACATCACGATCATCAGATTCACAAGTAGGACCGATCCACGATAGTAGAAGCCGAATATCAACCCCAAACCGACAATCAATTCCAGCCAGGGTAGAATCAGGGCCATGAGATTTATGAGCTTTCCCGGCACCATGTGGTAATACCATATAGATTTGGCAAACTCGGCCGGCTCAAGGATCTTATAGAACGACGCGTAGACGAAAACCACGCCCAGCGTTACTCGCACCAACAGTGTGAGAAGGTCGGAGTCGATTATTCGCCGCACTCTGCCCTCCTCTCGACTTCAAGTTCAAACCGCTCCCATTCGCGGGCTCCGCCAAAGAAGATGGCTACGTTAGTATAGCCTTCATATTGAAGATTGCGGGCCAAATGTAGCGACAGATCGCACTCTTCTCCCGAACAGAACGTAATCAGACGAGTATCCAATGCGGCCCGGGCCAGAGAGGAGTCAAAATACGGCTTCAGCGGTCCCTCTGGCAGGTAGTCGAAGGGCATGTTGATGGATCCTGGGATGGTGCCGCACTCAAACTCAGAAGGATCCCGGGCATCGACAAAGATCACCTCTTCGTGGTCAAACTCGAACTGAGCGACATCGATAGCTATGTAGGGAGGATCGCCGGGCTCAGCACTCGGCGGAAGAACAGGTCCATCACCTGAGTGGAGTTCTCGATACTCACCTATGTAAGGAATTGCGTTGGGAGAGACGAGGTTCACGCCTAGTGCCAGAACCGTAGAGATGATTAGAACCGCAATGGCTTGTTTGATCAAAGTTTCAGACCCCGCGGGTTGTCCTTATTCAGGTTGCATTCGGGCCGTCTTTCGGCTGCGGCCCTTGGCTGGTTGAATCCGGAAATAAACCGGATAGCTTTCAAGTGTCAAGTCAAACCCTTGACGTCCCGGCAGACGATCTGGTTACGGCTCTATTTGACCCTGGTATACTCAACCTCAGCCATCTTGAACTCACCGGTACCGGCAGTCATCACGGAATCGCGGAAGATCAGGGTTGTTACGAAGCGATCAGCGCCGTCGATCTCGGTTACAATGTCGAACTCCTGCGTGAATCCTGCGGCCGGATCGTAATCGCTGCCGGAGAAAGTGATGCTGCCCGTGGCTTCATCGTATGTGCCATAAGCTGTAATGAAGTACGTACCCCAGGTATCGAAACCAACTGTGGTGTACTGCTGGGTGCGATTGTCGAAGCCCATCAGGGTCAGGCTTTCGGATGACCACATCCCTTCACCCGACTTGGACCGACATTCCAGGAAACGCCCGCCTAGAATCATCTTATTGGTGCAAGTTCCTTCAAATCCCATGGCGTCCTCTGCACCAGGCTGAGCCCAGAACCGGCCCACCTGCTTCCATTCGCCCTCGAGATTGACCAGCCGTTCGTGCGCCTCACTCGGCTGGGCCAACTTCTGATATTCCGCCGCCTTCGCCGCCATTTCTTCCGGTGTCATCTCATTTTGTGCCAATACCAGGCCTGCAACCGCCAGGATCGACAGCACGACAATGATCAATGTCCTCTGCATCAAGTACTCTCCTTGTGTGGCGTAGTTCTGCTAGCTAGAAGGCCGAATTCGGACAGGTTGTTCCCCGGATCAAGGCTCGACAGGATGTCAAACTGGCTAAAATCGATCTTTTTTGACGATGACCGGAACCTTTTGACGCGATCTGGCGTTTAGCCGATACAACTCCGAATCGACACTGTGAACCCGTTTGCGATCCTCCTCCCCGCAAACGGGTTTCCTTATTAATCTCCACTATTCTAAGACTTGAAAACCAGAAACAGACAGCAGGCGACCGATGTCACCGGCAAGGCCTGGGCGAAGGTGTAGGGCGAGATCAGGACTACCAGCACGGCCAAAATGGTCGCCGGCAGAATAAGGTACTTCACAGCGGCCACAGCGAAGGAGACGATTCTGACCAGGAACAAGGCACTGACGGACAGAGCCACGATGGCAAAAGCCACCACGCCGGTGTCACCAAAGTGCGCCCGAATCTGCTCTACCAGCAGCAGCAGTTGAGCTCGCACGAACTCGACCACTCCCGGCGCCGCCTCAAGCACCTCTTTAGCTTGAGTCAGTATCTCCTGGCTAGTCATTATCTTACCGGAGACTCGAGCGCAGTAGCTCGACCTCCGCTCCACCATTGAATGTGACCTTCCTCCGATATACTACCCACAATCGGGGGCGGGTCTGTTTAGAAAATGTAGCTCTTCCGAGGAAACGACTTCGACACTGCGTTTTCGGGGAGCGTTCTACTTATATACACTCCGTCACACTCTCCGGGCAAACTAAAAAGATGCCTCTCCCCTTCAAATGGTCTGGATACTACCCCCTTACGCAAAAAACCCTTGATAGGTCGTATTTTTACACTATTTTGTTTCAGAAGCAAAGAGGTAAGGCATCGCGTGAACGTCAGCATCCGTTCCAACTCAATCAAACCAGTTTCATCGAAAGGCGGGACAATGAGTTACGCGTTTCTGGGGAGGACCATTCTCACGTTAGTGCTGCTTGCAGTTCTATTCGTTCCTGGCTCAACTCTGGCCGAGGAGCCAACTGTCTGGATCGATCTTGACGGCGATGGTTTCGACGACAACGCCGTGGACAATGACGAAGACGGCATTCCCGATTCGTTTGGTTCGGTCAACAGGGCTACTTTAGAGGCGCCTGCGCAAGGCGGAGTGTTCGCCGATCTCGATTTAGGTCAGACCGCCCCGGCAGCTCTATCCCTGTCACTCCGGTACGACAAGCTCCAGAAGCTGACCAAGGCTCAGTGCGCCACGCGCTGTGATCTGGAGTCCGGGTTCGGTTCCGGGTTTGGTTCCGGAGTAGGCGGCGGAGGCGGTGGCGCTTGTGCCGGAGGAGTTTGTTTCTAAGGAGCGATACCGTCAGATAAATGAAGAAGACAACAATCGTACTACTACTCGCGGTGTTTTTCGCCGCGTTCCCAAGCTTTGCTGCTGTAGATTTCGAGTTGAGTGTCAATGCCAATGCTATGGGCAATGCACTCGAGGATTCCAGCGAGACTATCGACTACACTGCCGTTTTCAGAGCTGCTGCTAACTACTACCCTTTGGCCCAGGCCCAGTTCCGGGCCGCCGTGGACTACACTGACTACAGTGATTTTGACGGACTGAGCAATCTCAAGTCAAACCTCGGATTCACCTGGATACCGACCTCACAAGAGTCCAAAACCCGCTTTTTTGTCAGTGGCAACTTCAGCGGCGCCGTTTTCAAAGATGAGTTCAGAAACTTCAGTTCCAAGAACGACTTCGATATCATTGCATCGGCAAGCCGCATGATATCCAGCTCCTCCCAGGTCAGGCTCGGTCTGAAGCAAGTATACAACGTGTATACTAACTCCCCCGTCGACGATCGCACCACGACCGAGTTCTTTGTCGGCTACTATCGTAACCTTGCCGAGCATTTGAGTCTGGACGTTGAAGCCGGCATAGCTACCGGGAACTACCAGTACTATGACCGCGCCGTCGACAGTGGGGCTGTCTTCACTGATCCCGAAGACTCCCAACGTCCTTTCTACTGGACAAAGATGCTGAATGACGGCGACAATACCTTCTACTATGTCTCGCCTCGAATCTCAGGTCAGATTAACAGCAAAACCGGGTTTTCGATCACCTATCAGTATCGAACTATGGACGAACAAGACGGGGATCCGGTGATCTTCGGCTACTCTACCGGTCTTCTGTCGCCCTGGACCGATATCTACGACGGCCACGCCATCATAGCCTCGGTCAAGACATACATGCTGCCCAGAATGATTGTGACACTTGGCGGGGGCTATTGGGAGCGAAATCACCTGCAGACACTGGATTACATCGGAGGTCCGTTCCTGTCGACTGTCGGCGGAGAGAATAATCGCGGAGGGATCGTGGATCGTGAGGACGAACGATCTCGAATCTATCTAGAGATCATCAGACCGTTTAGTCTCTGGGACATACAACTGGAGCCGAAGTTGCGTGTGGAACACGTGACCAACATTTCCAACGCACCTGTCTACGATTACTCGCACGAGACGGCATCGTTTGGCATAAAAGCTAGTTTTTAGCTGCGAATAAAACATATCGCTTTTATCTTGTATTCGCATTTGCGCGAGCAGTGCGGATTAATGGCCTTGACTTACATTACTTAAAGGATATATTTAGTACATAATCATTTGAGAGGTAACGCTTTATCAACACAGGAAGGATCGCTCAGGCATGAAGAAAGCATCGATCGCTCTGATCGCTGTGGCTCTGGTAGTATTCTGGGCACTATCAGCTGCGGCCGAGGAGATCTCGATCGTTCGGGATCCGTCTCCGATTGGCGAGGAAGCCCTGACGTCACCCAGGGTAACCGGTGACAAAGCCCCGTATGGTGGCACCCTCCGAGTTTACATCGTCGAGCCGACATCACGCTGGGCCGACGACAACAACCGCCGCTATGAGTTCGGCATGTTGGATTTTGCAACCATTGAAAGCATGAGTATCGCCGACGGTGGAAAGCATTATTCGGTCGCCGAATGGACCGGCGCGCAACATGGCTACAGCAACATCACCGAAGACAATATCATGATCATCGGTGTTGCCTTTAACGCACAGAGCGAGGTTCATGACGCCTATCCGCCGAATGGATATTGGTTCTCGGCGTACTACGGCGACGCTGCCGCCGGAGCGTTGGTTGACGAGGTTGGGTATAATACCTCCGACCTGGGAGCTACGCATACCGTTTTCATTGAAGAAGGGACGGCCTCCTGGTGAGGATACTGCCCCAACGCGCGTGCCGCGTTACACCAAGTTTATGAAAGCGGAAACTACAATTTCCTTTATGCTGCCCTGGTAGGTCAGGTCATCTACGGTGGCCCGATCATCAATCCGGCTTACAACCGACTTAACAATGACTACAATTTCGCAGGCTACCCGAGTTGCTTCTTCGACGGAGGTTATCAGGTCCTGGTAGGTGGCTACCCGGCGTCTTACTTCCAGACTCGAATCAGCAACTGCGGCCTTCGCGAGGTCCCGCGCCTTGAGATGATCGCCACTCTGGAGTGGCTGGGTGGATCGACCATCAAGGCCCACGTTCGCGTGGCCAACGGTGTTGAGCCCAACGCCCCTCCGGGCGATCCGGACACTCCGACTGGTCCGGCCGTGGCTCTGATCACCGATGTGGCGACTTTCACCAGTTCCTGCACCGATGTCGACGAGGACAGCCTTTACTTCCAGTGGGACGTCAACGGTCCCTCCGGTCAACAGACCAGCCCCTGGATGGGCCCCTATGCGGCCGGCTCTCCGGTGACCTACGATCTCGGATTCCAGACGGTGGGCACCTATGACGTCCGTGTCAGGGTCAAGGAAGTCTGGACGGAAGCATCTGAGTTTACTCCCGTGCATTCAGTTGAAGTGGTGTGCTGCGTAAACCGCGGTGACATCGACGATGACGGTCAGGTAGCCACTATCGCCGACCTGGTCTTCCTGGTTGACTATATGTTCCAGGGTGGATTGGAGCCGGCCTGTCTTGAGACCGCCAATGCCAATGGCGCCGGTGGAGACATTCCGAACATTGAAGACCTCGTATATTTGGTCGACTTTATGTTCAACGGAGGTCCTGCGCCGGTTGACTGTACGATATAGATCTAGATTCGACTTATTCTCCTGGGCCTTCGTGATTGCGGGGGCCCAGGCTTCAGTTTTTCTTGAGTCTCCCTTTCGCCGCCACGTACTGTAGAGTAGTATCACAGAGTTTTCAGTTTCCGGTGCCTGCACCGGCTTCAAGAATGACTTGTAGATAAGGAAAGTTCGCAATGAAAGCCTCCCAAAGACAGTTCGGGATAGTTCTGGGCATTGCTCTGTTACTGCTATCGATCTGTCCAACGGCCCATGCTGCCAACTATGACGGCACCCTTCGGATCTATGTTGTAGAACCGGAGTCACGGTATCTGAACGACGATGGCCATCCGTATCATTTTGGCCTGTTGAGTTATGCCCTGGTCGAGACCCTCAACATTCCGGAAGGCACCCGACACGTTGCCACCGGTACCTGGAATGCAGCCTCCAGTGGATTCTCAGGAGTGACCGAAGGCAATATCATGATCCAGGCGGTGTCTTTTGCGAACACCAACATCCTCACCGATGGCTACCCGCCCTATGGCTTCTTCTTTTCGGCCGATTTGGCTGATGCCGCGGCGGCAGCCACTCCCGCTGTGGCCGGCCGGAACACTTCCGATGGATCGTCGACTCATACCGTCTTTCTCGAGGAAGGTACCGCTCAATGGTGCGACAACTGTCCTCTCACAAGCGAATCATTGCATAATCTGTATACGGGCGGCACTCGTAACTTCATCTATACTGCTTTGGTTGGAGAGCTGATCGGAGGCTCCCAGATTTATCCGGCCTACTCGCGACTTACCGACGACTACAACAATGTCGGATATCCGCATTGCTACTTTGACGGAGGTAGCGCTGTGGTGGTTGGCGACACCACGCAAGGTCACTTCGATACCATTTTGACCCAGGCTGAGCAGCGTGTCGTAAACGATATCGACCTGGTAGTTTCGATGGACTGGACTGCCGACGGTGAGTTTGACTACCTAGTACGTATCGGTTATGGCACCTCAGCCAATGTAGATCCTGTGACTCCCAATGCCCCGGACCATTCTGCTGATCCGCAGCTCGGCGTTCCGGTTGAATTTGATGCCACGACGACTGATGCCGATGGCGACAGCCTCTGGTACTACTGGGATATCACCGGTGATTTGGCTACAAACTCCGGCTGGCAGGGCCCCTATGCTTCGGGCGCAACCGCGACCTGGTCGTACACCTTCGCCACCGGACAGAGCTTCGAAGCCAGAGTAAGGGTCAAGGATGAGTGGTCGGATCCAAGCGACTACAGTCCCGCCACCGCCCTCTCGTTCGGCTGTTGTGACAACCGGGCCGATGTCAATCAGTCGGGTGGCTTTCCCGACATATCTGACCTGGTCTACCTAGTCGCCTTTATGTTCACAGGCGGTCCCGCTCCGGAGTGCATGGAAGAGGCCGACATAAATGCAAGCGGCGATCTCCCTGATATATCCGACCTGGTCTACCTGGTCGCATACATGTTTACAGGAGGCCCTCCGCCAATCCCTTGTCCGTAGCCTGTCTCATAGTCCTGTGTGAAGTCTAGTCGCACGATGCGACGGCTTTATTCTTGACAAATTGTACTGAAGGGGTAGATTTTGTATAGATTGATTCAAGGCACCTTCTAATCCAGAGAGGTTGTACCGCATTGAAGATCACGATAACGCTTCTGACGCTGCTGTTGCTCTGCTCCCACTTGTCGATTGCTTCAGACTATACGGGGAACTTCAAAGTCTTCATGGTTGAACCTACATCTCGATGGTCCGATCAGTACGGCATGGACTACGGCTACGGGTTCCTGGATTTCGGCCTCGAACAGGACTTCGAGGTCAAGGAGTACGGTGCCTGGGAATACACACAACCCTGGAGCGCCAACGCTGCCGGCTTCGAGGGTGTCACCGAGGGTAATCTTGCCGCTATCGGTGTAGTATTCGATGACTCATCTGTCACTCAGGATGCCTTTCCCCCATGGGGCTATTGGTTCAATGCCCACTTTGTGGATGCGTCCCTGATTGCCTATCCCGGGATGCCGGCCTCGATCAGCCCCGGAGGTGGCTACACTCATACCGTCTTCATTGAGCAAGGCGCTACCACTGGCTGAGGGACTTGTCCCGACGCGCGTGCCGCGTTATCACAGGTTTACAACTCCGGTCAGTACAATTTCCTTTACACTACTCTCGTAGGTGATCACAATCAGAAGGCTGCCGACCGCCTGGCTCTCGGCTATAACTATGCCGGCTATCCATGCACTTTCTTTGGCGGTGGCTATGTCGTTCACAACGGCGCCCCGGGTGATACCTCGGTCTATTCGGCTTTGATCGATTCCTGCGGCACTCGTCCTGCCGCGGATTTGGACGTCGCCCTGGCTTTGAGCTGGCTCGATGATGGCGAGACCCAACTCCTGGTGCGTGTTACCAACGGTATCCCGGCCAATCATGCTCCGAGCGACCCGACAATACCTTCCGGAGCGACCGATGTGCTGGTGAATCAGGCCCAGTCCTACCAAACCAGTAGCACCGATGCCGACGCTGATGAGTTGTACTATCGCTGGTCCTGGGGCGACGGCACCTACTCCGACTGGCTGGGGCCCTACACTGCAGGGGAAATCTGCACAGCCGAGCATACCTGGCCGGGACAAGGGCAGTTCGATGTTAGGGTGACGACTCGCGACAAATTCTACGAGGAGACCGGCTGGTCGAGTCCCCTTAATGTCAATGTCATCTGGAGCTGCTGTGTTCAGTCGGGTGATATCAACTACGACGGCTCAACCAATCCGGATATCGCCGACCTGGTCTATCTGGTGGCCTACATGTTCAGCGGTGGGCCCCCTCCCCCCTGTGCCGCCAGTGCCGATATCAATGGATCCGGCTCGGGACCCGATATCGCTGATCTGGTCTATTTAGTCGCCTATATGTTCTCGGGCGGTCCGTTGCCGGCGACCTGCCAATAGCATCACTTCTGGCGCCGGCGAGAGACTCAAAGGGCTTGCGTTTATTCGACTCACGTGTTATCTCTAGCCAATTCGAGACAAAGCCGTGCGGTGACGATGGCCGCCATCGCCCGTAATCCCTTTACTAGTAGTTGCGAAATGGTTTAGGATGACAAACGATCTACACTTTGATATTGCCGATCAGCGGATAAACTACACCGGTCTTCAGGAACGTGAGGACTTCAACACCGACCGCATAATCGAGTTCAATCACCGCCACGGATCGGTCCTTCGCAACTACGATATCGAACTGGTCCGCGGACACCAGATTCTGCTGGACGAGCATACCAACAATCGCTCGAACCTGGGCTCACTTCGCAATCGACAGCTGCGTGAGTCAGCGATTCTCGCGGCGGCTCTCTCCAGTGCGGCTGTCGGGCTTACCGGTGGCCGGGGAGCTATTCGCAACTATGCCGAAGACGATCAGACCAAGGAAGTCAAGGAGCGCCTCAAACGAGCCAATGACCGCACCGCGGCGCAGATCATGTCGGAGGTGCTGCAAACTACCACCGAGACCTTCCCGGTAGGTGAAGAAGTCCTGATCGAGTCAACCATCACCGAAGGCGTTCGGATGAAACCGGGCAAAGAGGCCGGCGGCAACCCCACAATTTCGGTCGGTGCTCTGTTCGGCAAGAAGCATCATCGCGCTCGCTACGGCATGCCGATGACTCCCAACGTCACTTTGCTCTCTATGGGCAACGATGTCGTCGAAGGCACCACCAAGTCGATCATGGGCCACCATTCGAGCCTCACGACACTTTTTCTCACCGAATCCAATGTCAAGCGTCACCTTCCCGACATCTATGTTCAGCGCTGGATGGCCGGGGTAGATTTCGCCGAGTTTAATCCGCGAGAGACCAATTTGGTGGATGCAGCCCACCACATCGCCGATGCCTATGGCACCGGCAATCTCAACGATCTGTGCGCCTTCTTCCTTGAGAGACCGCGTCATGATCCAGCCGTAGCAGCCCTGAACAAGGCGGGCGTGGCTACCCCTTATGATATTGATGGCGACATGTTCCCGGCCATAATCCTGGGACACGAGGGCCTGGACTTCCCTAACGGCAGACGGCTGAACTCGTTTATCGGCGAGATTGGCGGATCGGCCGAGTGGGCTGTCGGCGTGCTGCCTCTTGTATGGCGAGGCGGCCAGGCACTGGGAATGCTCACCAGTCATACCGCGCTCACCAAGGCGAACATGACCTCTGAGCAGAAGTGGAAGGAGCGCTTCCATTTCACCGAAGAAGAGTTCATCATGATCCAGGATGCACGCTTCGAGCACAAACCGTACTTCAAGATTGGGGACATCCTGGAAGATCCATACGCCGGTGGCATCAGCGCCTTTGGAGCCATCACTGACAACTTCTACCTCCCGTTCATGAAGGGCGTCACCGCCGACCCGGAAAACAACAGCTTCACGGTAAATGTACTTACGGTCAACTCACTTGGCCGCATGGACTGCTGGTGCCTCACTTTCGCAGCTTGCACCAGTCTCGAGAAGTCCAAGCAGCTGATCGCCTCCCCCAAGGACAATCTCGAGAAACTTACCGGAGGCGATCTGCGCCAGGCAATCACGGACATCGTAGAAAACGACCAGGAACGCAAGCGCTACAAGATCGCATTCCGCAACGAGTACTATCCGGCGCTCATTCCCATGAACGATCGTATGGTCCTTCTAGAGCATGCTATTGAGGCGCTGATCGAACGTGAAGCTCTGACCGCCCATGATCGGGAAATCGTCGAGATTACGAAGGAACTTGCCGATCACTGGTTCGTGCCGCACAGCTACTAATCTGGTCTCCGAAATCCGCATTTCCCTTGAGACATAAGGGATTGCAAAAATCAACAAATCTAGTATATTTTCTAGAGTTTCGACGATATTAGGATAAAACCGCCCTGTCTAAGCTGGGAGCCATTATGAAGAAAGCGTTGCATCTTATCGGACTTCCGATCTTCGCCCTCCTTCTTGTTCTTTCGTTAAATCCAAACCAGGTTCACGCTGAGGTTTCGAGTCAAATCGAGGCGCGTAACGTGTGCCTCAATCACATGAACTATATACTCTCGCAGAAGGGCACTTGGGCGGGAAGCACCAGTCCTACTTTGGCGGATTACGAGGGGATTTACGAGAACAACCGACTTGTTGGCCACTATTATGAGATCGAGCCGAATGGCTGGGTGGTTGTACCGCTCCTCAAGGAACTTCCGCCTCTCAAGGCCGGATCACAATCTGGTCGTCTAGATTTCTCGGATCCCGAAGGCATGGCGGCCCTTCTTAGAGAAGTCCTCTATGACGCAGTCATCACATATGAAGACATATACGGTTCCCTTGATGCCTCACAGCCAACCAGCGGCGACGTGCCGTTCCCTCGCGAGGCCAGCGCGCATTGGGACCGCTACGTGGTTTCCCCAAAGGAGTTCCAGGCTGACCTGGCCCTGGGCTCCCGCGATACTATCGACGAAATCGGCCCACTGGTGACGGCTCACCATGATCAGGGCGATCCCTACAACCTGTTTTGCCCAATGGGCGATGGCGGCCGTGTCGTTGTCGGCTGTGTTGCGACGGCAGCTGTCATGATAATGGACTATCACGAGTGGCCGCCGTTTGGCATCGATTCTGCCTATTACTTGTGGAGTGGCGATGAGTCCTGCGGCGATGACACTCCCGACGAGCTGCTCAAAGTATATCTCGACGATCCCTACGATTGGGACAACATTCTCGACTATTGCGGCGGAAACTACCCCGCGGAGCAACAGGAAGCTGTGGCGGAGCTTTGCTACGAAGTGGCAGTTGCCTATCGCATGCAGTTCGGTCGCTGTGGCTCCGGAGCTTACGTCACCGACGGAGCCTGGGTCTTCCCCGAGAAGTTCCGCTACATAGATACCATTCAGACGATCCACCGGCCCGGCTTAACTCTCGAGCAGTGGTACAACTATGCTCGCGAAGATATCGAGCTTTTGCGCCCGATTTCCTATCGAATCACTCGCCACGCTATTGTTCTGGACGGCTGCCGTGTCGCCGACGGACTGAAGCAGTTCCATTTCAACTACGGATGGAACACCGGTCACAACGCCTGGTACACGGTTGATCACATCTACTGTCCCTGGGAAGGTTGCACAACCGCCGATCAGATGATGTTGCGTCGGATCATCCCCGATCGGGAGGTCATGTACGAAGTCGACACGGTGGTTGGCATGGCACCTCTTACCGTCAACTTCGAGGGTTCCTCCAATCTTGCGGTTGATACCTGGACCTATGACTTCGGCGACGGCTTCACTTCCAACGAGCAGTCTCCCACCCACGTTTTCGAGTCAGGTGGGAATTTCGATGTTAGCCTCGAGGTTAATGCCGGCGGGTATGTCCGTTCCTTGACACGCCCCAAACTGATCATTGCCGTGGCCGACACCTTGTCGGCGATGGACTATGAGGTGGATCGTGACTCCAGCGGGATCGTGGTAGAGATCCATGCCCGAAACGCCGCCCCGCTCACGAAGATGAAGATACCCGTCAACTACGGTGGAGACTTGCCACTGACGCTCGATTCTTTCGGTACCCAGGGTTGTCGCACTGAGTGGTTTGAGATCTGTCAACAGAGCCAGTGGAGCCCCGGTCTGACGACGGTGCTGCTTCAGAACACCGCCACCGGCGAGGGGCTGGAGTTGGACGCCGGCAACGGTCCCGTCTTGTGCCTGTACTTCTCGATTCCTCAGGGTAGTCAGCCCGGACAGTCGGCCACGCTGGATCTCAGCGGATACGGCAATTACCAGCCGATGTTCTACGGCAGCAAGATGGACTACGAACCGGATTTCAACTCCGGCTCAATCACGGTCGTCAGCTGCTGCACCGGCGGTCGTGGCAATGTCGATGGTGACCCCGCAGATGAGATCAGCATTGCCGATCTGTTGTATCTGGTTGACTGGATGTTCAACGGCGGTCCCGACTTCCCGTGCATAAAAGAGGCTGATGTCAACGCTACCGGAGATATCGATATCACCGACGTGATTTATCTCGTAGCCTACATGTTCCAGGGTGGATTCCCGCCCCCGAGTTGTCTCCAGTAAAACTCCTGTTCAGAAAGCACGAAGGCCCGGCTCAAGTGAGTCGGGCCTTTTTCGTGATGAGTCTTGGTAGGTTACTTGTGAATCTTGGCCAGGAACTCCTCGACTTCGGGCACACCGCCCTGGAAGATCAGGTAGCCGTTGTAAGGTTCACGTTCGGTGATTTCGTGGGCGATTGGAGTCAACATGATCTCCTTGACCTTCTCCAGGTCATTGGTCTGACCAAGTGCCCAGCCCAGTTTGACATAGGCGACTTCGGGGAGCATATTCTCGGCCGGAACGATACCCTTGGCCATGAGATCACGACCGGTATCGTAAACGAACATGTGCACATATCCCCACAGAGTCTGGACGGTCATGTAAATCGCCACACCCTTCTCGGTGGCACGCTGAATCGCCGGATAGACCGGCTTGTTGACATGGCCCAATCCGGTCCCGGCAATCACAATCCCACGATAGCCGTTATCGACGATCGAATCGATTATGTCCGGCATCATATTGGGATAGTAATAGACCATCGCCACCTTCTCCTCGAACACCGGAGTGACTTTGACCTCGCGATCGGAGCGTCGCTTGCGATAGTCGGTGATCAACGGCTTGAACCCCTCGCGATCCACCATCGCCAGAGGGATATCTCCGATTGTCCGGAATGTCGACCGGTAAGAAGAGTGCATCTTCCGCACCCTTGTGCCCCGGTGAAGCAGCCCGTACTCGTCAGAGGTCGGTCCGAACATGCACACCATCACCTCAGCGATGTCCGACTCGGCGGCGGTCTTGGTAGCATGAATCAAATTGAGGGCGGCATCGGAGGAAGGTCTGTCAGAGGATCTTTGGGATCCGACCAGAACAATCGGCACCGGCGAATTCTGTACCATAAAAGCCAGCGCGGCCGCCGTGTGGTGCATCGTATCGGTTCCGTGACCGACAACGATGCCGTCGACGCCCTTCTCGATCTCCTCGCCGATGGCCGATGCCAACTTCGTGTATTGCTGCGGTCCCATGTTCTCTGAAAAGACCGCGAAGATCTTCTCGGTAGTAAGATTGCAGATGTCGGCTAGCTCGGGAACTGCACCGTACAGCTCACCCGGCGAAAACGCCGGAATCACGGCGCCGGTGCGATAGTCCAATCTCGAGGCAATTGTACCGCCGGTCCCAAACAGCTTCACGTTGGGTTTGTCGGGACTGGTCGGGAATTCCTTCTCAGGAATCTTGTAGTGAGCCTCTTTGTAGCCGACTTCGGTCATGTTGGTAATCGTGGAAGTATCAACACCGACGTTGTAGCCGGTGGCGAGCTTCAGGACAATGTGTTCCTCGTCATCGTTTTCGGCGCGTGGCAACACAATACCGCGGAAACTACCGCGAGTAGACGAAACTTCCGTCTCCGACCATACCCTGACCTTGAACTTCTTGAGTACTTCCAGCGCCGCGCCACGATAGCCCTTAAACATGTCAGACATGGTTGATCTCCTTCTCGACACGGGACCGAAGCTCAGACAGGTTCATGTTCCCCAGGGCCAGGGGCCGAAGGCGGCCCATTATCCAATCGACTTTAGCATTCTCGGAAGGTGAGGTGCGAATCTCGTCAAACTTGGCACTTAAGACAGGTAATCCTGCGAGTATCTCTTGCTCCGATTTCTTCTTGAATCCAACGGTTGTCAGAATCGATTCGAAGACCATCTTGGGGTGAGTATACAACTCTTCCAGCATAACCGGGATTAAGTCGAAGGTCAGTCCGAGATCCTGCAGATACTTAATCAGCGCGTAAATCTTGCTAAAACTGAAACCGTCGCCCTCGACCGATACACCCTGGATTCGCTTCAGGCGATGTCCCAGAAGCGTCCCCAGCAACCGGGGGCTGATTTCGCACTCTTCCACCGTACGACGCATCATCGGCATGAGGTTGCGCCTAAGGATGTACTCGTGGCAATCCTCGGGCACTTCCCACTCCCGCAGCTGCTCCCTTTGGACCGAGACCTCCAGAGCCAGACCCTCACGAATCCGCTCGATATGGGCATCTTCGATAGGAATCGGCGCCGAGTCAGTGTCAGGATACATCCGGTCCGGACCCGGCAGCACTCTTTCGAACAGCGTCGTGCCATCGGGCAGAGATTTGCGAGTCTCGTTGGGTACCCCCTCGAAGGCCAGCTTACAGCGTTCCCTGATGGTGTCGATGGCGGTCTCCATGTCTTCGGCAGGACCCCAGAGCAACAACTGGGCATCATCGGACCTGGCGTTGGCGAAGAGTCCGGATATTGCCGCGGCATCCTTCTCGGCCAACCGAGAAGCTCCATCGTGGGCATCCGAAGAAAGCACGTTCGGTTTCTCCAGACAGGCGACGACCTTCAGTCGATCGGACAGTTCGTTGAGGAAACTCTTGCCGGGCTGCGTGAAATGTGAGAGGAGACCTTTGAAACCAGGTAAATTGATCGCGACCAGTTCACAGGCGTCGTCACGGACCTCTTTGGGGATCGGCGACTCCTGAACTTTCAGGTGCGATAGTTTGGTCGATTGCAGGTCCCATTTCTCGGCCGTGCCAATCAGCTTGCCCAGACTCTCCTTGATCGTCAAGAGGGCTTTCTGGCGGTAGGCCTCGTTGTGCGTTAGCTCCGGAATCCATCGAATGTGCTGGACGCCCTTGATCTCAACCCGAGTACCGCCGGTGACACTTACGTTAACATCCTGTCTGGCGGCTCCAATGCCGGTTCGCACCTTGCCGGAGGCTCGAGCCAGGAATCGAAGGTAGTGGCCGGCTTCAGCCGCCTCGTCGGGCGTGAGCATATCCGGGTAGGTGACCATTTCGATCAGTGGCATCCCCAAACGGTCCGTCTGGTAGGTACGCCAATGGCCAACATCTGAGACTTCGCGGCAGGAGTCCTCTTCGATCGAAAGCTGGATCATCCGCACTGTCTTGTTGCTAATTGGGATATCTCCCTCGATACCCACGATCGCGGTGCGCTGAAATCCGGTTGGGATAGAACCGTCCAGGTACTGCTTTCGCGTGATATGCAGCTCGCCCACAATGTTGTTCTTGAGCATCAGGGCGATTTCTATGGCAATGTCCAGGGCCTCTTGATCGATCCGGAAAGGAGGCGTGTCGTCGATCTCGTATGTGCAGGCAGTTCGATTGTTGATCCGGTAGATGATATTCTTGCGAGTCTTGAACTCCATCAGGGCCGTCCCGTCATACTCGCCCAACTCGCTCAAGGTTGGCCTCATATGTCTGACAACCTCGGCATCGAAATCGTCGAAGGTATGGTAAATCCCTGCGGGACATCGGCAAAACAGCTTCTTGGCGGTCAGAAGCTGTTGGTGAATCTCCAAGCCGCACTTGAATCCGAGACCGGAGTAAGTTTCAGCAGTCGCCTCGTTTCGAGGGACATAGGCGATCGCCTCGCGGGTCTTTTTCCAGTTCTCGGAAGCATCGAAAACCTGTGTCATTGCGCTCCTTTTTTCTCCCAAAACAGACCTCTGCGGACCTTCCGCATATAGCCACCGAATGTAACCGAAAAGCCGGATTTTATCAAGCGAAATGGGCTCTGCGCTTGCTTATAGCCGAAGGTTCCTCTTGACCTAATATGGGCCTTTCTGTATACTATAGGCAGCAGCACGAGGTAACTGGGTTTCTAACAATTTACGAGGGAGATTATGATAGCAAGGAATGTGCTATTGGTGTTGACCGTAGTGGTTCTGCTATGGTCTTCCGGGGAGGCCTGCGAATGTAGCGATGTTGATTGCAGCGGACAGACCGATATCGCCGACATCGTAACGCTGGTCAACTACATGTTCGACAACGGACCGACTCTACCCTTCTGGCCCGCTGCTGACTGTACCGGCGATGGTAGCATTGATATCGCCGATCTGGTTTGCTGGATCGGATACCATTTTGGCGGCACGATCCCCCCTACCTGCGGCTACAGCCTCATGGGACCTGGAGAGCCTTTCACCAGCGGCTGCCTCGACTCCATGCCTTCGCCTAATCCCTATGATCGCTCTGCCGGGACTTTGAGGACCGAGGCCAAAGGAGATACTCTCACGGTCTTCCATGATCAGGCCTGGTATCAGTGTTGTCTGGGATACCACGTCGAGTATGTCCTCGTGGGCGACAACGAGATCTGGGCCATTGAGTCGGACGTCAATCCCGAGTGCGACTGCTACTGCTCGTTTGATCTCTGGTCGGAATCCAACGGATATGAGAACGGCACCTATGTCATCACTTTGATCGGAATCGAAGGCGACACTGTCGGCACCGATACGGTACTGTTCGACTATCCGGTCCTGACGGATCAAACCCAGGGTCCGTGTGTCATGAAGACCGACAAGAGAACCGCGCTGTCCGATTCGGGCGTCGTCGTCTATGTTTGGACCGGGGGAACCCTTCAAATGTCGCACCCGGGCGCGGTATTCAATTGCAACTTCGAGTTGGGCATGAGTTTCTGGATCGAAGGTGACACCCTCAACTTCCTGGAAGAAAACGTTAGCCCCGATCCGCCGATGTACTGCTTCTGTAGCTATGACATCACGGCCACAGTCGAGGGGATCGAAGCCGGGACGTACGTCTTGCGCGTCTTCGCCAAGGATTGGGACGACGAGGTTATGCGCCTCGTCGACGAGCAAACTTTGACCTTCTGACAATGACTTCGTCCCCCGAGGGGCCCGTGCCACGGACGATCGGGCCCCTCCCTTCCTGAAACACAACAACTTGACCTATCGTGGTCTTAGCGGTATATTATTAGGCGGTCATAGAGGTACACTTTGAGGCAATCGGAAGGGAGATTTCGGATATGAGAACACGGATAGTCCTGTTACTCCTGATTCTAGTGCTTTTTGGGGCAAAGCCTGTCGGCAGTTGCACCTGTGGTGATATCGACTGCAGCGGGCAGCAGGATATTGCCGATATAGTCTACCTGGTCAACTACATGTTTGTGGGAGGAACCCAGCTCCCATTCTGGCCATCTGCCGACTGCGATGCCAGCGGGGCTATAGATATCGCCGACCTGGTTTGCTGGGTTAATCGCATCTTCGGCGACGGCCCGGTTCCAACTTGCGGCTATTACTGGATCGGATCCGGCGAGTCTCTCAGCGGTACCTGTCTTGACTCCTCATCCGCCGCTCAAACCGGAGACGATCGTTCACGCGGTAGCCTGAGAGCCTATGGTATCGGTGACTCGCTGTTTGTCTATCACGATGACGCCTTTTACCAGTGTTGTCTCGGCTACAAGGTGGACTTCTACATCAGCGACCACCAGGTATGGGTGATCGAGTCCGACACCGGAGTATCGTGCGACTGCTACTGCAAATTCAATCTCTCGGCCAAAACAGGTGGCTTCGCACCCGGAGAGTACACGGTCACATTGATCGGACTCGACGGTGAGATTGTCGGGAGTACAATCGTGCTTCTGGGCGAAGCAGGGCTCCTCGATCTGGAGGTCGATGAGTGCATTCCGTGGGGCAAGGACTGGCCCTGGGATGAAGATCCGGAAGTAATCTATTACTGGCACGACGGCGTACTCGAGATGCGCCACACCAATGCCTTTTTCAACTGCAATCTGGAGTTGGACTTCTCCTGGGGACAAGACGGCAACGTGATTTGGTTCTTCGAGGATAACGTCTCCGAGGTCTACCCTCTTCCCTGCATGTGCTACTATCCCATTACGGCGCGGATCGGAGGAGTTCCTCCGGGTACTTACACACTCCGCGTATACAATCGTGATCTTCCGGGAGAGCCGAGCTATCTCCTCGACGAGCAAGTTATAACGTTCGGTCGCTGAACTACATGAAAAGGGATCGACCCGGACGGTCGATCCCCTTCCAAAACTTCCCTACGAAACGCGCTCTACATAAAACTCAGCAGTCCCAGATAGTGCGGGTAGTAGTATATCGGCTGCCAGTCACCGTTAAGGTTCAGACGCTTCTGCTTGCGGCGAAAATTCAAGTCCCAGGTATCGCCCGACTGAGGCTTTGCCCCTAAGACCGAGTACGGAATTCTCGCTTCGATAATCCAGTACTTCCCGTCACGGACAGCCTCTACTTCATAGTCACCGTCGAACTTCGGGTCTGCCGAATACCAGCCGTCTTCCTTGAAAGTGATTCGCTGGTCGAATACGGTTCCCAGCGGGTTCATGTACACCTGGTAGACCGTATCTTTACCGGCGTGAAAGAAGAAGCCCACACAGTCCTCGCTGTAGATGGCACCGTCCCGTTCGGTTACCTCCGCCCTCATATTCTCCGGTTTGGCATCGAAACAGCGTGCAGCGACGCACAGCCCTTTCTTGTCATAGGCGAAGTAAAACCAGGTCGAATCTACGAGCGCCGGGCCGCGATCATAGCCAAGCAGTACGGTCACGGGCGAGGTCCAACAGTCCTCGTCGAGCTTGCCGTCGATCTTGACCTTCTTCGACTTCACACAACTGGCCTTTCGGGCCACACGAGGAGGCTGCTTGACCGTCTTCACCTTACCTTCCGCAAACTCCGCGTTGAGCACTAACTGCGGTGCGGAGAACGGATTGGCCGAGCAGACAGCTTCGAACTCGACGGTGGTAGTCGCTCCCGGATCCAGGAAGAGTGGGACACGGGCCGGGTAGATTTGCCATCCCTCGGCATTGGTCCATTCCAGTGTGTCGGTCAAGCTGGCAGTCTCGCTCAGATTGGAGACCTCCATACTGAAAGTGGAGGTGGGAACGGCAAGTTCCTCGTTGACGAATACCGGTTGCTGGGGAATGACCGATCGATTGCGAATCAGATTGGCCAGACGATACTCATCAGATGTAAGGTCATCCCAGGGGCGCACTGCCCCGCCGTTGATCGGCGTGATTGTGATGGTGTCGTCCACTGTCACCCAGCAAAAGTGGTAACCAATGCCGGTTGGTCCGATCTCCATGCCACCGCCGGAGCTGCCAACGCCGGTGTATACCACTCCGTCGATCTCATCGACGAAGTAACTATGATAGTGACCGGTGAAAACGGCTTCGACATGATACTTCACGAACAGGTCGTGCATCTTGTCCGGCTTACCCAGCGCAGCGTTCTCATACCAGGTTGGCTTGTGCATGAAGACCAGGATCTGCTTTTCGGGCGACTGGGCTTTGAGATCACTCTCGAGCCACTTCAACTGCTCCTCATCAATCTCGTAGGCCGGACCACCCCAGCCAGGCGAATTGTCCACGATCACGAAATGGCGTCCCTCGTAGTCGAACGAATAGTACGGCTCCCCCTGATAGCGACGGTACATCTCCTCCATCGCCTCGGTGGTGATGTCGTGGTTTCCGGGAGTGTAGTAGATCTTGGCCGGGAAGTCCTTCACCATCGCGAGGTACTCCTCCCACTCCTTCTTCATCTGCAGCGTGTCTTCGGTATAGCCTTCTATCTGATCGCCGACCGTCACCGCGATGTCCGGTTGCATCCGCGCGATCTCGGCCAGTATGCCGGTGTAAGCCGAGTCATTGGCTCCTCCGGTCCGGTCTCCGATCACGGCAACGCGGAATCGCTTGGCGCCCGAGTCAGACTCTGCCAAAGCGGTCGACAGAAGCAGCATCAACAGTAAAAGAACACCCAGTTCCCTTCTCATCCCTTGGTCTCCTTTGCCCTAGTTTTGTTGCCTCGTTCCATTAATTACTCTGCCCGGCTCCTGACTCCGTGGGCGTTTCCACCACCTTACGGGGCTCGGCATTCTTGACGTAGGTCTCCATCCAGTTGTCGATTTCCCATGCCTGATGCAAGAGCGATTCCATAGCCCGATAGCTGTGACTCTCGTGCGGAAGCATGACCAGTCGGGTAGTGGCTCCGAGTCCCTTCAGGGCTCCGTAGAAGCGCTCGCTCTGCAGCGGGAAAGTGCCGGAGTTGTTGTCCATGGCTCCGTGGATCAGAAGTATCGGTTCATCGATCTTCTCGGCGTGCATAAACGGCGACATACCGAAGTAGATCTCGGGAGCGTCCCAGAAGGTGCGTTCTTCTGACTGGAATCCAAACGGCGTCAGAGTGCGGTTGTAAGCGCCACTACGGGCTATTCCGGCGCGGAAGATATCCGAATGCGCCAGCAGATTGGCAGTCATGAAGGCGCCGTATGAATGTCCGCCGACCGCTACCCGCTCCGGATCACAAACACCTCGGCGAACCAGCTCGTCAATCGCCGCCTGAGCGCCCGAAACGAGTTGCTCGCGGAAACTGTCGTTGGGCTCCTTGTCGCCTTCGCCAACGATCGGCATTGACGGACGATCGATCACGGCATAGCCACGATTGAGCCACAGCAACGGCGAAGCCCAGAATACGCGAACGAAGCGATACGGAGATCCCTTTACCTGACCGGCGGCGCTGGCACTCTTGTATTCGTTGGGATAGGCCCAGAAGATCGTCGGAAGCGGACCATCTTCCGGTTTGTACCCCTTGGGGAGATACAGCGTACCGGAGAGATCCAGGCCGTCCTCACGTTTGTACTTGATCAGCTCTTTACTTACACCAAGAAGCGACGGAGTGGGATGCGGGAACTCGGTCAGAGCATCGATCTTGTTCTTCTTGAGGTCGCGAACGAAGTAGTTTGGCGGTTCCTCAATCGACTCCCGGCGTGTCAGCAACTGGAGCTTTTTAGCATCCAAGAACTTCACAGCATATTCGTAGTATGGCGCCTCCGAATGGAACAGCCTGTCGGTACGATCTTGCTTGATATAGTATTCATCCAGGAACGGACGGTCACCCTCAGGCGAGGCCCCTGATCCTGTCAGATACATCACTGTGCCTTTCTGCGCCGTCAGGATGGAGTTGCGTCCGAACTCGTTTCGATCTGTTACCGGATTGCCCGGATCTGAGTAACGGTCCTGATAGTCCCGCTCGAGCCACATTTTGGCTTCGGCACTGGGATCTCCCGGCCTGGCAAACCAACGACGTTCGGTCCGGTCGGCCCACCAGTACTCCTCGACAACGGCTAGATCGTCACTTCCCCAGGTGACACCGCTGTAACGAAGTTTGAGTTTCACCCAGGGAATCGGATCGCCATCGAACGGAGCTCCGAGGAGGTACAGCTGATCACGCCATTCAGCCTCGATGCCGGCATCGCCGTTATCCTGAGCCTCGGTCCAGCAGAGCGTGGCGGGAGCATCCTGACGCCAACTGAAGTAGCGAGGACCGGTGACTACCGAACCGTATGCGATCGGCACTTCCTCAAAAAGCGGAGCGTCATCAACTTCTCTGACCAGCTGACCGGTACGATCCCAGACCTCCACTTTGTGGGGGAAGCGATAGTATGGCACCATGTACGAAAATGGGCGATGTACTTGTCGAACGAGCAAATAGTTGCCGTCCGGTGAGGGCGCCATGGTGCGATATGAGGCTGCCTCGCCGATCTTGGTCACATCGCCGTCGAGACTGTAGGTCCAAACAACGCTGGTCGTATAGTGCTCGAAGAGCTGCTCATCGGCGGGAGTCTTGAGAAGATCCTGATAGGTCCGAGCCGCTGCCTTTCTCCCCTTACTCTCCTGAACAATAGGTCCCTCAGGGACGCCCGAGATTTCGGGTGCTTCCGGACGCGGAGTGGGCACGAACAGGCCAACAACGGTCTCGTCATCGAGCCAGCTGTACGGATCTGCCAGAGTGGCGTTGAGGTAAAGATCCGAGCACCGCCATGCGGTTGCCTCGCCCGGCTTGGTCATCCAGAGAGAAATGCCATTCTCGTCGGTAACACAGGAGGAGACGGTTTCGCCGTCAGGCGACCATCTGACGCGGTCGATACGAGTCCCCGGGGCAACATCTTCGACCCGAATTTCATTTTTGCTGGCAATCTTGCGCCAAACCAGACCACTGTAGTAACTGGAACGACTCGGTCCAAATGTGTTGGGATTCATGCGCAGACCGGCGAGCTTTAGTTCCGGCTGGGCGACTTCCTCGATGGACTTATAACCGGGGCGCTCCAAAAGCAGCATCCACTTCTTGTCCGGACTGATCGACACGGCCGGCGCCTGAGGGGCCTCTATTAGCTCAGCGATTTCTTCCGGTGGACGCTGGTACTTCAGGTCATCGGCCTGAACTACTCCCCCGGACAGCACCAGGCCGGCAACTGTCAAACATACTGCCAAGATAGAATGAATGCGATTGCCTAAGATTCTCCGGAAAACGCGCGTCATGGGGGGACTCCTTTTTTGATCGGTAGTACGAATGTCGTGCCAAGATAACCGTTCGCATTCCACGCGACAAGAGCAAATGGAGACATTTCCAATCCGCTCTAAACGGTTTACTAACAATGTGAAATGGACTATATTGTAGAAGATCCCATCTTACGTCAACTTGCCAGGAGACCGTCATGAACCCACTGCTCAAAGATATTTCCAGAAGTCGTATCGCATTGACCGTCACGATCCTCACGCTACTGTTCATGACGGGCGCTCCCGTGGCGCAAGACATGTCAGCCGAGGCGATTTGGACCTATGACGGCGATTGGCCTACCAAGCACATCGAAATCGCCGATCTCAACGGTGACAGCATCGGTGATGTCATCGGTGGTGAAAGCAGCAACGACTATTACGGTGACCCGCACAAGATAATCGCCATTGACGGAGCCACCGGGGATACTCTGTGGACATACCAATTGCAGGACGCTTGCCGTTCGATGACCATCGGCGATCTTAACAACGACAACGTCATGGATGTAATCGCCGGAGCTTCATACAATGCCAGCGGTACACCAGATGGATATGTCCATGCCATCGACGGCGCTACCGGCGGGGAGCTGTGGACCTTTTACACCGGCGCCACCAATACGGCAGTGTGTACCGGTGACTTTAACGGCGATGAGTTTCTTGATGTCGCCAGCTGCGACTTCGACGAAAACATCTACGCCATCAACGGACGCGATGGCTCTCAGATTTGGGTGCAGACGATCGATGCTCTCTGGGTCAATGACATTGCCTCCGGCGATGTCAACGGTGACCATCTCGACGATGTTGCCTTTGCTCACGAGTATCTTTCCGGATGGGACAACTACTTTGGCGTTTTGAGTGGCGCCAACGGCTCTGTAATCTGGGATTCAACCACTACCATGGTTATGCTCGATGCCATGATCGCGGACATTGACAACGACACCGAACTGGAAGCGGTGTTCAGTGGCATTTCGGACATCGACGAGGGCTGGGTGCTGGTGCTTGATGCCGGCGATGGTGAGCCGGAGTGGGACTTCAACCTGGGCCCGATCGATCACACCAACGGTGAGATCGGGCTGCACCTGCTCGACATTGACGACGACACCGACGACGATTTGGTGATCAGCAACAACCTTGGTTGGCGGAAGGTGATCGCATTCGACGGTACAGGTCCGACAATCATGTTCGAGTCCGACAGCCTCAGTGGCTACCCTGGAGATTACAGTCTGGGAGATGTGACCGGTGACGAGCAAGTGGAACTGGTAGCGGCGACCTACGACCGAATTCAGGTCATTTCCCCCACGACCGGCGGACTGATTTATCATTACGCCGTCGACGGCACCATCTACGCTGTTGACTGCGCCGACTTTGACGATGACAAGATCGTAGATATCGCGGCCGGCGGCTACGCCGAGAACAGCGGTTGGCCACCCGATCCTGGCAAGACAATCTGGGGACTGCGTACTTCGCAATCTCCTCTGCTCTGGGAGTACAACTTCGGCGAGTACGGCAACGCGATAGCCTGTGCCGACATCAACGGCGACGGGGCTGACGATCCCATTGCCGTTGCTTCGCTAGATGACTGGGTGTGGGTTATAGATGGCGCTGCGGGTGACGAGGTCTGGCACTGGACAGGTACTCAAAACCTCTATGCCGTGACTACAGGCGATTTCAACAACGACGACACGATCGATGTCGCCGTCGCCGGCAACGATGATATGGTTACGGCTGTCGATGGACGCGATGGCTCTGTTCTCTGGCAGTTCACCGATCCGGGAGATCAGATTTATCGCAAGTGTCTTCAGTCGGCTGACTTGAACTTTGACGGTAACGCCGATGTCGTCGCCGGAGCGGACGATGGCTACATCTACGCCATCAGCGGATCCACCACCAAGGCCGATGTGATCTGGTCACGGGGCTTCACTGGCGGCGATGCCGAAGAGGTCGAACTGGCCGAAATGAACGGCTTTGCCCCCATCGATGTGGTTGCTATTGTTGGCGGAAAGATGGTCGTTCTCGACGGTTCCGATGGGGCCACAATCTGGGAATACGATATCGGCACCTCAAGTGCTCGAAGCTGTGAAGTCCTTGATGCCAACGACGACGGCGTACCCGATGTCGCGATCGCGATCAATAGTAATCCAGGCAAACTGATTCTGGTCGATGGAATCACCCACACCGAGGTATGGTCGGTAGATCCCTTTTATCCGACCTATGAGTACGCCCTCTCGCACGGCTGGCTGAATGACGACAAGGCGGATGACCTGATAGCCGGCGGAAACTCATCAAACAAGACTGTCTATGCCTTCGATGGCGTAACCGGGGCCGAGATCTGGAACTACCCCACTGGCGGCGAAGTCAACAGCGTCCTGGGGGCGGATGTCAACGGTGATGAAATCGTCGATGTCATGGCCGGCTCCGATGACGGCCATTTCTACGCCTTTGACGGTGCGACCGGCGACGTCCTGATGGATTATTCTTGTGCCGACGATGTCATGCAAGTGACAGTAGGCGATATCAACGGTGATGGCGCCCTGAACATGGCCTGCGTTACGTTCGGTTCCGACGGGATCGTTTACGCCTTCAAATCGCTCTATTCGGCCGGTTGCTGCAATTCGGTTGGAGATATTGATTACAATGGCGGCGGTCCCGACATCGCCGATCTGGTCTATCTGGTGAGCTTTATGTTTGAGGGTGGACCAGAGCCGCCGTGCTTTGAGGCAGCCGATACCAACGGTGATGGAAATCCAGTCCTCGATATCACCGATCTCCTCGCCTTGGTCGAATACATGTTCCTGGGCGGCGATCCACTCCCGGAATGCCCATAAACAGACTAAATCATGCCATAGGCCCTTCGCACGTCGTGTGAGGGGCCTTTGTTGTGTTACATAGACTTAAGCGCAAAAAGATTGACAGATTCCGGAACGGTCATTAGTTTGGAAGTGAATCATCGGCCCAGCCAGAGATACGCCGATGGTAACGGTCTCATATCCAGCTCAGTAAATACCAACCAAAAGGACACACACTATGTTGCGGGCTAGTTACATATTGATAATGATATTTGCCTTACTCCTGATTCCGGGAGATGTCGACAGCGGGTGCAAGAAAGGGACGGTGGCATACAACACCGTTACGGTTGAACCGGGTCAGCTCGCCCCTCCGTCACTCCGCGGCGATATCTGCACGCTCGAAAAGCATTGGTGGGAAGACAGCGTTCTCGGATATTACTCCGGCTTCGAACAGGGCGACCGTACGGTCGTTTACTATGACCCCGCAGAGTGCTCCGGCGGCGGCAATGCGGTTCAACTCAAGAAGCTGTGGCTTATGCTATTTGATCCGCCCGATTCCTGGGATCCTCGGACCTATGTGTGGCCACTCCGACTTGATGTAGTAGTTTATGATATGGCCGTAAGTAGCGACAGTTGCTTCGGTCCCGGGCAAGAACTATGTCGCGCTCCTACCTTCATCGACTCGGCATCGTTTGCCTTCCCTAACTACAGCTATGTCAATCTCGAGCAGTATGACTGCTGTGTTGACGGGCCGTTCTTCATCGGTATCGAGTACCAATCGACCGGAGGTCCGTTTCCCTCGTATATGTTCGGAACGACCAATCAGCCGGATACGTGTCATATCTTCCAGTGGGATTGCGATGCCTGGTACGGCTGGTATGCCTACTGGCCGACCGTCCCCGACTATCCTTTTATGTGGGTTGAAGCCGAATCTCCCTCGGATCTTTGTTGCCCCGACGCCGACGGCGACCTGGTGTGCGAACCATTCGACAATTGTCCCAACGTACACAATCCCGATCAGTTAGACACCGACAATGACGGCCTGGGTGATATCTGCGATCAATGCCCGCTCGATCCCAATCCCGGACAGGAGGATACCGATCAGGATGGAATTCAGGATGCCTGCGACAACTGTCCGCAAGACTTCAATGCCTCTCAGCTTGACGCCGACTCCGATGGAATCGGAGACGTCTGTGATGTCTGCCCCAACGATCCGTCCAACGATGTGGATGGCGACGGCTATTGCGGCGAGGTCGACAACTGCCCCACGATATCGAATCCCGACCAGACTGATTCGGACCAGGATGGTACCGGCGACGCCTGCGAAACTATCGACGGATGTGTGGGAATCAGGGGCAATATTGACGGACTCCTGGGAGAATCGATCGATATCGCCGATCTGGTCTTCCTCGTTGATTACATGTTCAGCGGTGGGCCTGCCCCGCCGGTATTCGAGGAAGCCGATTTCAATGGCGACGGTTCG
>Ga0180435_10000307_pt1 | contig 50457 bp, 45 predicted proteins | sample SS_ome_3_FD_132467 | JGI IMG/M metagenome (GOLD analysis project Ga0180435, IMG submission 132467) | Hypersaline lake sediment archaeal communities from the Salton Sea, California, USA - SS_3_S_1 metaG | ecosystem: Environmental > Aquatic > Non-marine Saline and Alkaline > Hypersaline >... | reverse complement strand
TCCCGCACACACGCCGACCGAAGAAAACCAAGCCCCACATTCATTATAGAAATGAGCAAACACTAAGGCAAACGCCAATTCCCGCGGCCCGGTTCGTCCATGCCCCGCAACCTCTCGAGCAACTGGCAGATACTTCGGAACACCAGATCGGCCGCCTCCTCGTCCGAAAGCCCTTCAAACTCCTCCGGGCTTATCGGCGCGCCATACATTACGCGGATGGGCCGAGGCCGGGGCAGGAGCCGGGACCGGGGCCACGCGCGGTAGGGGCCGTCGACCGCGGCCGGCACCACCGGCACGTGCGCCCGTCTCACGAGCACACGGAATCCGCCCTTGAACTGCTGGACCCGGCCGTCGCGCGAACGGGTGCCCTCCGGAAACATGACCATTGCCTCGCCCGACTCGAGATACCGCACGGCGCGGCGTATCGAATCCTTGTCCGGCTTCCCGCGCCTCACCGGAAAAGCGCTGACCAGTCGCATCAACTCCGCGAATATCGGGTTCCGAAACAACGTGTCCCGCGCCATGTACGTCAGGTGCCGCCGTAACGGGGCGCCTATCAGCATCGGGTCAATATAGCTCTGGTGGTTCGACAGCACGAGCGCGCCGCCGCTCTCCGGCACATTCTTCATCCCATATGCCCGGGCGCGAAAGAAGACGCCGAAAACCATCCGGATGAGGAGCCGGCAGAAGCCGTGGACGATGCGTTGCGGCCTACTCCGCACTCAACAGCCCCCTCGCGGTCAACACGGACACTATGCTCTCGACCACCTCATCGATGGTCATGTTCGAAGTGTCGATGCTCACGGCGTCGTCCGCCTTCTTGAGGGGCGACGCCTCGCGGGTCGAGTCCCGTTCGTCACGCAGGACTATCTGCCGCTTCAGTTCTTCCATCGAAATACTCTCTCCCTTGGCAACGTGCTCGGCGTACCGGCGTTTCGCCCGCTCGGCCACCGACGCATCGAGAAAGAACTTCGCCGGAGCGCCGGGGAACACGACGGTGCCCATGTCGCGGCCCTCGGCCACAAGCGGTCCCCCGGACGAAGCCCCACGCTGAAGCTCGACCATACGCGTCCTTACGCCGGGCGTCTGGGACGGGCCGAACGCGCTGTTCGTCACCTCGAGCGAACGGACCGGCCCGCTCACGTCCTCGCCGTCGAGAAGCACGCGAACGCCTCCCGGCGCCGCCTTGAGCTCGATATCCGACTCCTGCGCGACACGGGTCAGCGCGGCCTCGTCTCTCATATCAACGCCCAGGCGCAACGCCTTGAGCGTCACCGCGCGGTACATCGCGCCGCTGTCGAGGTAACGGAACCCCAGCCGCTTCGCAAGAGCGCGAGCGACCGCGCTCTTCCCGGCGCCCACAGGGCCATCTATCGCTATGACAAGGTTCCCGGCCATTGAGTGAGATATTCTAGCCGGGCGGAGCCGGCAGTCAACCCCGCGTGCGACCGGCTTCGGAATCAGCCGCCGCCCCACCCCTCCTGCCCGATGAGCTTGACGAACACGCACGCGCAGTCCGCCTTCTCGCGGAACTTCTTCCCCTCGCGCGTGATGATAGTCAGCGTCTGCATCCCACGCGACCCGACCGGAATGACGAGGATGCCGCCATCGGCGAGTTGCTCCCTGAGCGGCGCGGGCACATGCGGCGCACCGGCCGTGACAATGATACGGTCGTAAGGCGCGCCGTCCGGCCAACCGAGCGTGCCGTCGCCGACCATTATCTCGACGTTGCGGTATTCGAGCACCCGCAGTGTCTCGCGGGCGCGGCCGGCCAGCTCCGGAATCCGCTCGACCGAGACGACCTCCGCCGCAAGCTCGGCCAGGATGGCGGTCTGGTAGCCGGAGCCCGTCCCGACCTCAAGCACACGCTCCGCTCCGGTCAGCCCGAGCCGGTCCGTCATCAGCGCCACCATGTACGGCTGCGAGATGGTCTGGCCAGCGCCGATGGACAGCGGATGGTCGTCGTACGCCTCGGGATGCTCGACCGGCACGCAGAACATGTGACGCGGGACCTTGCGCATCGCCCGCAACAATCGATCGTCGCTGATGCCGCGACTTGCGATCTGAAACTCGACCATCCGCTGGCGCTCGACCGCGAAGCGTTGGGCCATTCGTACTCTCCGAACCCGGCCTCCCTTGCCGACATGCATGATACCGCTACCCGTGCATGCGTTCAAGCCCGCCCCGCGGGCGCAAGGCATGCCGACAGGAATCATTTTTCATTTCACACCCGCGAATGTTCCTAATACAATTGCCGCTGACCGAACGGCGGGATTCGTGGAGCTTCCTGTGAACGACGACGCCATCTTCGCAATCGCACTCTCCAACGCGCCCGGAGTGGGCCCCGCCACGTACCGGGCGCTCTGCGGGCGGTTCGGCGACGCGCGAAGCGTCTTCACGGCGGAACGGCGCTCGCTCGAAAGTTTCCGCCGCCTTCGGCCCGAGACGGTCGCCGCAGTCGCAAATGGCGAAGACCTCCTCCGCTCCGCGCGCGCGACCGCCGCACGGCTCGCCGAACACGGATACAACGTCATCAGCATCGGGAGCCGCACCTATCCGAACCGCCTGCTGGACCTGCGCGACCCGCCGCCCGTCCTCTACTCGCTCGGCCCACTGCCCGGCCCGCGCACCCGCACTTTCTCAGTGGCCGGCTCGAAGACGCCGTCCGCTCGCGGGGCCGAAATCGCACACGCCGCCGGACGCGAGCTCGCCCGAACGGGCTGGACGACCGCCAGCGGCTACGCTCCCGGCATCGACACGGCGGCGCACGTCGGCGCGCTCGAAGCCGGCGGCCAGACGGTCCTCATCCTGCCGATGGGCGTCTTCACCTTCGCGCTCCGGCCCGAATACGAACCATTCCACAGTCAGCTCGGTCGAAAACTCACGGTCGTGTCGGAGTGCCTGCCGGACGAGCCGTGGTCGTCGCGAGCGGCCGTCCGACGCGACCGGCTCATCGCGGCGCTTGGCTGGGCTCTGCTCGCCGTCGAGGCCCAGCCCGACGGCGGCACGATGATAACGTTCCGCCACGCGCTCCGCCTCGGGCGGCCCGCGTATGTCGTGAAATATCGGAGGGCGCCCGGCGGAGCGTCCGGCAACCGGCTCGCACTCCGCGCCGGCGGACTGCCGGTCGAGAGCATCGGCGTGTTCAAGCGCATAATACGGGCCGCCGAACTGCCGAGGGTCGCGCTCGCGGCCCGGCAGGGCGAACTTTTCTGAGGGGCCGCATGCCGATCATCATCGGAATCGACGAAGCCGGTTACGGGCCGGTGCTCGGGCCGCTGGTCGTCTCGTCCGCGGCGTTCAGCGTCGACAATGATGCCGCGGACGCCGACCTGTGGGACCTGCTCGACGGCGAGGTCGCGCGGACGAAGCGCGGTGCGTCGGGCCGGCTGGTCGTCGCGGACAGCAAGCTCATCTATGACGGCGGCCGCGGGCTGGCCGGGCTGGCCGGGCTCGAACGCGCCGTACTCGCCTTCCTCGGCGCAAACGGCCCCCTGCCGCCCACGTTCCGTACGCTCCTCGACGACCTGTGCGACTGCGCGGACGAACTGTGCGACGCGTCGTGGTGGAACGACGTGCCGCTCCCCGCGGCGACGGACCGCACGGGCATCGACGCGCCGGCCGAGGCCATCGCGGCCGCCGCCGACCGCGCCCGATTCCTGGACCTCGCGGTTCAGGTCGTCCTGCCCGGCGCGTTCAACCGTCTCGTCGAGCGACACCAGAACAAGTCCGTCGTCCTCTTCCAGGAAGTCATGTCGCTCGTCGAGCGGGCGATGCGCCGCCACGACGGCGACCTTTCGTTCCTCATCGACAAGCACGGCGGGCGGCATTACTACGCCCCACTCCTCTCAAACAACTTCTTCGGGCGGTCCGTGCGGCCCGTCACCGAGACGCCGGCGATCTCAGTCTACGAGGTCGGGCTGCCCGAACGCCGGCTGCGCTTCGCGTTCATCGAGAAGGCCGACGCCCGGCACCTGCCGCCCGCACTCGCCTCGATGGCCAGCAAATACATCCGCGAACTCTTCATGATGTGCTTCAACGCGTACTGGTGCGGCCGGGTCGACGGACTCGAACCGACGGCCGGCTACGCACAGGATTCGCAACGTTTCATTGCCGCGATAAGGACGCTCTTCGACGACGAGGACGAGCACGAAACCATCCGGCAGAGGTGACGTGCCCGACGCGGCTTGCCGGCGGGCGCAATGCTGACTATAATCCGCGTGTATAATCTGTGGGGGCATTTCGCCCCGCCCAGGAGGGGGTCCGATGCCGAAGTTGGTCGTGTACCAGGACGGTGCAACCACCGAGGTCGAGCTCGCGTCGGACCCGATAACCTGCGGGCGCGCCGACACGAACCGGATCGTCGTCACCGACACACACGCCTCGCGCGATCACTGCCGCTTTGAACTCGACGGCGGCGAGTGGTTCGTCGCCGACCTCGAGAGCGGCAACGGCACGACCATCGACGGCCGTCGCATCACACGCGAAAAGCTTCAGAACGGATCGGTCGTCAGGATAGGCGCCACGCGCATATCCTACATCGAAGAGCCCGTCCCGATGGCGCTCCGCGTGACCGCGGGCCCGCACGAAGGCCGGGCCTTCAGGATGCAGAAATCCGTCACCACCATCGGCCGCGGCTCGGCGAACGACATCGTGCTCGACGATTCCTCCGTATCGGCCCGCCACGCGGAACTCAGGACAACGGCGAGCCGCGCGCTGATCATAGACCTCGGAAGCCGCAACGGAATCGCCGTGAACGAGGTGGCGGTCGAAGAATGCGAACTGCACGGCGGCGAAAAGATCACTATCGGCACCTCGGTGTTCGAGGTGCTCTGCGGCGCGGCGGCGGAAGAAATCGCTCCCACGCAACCAGAGACCGGCCTCTATGCGGCGCTGACGCCGCGCGTCAGGATTATTGCCGCGATCGTCGGCGTCATCCTGCTGGCGAGCTTGCTCGTGAAACTGATCGCCAGTTCCGGATCGGAGCCGAAGGTCTATTCCGGCAACCTGCTGACGCAGAACCCTTCCTTCGAAGAGGGCTCCGCGGGCGACATCGCCGGGTGGCCGGCATCGGTCGGGACTGTCAGGCACAGCAGGACAAAGGTCAAGGACGGGAAGTTCGCCCTGCTCCTGGAGTCGGCCGCGGGCGCGGACAACGACATCTCCGGGCTGTGCTGGTCATCGTCCATCGGCATATCGCCGGCGAAGGCCTATGAGATGTCCGCGTTCGTGAAGAACTCGTCGGGCGAGTCCGCGGTCCTCTGCGTCGAGTGGCTGCGGGCGGACACGCCCTGGCTGCGGACGCGGCAGTTCGGCGCCCGCACGGACAACGCCCTCGGCTGGCGCCGCGTCGCCGAGACGTTTCAGCCACCGTCGTGGTGCGACACGGCTCGCTTCGGATGCGCCATCATGGGCCAGGGAGCGGCGAAGTTCGACGGCACCCTGGTCCGCACGGCCGGTTCGGCGCGGTCGCGGCCCGGCGCCGCCGCGGGCGCCTTGGCCGCGGAGTCGGACCCGCTCGGCCGGTTCACCATATTCAAGAAGGGGGCCGCCCTCGTCTGCTCCGGCCAGGTCGTCGCCTTCGCCGCCGGGCACAAGGCGGGCCAGTCGCTGGGCACGCTCAAGCGCGGCTATCCGCAGGTCAAGACCGGCCACGTCGATTTCGCCGGCACCCTCGGGCCGGACACGAACGTGACGTTCAGGGAGGTCATCTCCGCGGACGCGGGCGGCCTGCTCCTCCGGTTCGACATCGACACGTCCGCCCTGCCCGAGGCGGTCCGCGCCGTCGAATGGCGGTCAGGCCGCGACCTGCTCGCGGGCTCGGTTCGGCTCGACACCACCGGCGGCTCTCACACGACGGCGACGAAGACGTTCGAAGGCATAAACGGCGTGACGATGCTGACGTTCGGCGAAGGGGCCGAGCGCACATTCGTCATGCTCGGCGCGCTGGCCACGGTGAGCGCGACGGTCGAGAACGACGACGTGGTGACGTGGCGGCTCGAACTTCCCACGGGCGCCGGCCCGGCGACGTTCTCCATCAGGTGGAACGCGGCGTCGCAGGACCAGTTCGACCGGCTGACCGCCGACATGGCGGACGCGACGAAGGCCGAGAACAACAAAACATTCGGCATTGCGCTGGGACTGTACACGAAAGTCATGAACAAGTATCCGCTTTACGCGGAGGAGCGCGAGCAGGCGGCCGGCCGGGCAAGCGCGATACAGGCATGGATCGAGGCGAACATCCGGACGGTCAAGAACCTCGTCAACGAGGCGCGGAAGTCTCAGTCCATTCGGGACTTCACCGAGGCGGAACGCGCCTGCGAACGCCTGAGAGCGCAACTCGAGGGCGACGCACGGGCGGACGACCTCACGAAGATACTGGCCGTACTGCAACTGGAGCACAAGGCCGCGGTCGAAGCCCAACAAGTCCGGGAGGCGAAGGATTTCCTCGCAAACGCGCGGCGCCATATCGAACAGAAAGAGTTCAACACGGCCCGCACCGAGTGCGAATACGTGATGAAGAAGTACCCCGGCACCCCCTCCGCCGATGAGGCGAAGAAACTACTCGACACCATCCCCCCGGATTCCAGGTGAATCCGGGCCGTCCGGCCCCCTGGCCGCTTCGCGCGAAATCCTTGCGGCGCTTATCGGGCCGAGCGTGAACACGATTAGTATGTTGACGGCCCGGAGCGTCGCTCCGGCGATCAGACTCTGCTCGGGCGGCACACCGATCGCCATGCTCGAGAACACGAGCACGGCCTCGCGAATCCCGAGGCCCGCGGGCGTTATCGAGATGAAGGTCGAGAGCGAGACCAGCGACGCAAGCAGGAGACAGCCCGCCACACCGACGCGGTGGCCGGTCGCGGCGAACGCGATGCCAAGCCGCAGCGCGCCCATGCCCGCCACGGCGATGCAAAGCCCCGCAACGCAGATCATCAGCCCAGGGCTTCGGATGAGCATGTCCCATCCGGCCCGTATCCGCGTGAACGCCTCCCAGATGCCGGGGCGGGCCGGCCTCTGTGACGCCCGGCCGGACAGCACCAGCACCGCCACGCAAAGGGCCGCGGCGACGGCCGCACCGAGGAACAGCGGCCGGCACACGAGCCCCTCCACCCGCCACAGCCACGTCAATGCGCCGATGCATATGACGCAGGCGACAAGCAACGTCGTCACGTACACCACGGCCATCGCGCTGACGAAACTCGAGATGGGAAAACACTTGATGCGTTTGTAGTACGCGGCCCGGACCGCGAGCCCGGCCCGCGCCGGCAGGACGTAATTGGCAAGGAAAGCCGCGAAGGCCAGCGAGGCCCATTGCAGGAACCGCAGTCGCGCCCCCAGATGCCCGGCCACGACCTGGTTCAACAGGCCGACCGTCAGGAACGACAGCACGGTCAGCGGCAGGAGTACCGCGAGGTAACCGGGACTCAGAGAGAAGACCGCTTCTACGCGGTCCCAGTGGCGCACGACCCAGAGCGCGGCGCAGCCAATGAGGACGGCCGCGATAACGTACGCCGCCGCGCTCCGGCCCCGCCGCCGCAAAACGCTCCCGTCGCCGCGCCGTTCCGTCGCCTGATCATCTTTCACCGGGCCGCAGAATCTCCTTCACCTTCTTCAGGTCCATGTGAAAATCTATCTCCTGCCACGTCCCGCCCGGCGGCATCTCCCAGAAGTTCACGGCGATTCCGGCATCGGACATCTTGCCGAAAACCTCCAGCCAGAACTTGCCGATGCACGCCTGGTCGTGCACGAGCGCCCCCAGATGTCGACGGAAGACCTCGCGGGCCTCGCGTCCTTTGACAAGGACCAGCCCGACCGATTCCGCGTCCGCGTCGTCGCACGGAATCTCCTTGTTCACGCGGACGACCCGCCCGTCCCTGATGGTCACCTTCATGTCGTCCTCGTCGTACGACTTCTTCCTCCGGACCGTCACGAAGATGCCATCGCCGTTGTCGCGGGCGAGCCGGGCGTAGACGTCGGACGAAAACAGGTTGTCGCCGTTGCAGACGATAAAGTCGTCGTCCATTTCCCCCTTCGCCAGCCAGAGCGTGACGAGGTTGTTGGACATGTCGTAGAACGGGTTGAAGCGCGTGCGCACGGCGGGCCCGGCGCCGGCCATGCCTGCGACCTTCGCTTCGATCTGCCCGGCGAGGTAGCCGATCACCAGGACGACTTCGTCGACCACGCCCGACTTCGCGATGCGGCCGGCCTGCTCGTCGAGGAGCGTGTTGCCGTTGCCCATGTCGAGGAGGCACTTCGGCGTGTTCCGTGTGAACGGCAAGAGCCGCTCGCCCTTGCCCGCGGCCAGCAGGATAAGCTTCATCGCCTCTTCCCTCGCGCCCTATTCGACATGCTGCGTAAGCCCGATCAGCCGCCGCAGGGCCGCATCGTATCTCTGCGCCGAATGACCGTCAAGCGTATCGCCATGCACGTCCTCTTTCATTTCGTTCTGCTCCGCGCAGACCGGCGGCCGGCCCGCACCGAGGTTCGTCTCAATCGCGCGGACGAGCCCGTCCATGTCCGCGACGTGGATGCCGCCCCGTTCCATCGGCAACGGCCCGGCGCCGTAGTCGCGGGGCATCGGGGTATCGAGGAAGATTACGGGCCGGTCGAGCGCGCAGAAGTCGGCCGCGATAGACGACCAGTCCGTGACGAGCACGTCGGTCGCGCACAGGAGGTCATTCGTAGCCGGGTAGTCGGTCTGCGGGACGCTGCGGATATTGGGACACTCAGCCGACTCGAACCGCAGGCAGGAGTTCATGTGCAAGCGCAGGACGACCGTCGCTCCGAGCGAGCGCCCGAGGCCGTCGAGCCGCCGGAGGAAGTCCGCGTCCGTCATGCCGAACGGAACCTCGCCTCCCTCGCCCTCCTTGCGCCACGTCGGCGCGTACAGGATGACGATGCCACGCTCCGGGATTTTCAGTTCCCGCCGCACGCGCTCCGCGATCTCGTCCGCGTGCCGGAAGCAGTCGAGCCGGGCGAACCCAGTCACGACGATCTGATCGTCCCTGAACCCGCGGCACGTCCGGTAGATTTCCTTCCAGTGTTCCGACGTGACGAAGCAGGCGGAGTAGAAACGCATCAGCCGGAACTGCTCGGGCACGTAGTTCTTGAACCCGACGCCGTGCCAGACGCTAACGAACCGCGCACGCGCCCCCAGCCACCTGAGGAGCAGGAATATGCCGGGCCCGTGCGACGTCATGACGTACTCCGCATCGAGCACCGTCTTCATGTCCGAGACGCGCGTGGCCAGCAGTATGCCGTTCGCGTATCTTGTCGAAAGTCGTTCGTATTCGCGTTCGTCGATGGTCGCGTAATACACGTTGTACGGCAGATGGCTCACGCCGCGCACGTAGTCGAAGAACGCGCCGAGGTTCCCGCTGAGGGAATGGCCGTACATCACGACGGCGGGCTTGCCGGGGCCACGCCGCTTTCGTCCCCCAGCGCCGCCGGCGCGCGCGGCGAGCATCGCGAAGAGGCACTTCACGTGCGCCGCGTAGGACCGGAAATTGCGACGGTTGAACTTCATTCTGCGTATCCCATCTCGACCAGCGTGTCGACGATCCTGGCCGACGGCGTGGGCAATTCCGGCGGCGGCGCCGCGATTACGTCGGCCCGCGAAACAAACACGTCCCCGGCCGCGTCGTCAAACGCCCAGAGCATCGCGGTTTTGCCAAGCCCGTCGGGGCGCTCCGTCGTCCGCCGAAGGATCAGGCAGGGCTTGCCGAGGCAGGCGCATTCCTCCTGAATACTGCCGCCGTCGGTCAGGACAACGCGGGCCGCCTGGAGCATCGCGACCATGTCCGGGTAATCGAGCATGTCGAGCCGTTCGACCGCGCCGCTGAGCGCGTCGGCCAGTCCAAACCGCCGCAGGGCGTCAAGCGTTGGCTTGTGAACCACGAACACGACGCGTATCCGCTCAGCAACGCGGTTCACGAGCGCCACGATGCGGGCGAGCCGGCCCCTTCGCCGGATGTTCTCGACGCGATGGCACGTCGCGAGCGCGAACGGTTCCTCGGGAATGCGCATGGTCGTCGGAGCGCCGGCCACGAGCCGTAGCGCATCGGCGACGGTGTTGCCGCCGACGTTCACGACCCGGCCGCGGACGTTCATTTCCTTCAGGTTCCCGGCCGCCTCGTCCGATGGTGCGAAGAGCAGGTCGGCCCGCCGCATGCAGCGGACGCGGATAAGCTCCTCCGGGAACGGTTCCCAGGCGCAGAAGCTTCGCAGTCCGGACTCGACATGTGCGACATCGAGGCCGGCCCGCTTCGCCATCCGCATCCCGAGCAGTGTGCTCAGTGTATCGCCGTGGATCAGGCATATCCCGCCGCCTGGAAAAACCTCGTCCCTCAGCCATCGGCCGCCGACCATGCTTCGCCAGGCCTGTCCGGCGTACCATTTCACCGCGCCCCGGAGCGACACGACGTCACCGCCCGCGCTCCGCAGGCGCACGTCGGGCTCGGCAAGGGCGAAGACGCTCCGCAACCGGCGCGTCAGGTCCGCGTGCTGGCCCGAGTCGACGGTGCGGAACGGGACCCCGCGGTCTCGCAGTTCGACGGCCACGGGCGCCATCTTGATGACCTGGGCCTTTGTACCGGTGAAGAGGTGGATCATTGGGCACTCGCTCGAATCCGACGGCCCATGATACCAAGTCGTCCGCCTGATACAAAGCCCGTCTTGCGTTTTGCTCGGTCCGGGCCGCGCGGCGGATAGGGGTTGCGGTCGGCCCGCCCGGCCGATATCCTATTCGGGGACGAACCTATTTCTGGGGTGTCACGATGAAACTCGTCGTCATTCTACCTGCCCTGAACGAGTCGGCGACCGTCGAGCAGGTGCTCGCCGGCATACCGGACCGCATCGACGGGGTGGACGAGATTGAAAGCATCGTGGTGGACGACGGCTCGACGGACGACACGGCGAAGGTGGCGCACAAGGCGGGCGCGCGCGTCATCCCACACGGCCGGACGCGCGGCGTCGGGGCGGCGTTTCGCACCGGCCTGGCCGCGGCACTCGGGCGCGGAGCGGGGCTGATCGTGAACATCGACGCCGACGGCCAGTTCGACCCGGGCGACATCGCGGCCCTTGTCCGCCCCATCCTCGACGGCGAAGCGGACTTCGTCACCTGTACCCGGTTCGCACGCAAAGACCTGCGGCCGCGCATGCCGTGGATAAAGAGCTTCGGCAACCGCGTCCTCTGCGCGATCGTCAACTTCGTCACAGGGCGCCGGTTCACGGACGTATCGTGCGGGTTCCGCGCGTATTCACAGGAGACGGCGCTCCGGCTGAACCTGTTCAGCGACTTCACGTACACGCAGGAATCGTTCATCGACCTGGCCGGGAAGAACGTTCGCATGAGCGAGATGCCGCTCCGCGTGCGGGGCGAACGCGAGTTCGGCGCGTCGCGCGTCGTCGCCAGCATCCCCGGCTATGCGGCCCGCACATTTTTCATAATGTTGCGCGCGGCCCGCGACCTGAAGCCGATGAAGTTCTTCGGGTCGATAGGGCTCGCGGTGTTCGGACTCGGCTTCCTGCTCGGCGCGGTCGTGCTGGTGAACTGGCTTGTCACCGGCAGGACGTCGCCCTACACGCAGTTCCTGACCGGCAGCGCGGTCGGCGTCATCCTCGGGTTTCTCCTGCTCGTGCTGGCTCTCATCGCCGACATGCTGGGGCGGCAGAGGCGCCTGACCGAGGAACTGCTCGCCTTCCGGCGCCGGGAGGAGGCGGCGCGCGCCGGGAAAGAAGAGAAGTCTTATTGAGGCATGCATTGATAATGGAACGGGCCGAGATTCTTCGCTCCGCTCAGAATGACGGCAGAGCATGCGTTCATTGTCATTCTGAGGAGCGTAGCGACGAAGAATCTCTTGCCTGTGTTTGCCGTTATCAACGCATTCGTCAATAGCTCCACCGATTCGGCCACGCTCTATGAGTGCAGACAACACATTGCCCGCGGGTTTTGAACTGGTGCAAGCGAGGGCCTGCGGCGCCATTGTGCGCTCGTCGCTGAAAGACCGTCTGCTCGGGCTGGGCATCCTGGACTCGGCGAAGTTCGAGGCGATGCTTGCCGGAGGCCGGCCGCTCGGAGGCGGGCGCGGCGGCGCGGTCTCGGTCGCGCTCGATGCCTCGGGTGCGGACCGCGCCGTGATCCGCCACTACCGCCGCGGCGGACTCTTCGGCCGGCTTCTCGGCGACCGCTACCTGACGGGCGTTCGAGCGGTCGCTGAACTCTGCACCGTCGAGGCCGCTCGCGCCGCCGGCGTACCGGCGCCCGAGTGCCTGGCCGCGGTCGTGCGGCGAAGGGGACTGTTCAACACCGCGGACCTCATGGTGCGCGAGGTGACGGACGCTGTCCCGCTCGATGTGTGGCTGGGCGGGGACGTCGAGGCCGCCGCAATGAGCGCCGTCCGTGACGCGCTCGCCGACGCGTTCGGGCGGCTCGTCGCCGCGAACATCTTCCACCCCGACCTGCACGCGGGGAACGTTCTCGTGCAGATGCGCGGGGCGCGGCCGACGGTCTCGCTGATCGACTTCGACAAGGCCCGCCAGCTCCGCAAGCTTCCGCCGCGGCTCCGGAACCTGATGCTATTTCGCTTCAACCGCGCGCTGGTGAAGCGCGGGCTTGCGCCGAGCCCGGTCGGCCTGGCGGATCGCGTGAGGTTTTGCAGGCGGGTCGGGATTGCCCTGGGGCCGCGGGACATGCGCCGGCTGGCCGCGGACTGCGGCGCGCATCTCAAGCGCCATTCGTGGCGCTACTGACCTTCTTCTTCCGGGAACAGCACCGACTCCTTGAACCGCACGAACCTGTTCTTCGTCACCGGCGGCTCGCCGATGGCAAGCAGGAGTTCACGCGAGGCCGGCCTGAAGATCATGCTGTGCATCGTGAGGTGCCTCTGAGCGACGCTGTCCAGCATCTTCTTCATCAGCGCATCATCGACCGCGACGCCGTTTTCGAGCGCCTTCCTGATACGGGGAATCCGCCAGCAGATCCAGTCGCTCCCCAGCTCCTTCGAACGGAAATGGTTCGTCGCGTAGACGACGCCCTCCTCCGGCCTGCGCACCGCAACCTTCCTGATGGCGAGTTCCACACAGGCGGCATCCCCTTCCGCGTCGCATACCATCAGGTTGTTGGACGTGGTCCGGGCGTTGTCCGTCACGGTCTTGATGACGTCCGCGGTCGAGTCCGCGCCGGTGAGCGCGGTCCGGAAGAGCATCGCGTACGGCATGGCCTCGAGATTGACCCCGCGCAGATGCACCTCCATCGTCGCGGCGGCGACGCCCGCGTCGTTCAGCCCGGACAACACCCCGACAATGCCGGGAAACGTGACGGCCGCGACCGCGTGCCCCTTTTCGGGGTGCATAACAACGATGCAACTGTAGTCCTGCGCCACGCCGAGCGTCGGGAAATCCAGGTTCCGGCCGAAGATCGGCTTGCCGTCGGCCGACCGCTCGCCGACCGCGACGACCGTCGAGCAGTAGACAACACGCTTGATGTCGAACACCGTGTTGGCGAGCAGGACGTCGTCGTACTCGACGCCGGCGGCCGTGGCCAGCGCCTTCATCTCCTTGACGTAGTCCTCGGGTATGCTCTTCTCGATGACGCGGGCCTGCTTGAGCACGGCATCGCGAAGCCCGACGTCCCTCCCGGCCGGCAGGAGCATCTTGTTCAGGTATCGATCGAGCAGGAGCTGGACCTGCGGGCCGAACAGGGTCCCGTGCTGTTCGCCCATTTCCTCGGGCGTGCCGTAGACGTGCAGAACGGGCACACCCTCAATGATCTTTAGCGTGGCCGGGCCGTGCTCGCCCTCCTTGAACTCGGCGCCAACGGCCGCGGCGCAGGCCGTCAGCCCGGCCAAGAGAATGGCACACGCGAGATGGACTCTCGCCGGCTTCAACGGCCTTCTCCCGTTATCGTTTCGAGGCCACCCATGTACCCGCGAAGCGCCTCGGGCACCCGGACGTCGCCCTCCGCCATCTGGTACTGCTCGATGATGGCAAGCACGAGCCGCGCAAGCGCCACGCCGGACCCGTTGAGCGTGTGGACGAACTGCGGCTTGCCGCCCTTCTCACGGAACTTGATGTTCGACCGCCGGGCCTGGAAATCCTCGTAGTTGCTGCACGACGAGACCTCGAGCCAGCGTTCGATGCCGGGCGCCCAGATTTCGATGTCGTAGCACTTGGCGGCGGCGAAGCTCAACTCGCCGGTGCAGAGGCGCAGGACGCGGTACTCGATGCCGAGCGACTGGAGTACTTTTTCGGCGTCTTCGAGAAGCGCCTCGAGCTCGTCGTAGGACGAGTCCGGCCTGACGAACTTGACCAGCTCGACCTTGTCGAACTGGTGGAGGCGCATGAGGCCGCGTGTGTCGCGCCCGTAGCTGCCGGCCTCGCGCCGGAAACACGGAGTGTACGCGACGTAGCGGACGGGCAGGTCGGCCGCGTCGAGCACCTCGTCGCGGTGGATGTTCGTCACCGGCACCTCGGCCGTCGGGACGAGGAAGAGGTCGTCGACCTCGCAGTTGTACATGTCCTCTTCGAGCTTAGGCAGTTGGCCGGTGCCCGTGGCGGCCTTGCGGGTTGCGACGAACGGGGGCGAGACCTCGCGGTAGCCGTGCCGCGCGGTGTGAAGGTCGAGCATGTAGTTGATTAGCGCCCGCTCCAGCCGCGCGCCCGTTCCCTTGTAGAGCGCGAAGAACGTCCCGGCGATCTTGGTCGCCCGCTCGAAGTCGATGATGTCCAGGTCCCGGGCAATGTCCCAGTGCGGCTTGGGCTTGAAGTCGAACGTCGCCCGCTCGCCCCAATGCCTGACCTCAATGTTGTCCTGAGCGTCGCGGCCGACCTGGACGTCGGGTGCGGGGACGTTCGGGAACGTGAGGAGCGCCGCCTGGAACTCACCGTCGAGCTCGGCGAGCTCCTGCTCTATCTCCTTGATGCGGTCGGATATTTCGCGCGTCCGCGCCATGACCGGCTCGGCGTCGCCGCCCGACCTCTTGATCTCGGCCACCTTCTTGGAGTTGGCGTTGCGGTCACTCCTCAACGATTCCACCCTGGTCAGGAGCCCGCGCCGCTCTTCATCCGTTCGGAGAAAGGCGTCGACGTCCGTTCGTTCGCCCTTGTTCCGGATTGCGCTGCGGACCGCGTCCGGGTTCGCTCGGATGAGTTCGACGTCAAGCATCTCGGCCCCTCGTGCTGGTTCAGTTGGGACAGGAGCTATCTTATGTGCCTGTGGAGTGTTGTCAAGCGACAGCGGCGGCCGGCGGTGCGGCCGCCTTGTCATTTCCTGCGCCGACGGGCTCGGATGAAGAAAGCGGGACCGAAAAGCGCGGCGAATGTGACGGCGAACGGCAGACCCGCGCCCGCGATGCCTGCGGAAGTATCGTCGCTTGCTGCGCCGCACATGAGGCCCCACGGCCACGCGAGCTTCTGTTTCGGTTGCTCGCCCCGGATTCGCTTGAGCGCCGCCTTGGCGGGCCGCAGGCCGGGGTCCTTTTCGAGCGCCATCGTCAGGGCTTCTTCCGCGAGTGCCGAGTCCTCCCGGTCCTCGTAGACCAGGCCGAGCCCGTAGTAGAGCCAGGCGTAGTCCGGGTCGATACGAAGAGCATCCTCGAAGACGCGGATGGCCTCGTCGTTCCGGCCCATGTAATGGCAACAGAGGCCGAGGTTATAGCGCGCCTCGCGGTACTCGGGCGCGAGATCAAGGACGGTCTTCAGGTTTTCGACGGCCGCCCCGTACCGTTGTCGCGTGGCGAGAACAAGCGCGAGCCGGAAGCGCGAGGGCGCGTCCTTCGGGTTGGCCGCGACGGCCGCTTCGAGTTGCTCCTGTGCCTCGCGATGGCGGCCGGCGTCGGTCATCAGTTGTGCGAGCGCCAGCCGCGACTCCGGTGCCGACGGGGCCACCTCGATCGCGCGGCGGTAGTATTCCCCGGCCTGCCTCTCCTCGCCTATTGATCGGGAGTAGTTGCCCAGGTTGACGAGCGGATCGGGGTATTTATTGTCGAGTTCGGCGGCTCGCTCGAAATGACGTGCGGCCCCTTCGGGCTGTCCGGCGGCGAGGAGCGCGACCCCGAAGTTGTTGTGAATCAGCGGATCATCGGGGGCGAGAACGAGGGCTCGGCTGTAGTGCGAAATCGCCTCGGCCATGCGGCCGATACGCCGGCAGGCAAGCGCGAGCTCGGCCTGCACCGCGGGATTTCCGGGGTCCAGGTCGCCGGCGCGCCTGAGGTGAGCGACGGCGCCGGCGGCGTCGCCCTGTGCGTTCATCGTCTTTCCGAGCTGGAACTGTGCGGCGGCCCAGTCGGGAGCGAGCCGGACGGCTTTTGCGAAGTGCGACCGGCGGCCGACAAGGGCCTGTTGACCGTCGCCCTCGACCGCAAGCCCCTCTGCAAAGGCGTCTCGCGCGGCCTCGGGCGGCTCCGGGGCATCGCCCGCAAGGGCGGCGGTCGGTATCAGGAAGCAGATAGAGAACGCCGCCATGACCAGAGCCGTCATGCCCGGCTTCGACGCTCTGTTCGGGAAAGGACCGTTCACTTCTTGGGTGCGACCGCGAAGACCTGGCCGTCGTCCGAGAACAGGTACATCGTCTCGGTCTGCATCTGGGCCACCGTGGCCGTGAAGGGCTCCAACGGTTCGGACCACAGGACTTTTCCGGTGCCGGCGTCCGCGTTGCAGACCGAGCCGTCGGCGCGAAGCACGAAAACGCGGTCACCCGACACCGCGAGCGGCCTGAGGCCGTCAGCGAGTTTCCAGCGCTCCCGGCCGGTGACGGCCGTGACGGCGTAGAGGCCGTCTTCGTCGGAACTGTAATAGACGACCTGCCCGTCCGTGGAAACCCACGGTCCGCCGACAACCCGGCCGGCGCAGTTGTGTGTCCAGGCGACCTCCGGGTTGTGGATGCTCAACGCATTGAATTCAAACCTTTCGGTTCCGACAAACAAGAGGTTGCCGCCGGCCAGCATGTCGCCGCCCGGCCGACCGCCGAGGTCAATCGTGCTGCCGGTCAGGCCGGAGACCACGTTGTGCCGCACGAAAATACCGTCGTCGGTCGCGGCGTATGCGATCCCGTCACCGTAGTACGGCATGGCGAACACCGCTCCACCGGCGTCGAACCTCCAGGTCGGGAACATGTCGCCGAACTGGAATCCGTGCACGCCGCCGGTCCAAGTCCCGAACACGAAGTAGGACGAATCGCAGTAGGGGCGTGACGCGGGCTGGATGTCTGTCTCGAAACTCCACTTGTCCTGCCCGGCGAGCTTGTCGATGACGTGGATCGTGTCGCCGGCGCTGATCACGAGGTAGAGATCATTGAAGCCCGGCGGCGTGTCGGGGCGGCGCGCGAGCGGATAAATCCAGCGCGTGAGGCCCGTCCTCGCCTCGATGCAGTAGATGTTGTTGTGACGGGTCACGACGTACAGGTATCCGTCGTTCAGGTCGGCATAGCGAACGCCGGACCCGTCGAGCCCGAGGTTCCAGAGGAGGCGGAGGCCGCGGTGGTCGAGCGTGTCCTGCGCGAGGAGCGCGGCCTTGATCTCCTTGGGGGGGAGGACCGGCAGCGCGGCGGGCGTTCCATCTGCGGACACGGGTTCGGTGGCCGCTTCGGCCGGCGCGGCGGCGTCCTCGGGGAAGAAGACGAGCTTGGGCGCCCTGTGTCCTTCCTTGTATTTTGTGACGAGGGTGTCCCGCAGGTGCTGGAACCGTTCGGCCTTCCGGTCGGCGTTGTTGGACATCGCCTCGCCGATCTTGTCGAGCGCCTGTTGGATCTTTTCGGCCTTCTGCCTGAACTGGCGGTCCATTCCGCCGCCGATCTTGGTCGCGGCCTGGTCGGCGCCGCATCCGGTCAGGCAAATGCCCAGGAGAACGAGCGTGAACGCGGCACAGATTGTGGTCATTCGGATCATCGAGAGCATCCTCCATTCCGCTTACAAATCGGGATAGAGCGGGAAGCGGCCACAGAGGTCCAACACCTCGCGCCGTATTTCCTGCCTCAAAGAACTGCTTTCGGGGTCGGACAGCACCCGGTCTATCCACCCCGCGATCCGTTGCATCTCGGGCTCTTTCATGCCGCGCGTCGTCGTCGCGGGCGTTCCGATCCTGACGCCGCTCGTCTCGGTGACCGGCTCGGTGTCGAACGGTATCAGGTTCTTGTTGAGTATTATACCCGCTTCTTCCAGCAACGCACCTGCTTTCTTGCCCGATATCCCCCGGCTCCGGAGGTCGACCAGGAAGAGGTGGTTGTCGCTGCCGCCGGAGACTATCCGGTAGTCCGCCTTCTTCATTTCGCCCATCAGTGTCTGGCAGTTCTTGAGAATCTGCTGCTGGTACGTGGCGAACTCCGGCAGGAGCGCCTCCTTGAGGGCGACGGCCTTGCCGGCGACGGTATGCATGAGCGGGCCGCCCTGGATCCCCGGAAATACCATCGAGTCGATCCTCTTGGCGTGTTTGGCCTTGCACAGGATGATGCCGCCACGCGGGCCGCGCATCGTCTTGTGGGTGGTCAGCGTCACGAAGTCGGACCACGGCACCGGGTTGGGGTGGTGGCCGGTGGCGACCATGCCGGCGACGTGTGCGATGTCGACGAGCATCAGGGCCCCGACCTCGCGGGCGATGTCGTGGAAGCGCTCGAAGTCGATGAACCTGGGGTAGGAACTCGCTCCGGCGATGATCATCCTGGGCTTGTGCTTCAGGGCCTTGTCACGAACTTCGTCCATGTCGATGCGCTCGGTCTCGCGATTGACGCCGTAGTGCGCGACGTGGAAGAGCATGCCGCTGAAGCTTTTCCTGGACCCGTGCGAGAGGTGGCCGCCATGGGCCAGGTCCATCGAGAGTATCCGGTCGCCCGGCTCGAGCACGGCGAGCATGACGGCCATGTTCGCCTGCGAGCCGGAGTGCGGCTGGACGTTTGCGTGGTCGGCGCCGAAGATGCCGGTCGCGCGGTCCCGGGCGAGGTTTTCGGCGGCGTCCATGAACTCACAGCCGCGATAGTAGCGCGCCCCGGGATATCCCTCGGCATACTTGTTTGTCATGACGGAGCCGGAGGCGCAGAGCACGGCCTCGCTGACGAAGTTCTCGGCCGCGATCAGCTCGATGTGGGTCTTCTGCCGCTTGATCTCGCCGGCCACGACATCGTAGATTTCCGGATCGGTGTGCTTGAGCGGATAAAGAAGGTTCACTTGTTCATCCTCATCTTGAGATATGCCTCGATGAAACCGTCGATCTCGCCGTCGAGCACCGCGCCGGTGTTGCCGGTCTCGTGGCCGGTCCTGTGGTCCTTCACCATCTGATACGGCTGGAGCACGTAGGAGCGTATCTGGTTGCCCCAGGCGATCTCGCCCTTGTCGCCGTAGAGCTTCCTGAGCTCCTCCTCGCGCTTCTGCTCCTCGATTCGGTAGAGCCGCGCCTTCAGCAGTTTCATCGCGGTGGCCCGGTTCTTGTGCTGTGAACGTTCGTTCTGGCAGCTCACGACGACGCCGGTCGGCTCGTGCGTGATGCGGACCGCCGAATCGGTCACGTTCACGTGCTGCCCGCCGGCCCCGCTCGACCTGTAGGTGTCGATGCGGAGGTCTTCTTCCCTCACTTCGATCTCGATGTCATCGTCGAGTTCGGGCACGACGTCGACGGACGCAAACGAAGTGTGGCGGCGCGCGCCCGAGTCGAACGGCGAGATGCGGACGAGCCGGTGCACGCCGATCTCCGCCCTCAGGTAGCCGTAGGCGTACGGCCCGTCGACCTGGATGGTCGCCCGCCTGATTCCGGCGGATTCGCCGGGCAGGTTGTCGACGATGCGCGCCTCGAACCCGTGCCGCTCGATCCAGCGCTGATACATCCTGAGCAGCATCATCGCCCAGTCGCAAGATTCCGTCCCGCCGGCGCCGGCGTGGATGCTCACGAAGGCGTTCTTCCTGTCGTGCGGGCCGTTGAACATGAGGCGGAACCGAAGCCGTTCGAGCCCGCGTTCGATCTTCGCGACCTCGCCCCGCACTTCCTCGACGGACTTCTGGTCGCCCTCCTCCGAGGCGAGGTCGTACAGAAGCGACGCCTCCTCGTGCGACTGCTCGAGCTCGACGAGCGGTTCGACGTCGTTCCGGAGCCGCTTGATCTCGCGCATCATGGCCTGAGCGGCGTCCGGGTTCGACCAGAACTCCGGCCTCTCGGTTTCCTTCTCCAGCCCGGCTATCTTCGCCTCGGTCGAAGCGACGTCAAAGAGAGTCCCTGAGATTAATCAGGTCCTCCCTGATAGCGGCCAGCCGGCCCCTGAGGTCTTCGTCCATAAGACACCCTACCTGAGAATCGCGTCAACCACGCCAATCAGCCCGGCCACCAGCATCACTCCGTCAACGACAACCGTGCACCTGCGCTCGGACGCCGTTATCCACTTCTCGAAAACCAACAGGTAACATAACACGTACGCCGGGCACAAGACCAGCCAGAGGCCCGGCCCCGCGATGACGGCCGATCCCGCGGCCAGCACTGCGCCCAACAACAGAGCCAGCGCCGCAAGCACGGCCCGCGCGGGCGCGACGCCGATAAGCGCCGGCAACGTGTCCCGGCCCAACAGACGGTCCGCCATCACGTCGGTGAAGTCGAACATCACCGACCGGATGAACGCGAGGCCGAACACGAGGGCCGCGACGACGGCCACAGCATACACGGAACCCACGCCCGCCGCAACCGCCGGCACGAAGACCGCGACCACGGTCCAACCGGCGGCCGAGAGCACGTCCTTCGACGCCGGGATGTTGCGGAGGACCGTCACCAGTCTCACCGCCGCCGTGCCCCGCTGCTTCCGAGGCGTGATGAGCGCGCTGTACGCAACGGCCATCGCATACGACACGCCGAGCAGGGCGACGGCCAGCGGTCCGAACTGCACGAGCGCGGCGATGGAGACGACCGAAAGCAGAACGGCCGCGGCGGCCATCCATCCGGTGTGTGCGCGGTAGAACTCGGCCCGCCTCGTCAACCCGGACCCGCCGGCCCGCGCCTCGGCCATCCGTCCGAGCGCGTAGACACAGAAGATGTAGCCGAACGCGGCGGCCATCAGGCAGGCCCGCTCCCAGTTGCCGCCCAGACCGAGCCGGAGCAACCTCGTCGCGACGTACGTCAGGGCGGCCGCCCCGGCCGCGACGTACAGGTTCCCGTCGATGATGACGCCGGTCAGGATGTTCCACGCACGCGCCAAGGGCGACCGCGTCTCGCCCACGCTCTGGAGCTTGTCTATCACGGTCGAGGTTATCCAGCTCGGCGTTGACGCTCCCGCGGTCACGCCCACCGTCTCGTACCGCGCGAGCTCCGCGAGGTCGAGGTCGGCGGCGGTCTCTATGTGGAACGTCGGGGTGTTCGTCTCGCGGGCGACCTCGGCGAGCCGCTTCGTGTTCGCGCTGTGGAGCCCGCCGACGACGACCATCGCGTCCACTTCGGACGCGAGGAGCCGCGCCTCCGCCTGGCGCTCGCTGGTCGCCGTGCAGATGCTGTCCACGATCTCGACGTCCGGCTTGCGCTCGCGCAGGACGTCCGCGATCTCGTGGAAGAGCTGCTTGTTGAACGTCGTCTGGGCCACGACGATGACCTTGTCGCCAAGCGGAACGGCGCTCGCCTCGGCGACGCTCGCGATGATGCGGCAGGGGCCCGCGGCGTGCCCGGCCAGCCCGGCCACCTCGTCGTGGTCGCGGTCCCCCACGATCACGGCCTCGTACCCGTCGGCCGAGCGGCGCCCTATGGACCGCTGGCCGCGGAGCACGTGCGGACACGTCCCGTCCTCGACATCGAGCCCGGCGGACCGGAGCTCTTCGACAACATCGGGCGGGACGCCGTGGGTGCGCAGGAGCACGGTCCCATGCGCTCCCTTTTCAAAAGATGTCCTGGCGCAGATGCCGCGCGCGTCGAGCATCTCGACGGCCTGGCGGTTATGGATCAGCGGGCCGTAGGTGAAGACGGGGCCGGACTTGTCGCGCGCGATGGCGAGGACCTTTTCCATGGCCCGTTTGACGCCCATGCAGAAGCCGGCGGTCTTCGCCAGTATGATTCGCAATCCGAGGCCACCTCGAGCGGTTGGGAGCCGACCGAGGGGATTATATGGGCGGGGGCGGCGGTTGTCAATTTCGCGCGGGGCGGGGGAACTGCAACCGGCCGGTGAATCACACTGCCGCTCACCGGGTTTCGAGCGTGTACCGCCAGTAGACTTCGAGGGCGAGGCAAGCCATCGTTGTGCTGTAGATGCGGCCGCCATGGGAGCCGTACCTGAACCCGCCGGGCGGCCAACTGCCGGCGTTCGGGCCTTTCTTCTCCTGCTTGGCCCTGAGCGCGATGTTGAATGCTTCGTTCCAGTTCTTCCAGTACGCTCCGCCCATGTTGAACATCGACAGACTCAGGTAATAGACGGTATAGAGATTATCCGCCTTCTTGCCAATGGCGACATAATTCTTTGTCGCCAGCCATTTGGCCTGGGCCTGAACGTCGGCATCGGTACGCTTGTGCCCCATGAACAGCCGGCCGGTCAGGGACGCGGCGGTCATGCTGGGTGTGCCCGTGCCGCCGGCCCCGGGCGACCGCGCCGCATTGTAAGAGGTGGAGCCGTCCGCGTTGATGCACCTCTGCAAGAAAGCTTCGACCTTGTCACGCGCCGCTTTCGGGACGTTGAGGTCGCACGCCATCGCCGACTTGATGGCCTGTATCTGAAATCCGGTCACCGATGTGTCGTTCCCCGCCCCGGTATAACCAAACCCGCCATCGGACGGCTGAGCCCGGAGGATGTAGCCGAGCCCCGCCTGTGCCGCCTCCTTTATGTCCCTCTTGCGCATCATCCCGTAGGCCTCTGCCAGCGCCATCGTGCAGATGCCCTGGCCGTACATCCGCTCTCCGAACCAGCCCTTCTTCGCCCCTTTTGTCTGCTGTTTTGCAATCAGGTAGTTCACGGCTTTCTTGACCGTGTTCGCAAACTCGGCCGGCTCCCTGTCCGTACAGCCGTATCCCAGGAACGCGAGGAGCGCGAGACCGGTGGACGCGGCCGGCCCGGCCGCTGAGCCCCCCCACCGCTTGCCGTTCCAACTGCCGTCGTCCTCCTGGACCTTCTTGAGCCACCGTAGAGCGGCCAGGATATCCTTGTCCGTCCCCCGCGGCATGCCGTACCTGCGGGCGGCCCTTCGCCTCCCGCCCGCCGTGCGGTTGCCAAGCCGTCCCCGGAATCCGCCCGAACCGGGCGACGTACCGATGGTCGCGAGCTTCTTTGTCAGCTCCATGGGGATCGGGTCCGTCGGCTCGACGACGTCGGACGACAGGTCTTCCGTCAGGTCTATGTCGACGGTGACGTCCTCGATCGGCGCGTCCACGGGCGACACGTCCTCGTCGAAAACCAACGGCGCGTCCTCCGGTGGCTTGATGTCGGGTTCGTCCGGAAGCACCTGCTCGGGAATCTTCTCGAGGACGACCGGCTCTTCTTCCCTGATCTCAGACTGGACGGGTGGCAGAGCGAGCCGGGGCCGCGCGGACGAGAACGTGATGAACATGCTGATGATGAGGGTCATGACCATGATCGCGGTCGCCACAGCGAACGACGGCGCCCGCCTGACCTGTTCCCTGGCCCATTCTTGCGGGGTCAGTTGTTCCATCGGACCGTTCCCTCGTCCACCGAGTAGTGGGCACGAACTTGAGAAACATGCACTCGGGGCGCGACCCCGCGCCCCCATTCCTTACAACGCAAGTCTAGCACGAAAGTTCGGCAAATGCCAGTAGAGAAACCGGCGACATTTCCCTTCCCCGGCCTGCCGGCGCTACAGCACGCCGGACAGGAGCTGGGCGACCGACTGGCCGAACTTCTTGATCCTGGGCCTCCTGCGGAACGCATCGAGCTCGATCTCAGCCGAGGATTGCATGCACACCTCGAACTGCTCGCGGAGCGCCGCGGCAAACGGCGCGCTGTGCACAAATGCCGACACCTCGAAGTTCAGATGAAACGACCGCACGTCCATGTTCGCCGAGCCGACGCTCCCGTAGCGGCCGTCAACCGCGATGGCCTTCGAGTGGAGGAAGCCCGCTCCGTACTCGAAGATGCGTACGCCCGCTTCGAGCAGTTCCTCGTAGTACGACCGCCCGGCGCTCATCACGATGCGCACGTCGGTCTTGTTCGGCAGCATGACGCGAACGTCCACGCCGCGCAGCGCCGCGGTCTGGAGCGCGGTCAGCATCGAGCGGTCCGGCACGAAATACGGCGTCGCGACGAGCACCTGGTCCGCGGCGGTCGCTATCGACTGCATGTAGAGCTGCTGGATCGTCGGCCAGCGGCAGTCGGGGCCGGAGGAGACGATCTGGACCAACTCGTCGCCCGCCGGCTCGACCTCCGGGAAATGCCGGGCCTCCGCCGGACACCGGCCGGTCGTAAAGAGCCAGTCCGTGAAGAAAATACTCGCGAGCTCGGCGACGGCGGGCCCACGGATGCGCACGTGCGCATCGGTCCAACGGCCGCCGTCCCGGTCGAGCCCGACATGCTCGTCTCCGATGTTCATCCCGCCGACGAAGCCGACCTTGCCGTCGATTACCGCGAGCTTGCGGTGGTTGCGGAAGTTCACGCGCTCGACAATTCTTGCGAACCTCGGCGGCAGGAACGCGGCGGCCTCGCCGCCCGCGCGGTTCAGCCCGTCAAAGAAACCGGTCCGGTACGCGTGGAGCGAGCCGATGCCGTCGTACAGGAGGCGCACCTCGATGCCGCTCCTGGCCCGTTCGATGAGCAGGTCACGAATCTCCCGTCCGATCCCGTCGCACCGGAAGATGTAGTATTCAAGATGCACGTGGGACCGCGCCTCGCGGATGGCCTGCTTCAGGGCGTCGTATTTGCGCGCGGGCTCGTGGAAGAGATCGACGGAGTTTCCGCCGAACGGCGCCCCGGCGCCGCGGGACTGTGCGCTGTTGGCCGCGAGCTCGATGAGCCGCTGTTGGACCGGCTTGAGCCGGCGGAGCGCGTTGTCGTCGAAGTCCGCGAGCCGCTGTTGCACGTACATCGAAAGCGCCTCGTCCGCCTGTTCGTCCACCTGCTCGCGCGCGCGATAGTGCCGCCGGAATCGGGTCCGCGCCAGCGCATAGTAGGCGACGATTCCGACGACCGGCAGGAACGTCACCGTCATCAGCCAGGCGATGGTCGCCGACGGCTCGCGGCGTTCGCTCAGGATCGCCAGCCCGACCGATGCGGCCTGGAGCACGATGACGGCGGAGAGCAGAACGTGCCAGTTCGTCACCAGGAAGGTCAGCACCGCATCAAGCATGCCCGGTCTCCCACGAATGGACGAGCGGCATGGTAGCCCCGCTGCGCGCCAAGCCAAGCCGCCGCGACGCGCTACACGGAAATCTCAACGAACGCGTTTGTCTCGTCCGACTCGCGCGCGGCGAACGACATCTCGGCGGAGAGTGTGCCGCTCGAAAGCGGAGACGAGGACGGCGCGACGCCGCAGATGACGTCCATGAACGCGCGCAGGAGTTTCGGGTCGCCGCCGGCGTGGGTGTCGTCCTCCGAAATGTGCATCTCCTCGACGCAGTCCCGGTGATGTTCAACCACGCGGAGGTTGCCGTCGAAGTCGAACGAGAGCGTGCCCTTGTAGCCGATGACGGTCGCGCCCCGCTTGCCGGCCGCGCATCGGACGACGAAGTTCTGCGAGTACGAGACGTGGGCGCCGTTCTCGTACTGCACGATGGCCGAGCCGCAGTCCTGGTTGCGTATGCCCTTGCTGAACGCGCACCAGTGGTCGAAGCGGACGTCTGGGTTGATCGCGTCCCACTGCATCCCGCCGCCGCCGTCGCCGCGGAGTTCGAGGTTCGCGGGGCTTTCCATGCACGTCTCGGTCTCGTCGCACTTGGTGCACTGCAGGTCGAACGGCTTGTCGCCGCCGAAGATCAGCCGCGTGCTCGTCGCCGCGATCCGCGTCGGCGCACAGCCCATCAGAATGTTAAAGTAGTCGAAGTCGTGCGTGGCCTTCTGGAGCCAGAGCCCGCCGCTCTCGTCGTAGTTGCGGTAGTGCCCGCCGAAGTAGTGCCCGCCGTACGTCACGTTCGTCAGCGCCTGGACCTGGCAGACGGTGCCGAGCCGGCCGGATCCGATGATCTCCATTGCTTTGACAAACACCGGCGCGAGCCGCAGCGGGAACGACACGACGACGCTGTCCTCGCGGCCGCGATAGGCCGTCCGGAGCGCGGCGAGCTGGTCCCGGCTTATGGACACCGGCTTTTCGAGGAAGAGCGGCAGGCCGGTCGGCGCGAAGTCCACAGCGATCGGCGTGTGGAGATGGCAGCGCGTGCAGATCATCACGCCGTCGAGTTCGTCCGCGCGCTCGAGCAGCGCCCTGTGGTCGGGATAGAACGTGACGCCGGCGAGGTCGACGTCCTTGAGGCGTGTGCGCACACTCGCCTCGTCGGGGTCGACGATGGCGGCGAGCTCGACGGGCGGTTGCATCCGGAGGAGCCGGGCGATGAGCGGAGCGCCGCGGCCGCCGCAACCGATGATGGCGATTCGTTTGGGTGTCATTTGTCGCCGGTCTCCTTGCAAGAGGGTTTGCGTCGGCCGGGGCGGAGCCGTTCATCCCGCGGCGTGGCAGCTCTTGATGATGAAGCCGCCTGATTTCTCGTCACGTTCCAGTTCGACCAGTCCGGATTTTTCCGCCTCCTCCAGAAGCTGGCTGAAGGAGCGGAACCCGTAATACGATTCGCTGAAGCCGGGCTTGCGACGCTTCAGCGTCTGCTTGATCATCGAGCCCCAGATCTTCTCGCCCTCGCCGCGCTCCTCGACAAGCGCCTCGTAGGTCTCGACGATCAGGTCGAACGCCTCCGGTTTCTTGTCCGCCCCGTTCTCTGCGGACTTGGCGGGCTGTCCCTTTGCCGGCTTGCGGGCGGGGGCTTTGGTGCGGCTCTTTGGCCGGGCCGACTGACGCCGCACGAGGTCGTCGTAGTAGATGAACTCATCGCAGTTCGCGATCAGAAGGTCCGACGTCGAGTTCTTCACGCCGACGCCGATGACGACCTTGTCGTTCTCGCGGAGCTTGCTGACGAGCGGCGAGAAGTCGGAGTCGCCGCTTATGACGACGAAGGTGTCCACGTGCCCTTTCGTGTAGCACAGGTCGAGCGCGTCCACCACCATGCGTATGTCGGCGGAGTTCTTGCCCGACTGGCTCACGTGCGGGATTTCGATGAGCTCGAACGACGCCTCGTGCATGGCGGGCCGGAACTCCTTGTACCGGCTCCAGTCACAGTATGCCTTCTTGACGACGATATTGCCCTTGAGCAACAGGCGCTCGATCACCTTGCTGATGTCGAACTTCTCGTAATTCGCATCACGAACGCCGAGCGCAACGTTCTCGAAATCGCAGAAAAGCGCCATGTTATTCGTCTCGACTTGATGTGTCATGTGCGTGGTTCCTCCCGAATGTGGTCAGCGTGTCCGTTCGTCCTGCATACGCCCGTTCCCGCCGGCCTATGCGCGCGTGAAGCCGTGGTGGCCGAGCTTGTTGCCGCAGGACCAGTATTGCCCGTGCAGGTAGCAAAGCGGATCGAGCTTGTCGACACGGACCCTGCCGTCCTCGTCGAGCGCCTCTTCCGCGACGTGTTCGGCGACCGCCTCGCCCAGGAAGAGGTCGTGGTCGCCGATTTCCTGGATACCTATGACGCGGCACTCGATGTTCACGGGACACTCGGCTATCAGCGGCGGCCGAACCTTCTCCGCAGGCACGGGCATCAGATGAAACTCTGTGAACTTGTTCACCTCGCGGCCCGAGACCGTGCCGCACCGGTCCACGGTCTCGACCATGCCCGCGGTCGGCAGGTTGACGACGTATTCGCCCGCGGCGCTTATCAACTCGTGAGAGTAGCGCGGCTTGGCTATCGCGATACCGAGTATTACGGGGCTCGCGATGCTGACGTTGAATACCTCGCCGAGTGTGATGATGTTGGGCCGGCCGTCCCTGCTCACCGAGGTGACCAGCGCCGCCGGCGACGGGTGAACGGGCCGAAAGGGCTTTATCGAGCGTTTTCTCATCACCTTCCGATCAGTCGGCACCTCTGCACCGGGTCCATGCGGCGCAGACGAGTTCAGCATAAGAACCTTATCACAGCCGATTCCGCAACACAAGGCGGCAGTCCGCACCCTATCGAACACGGAAGACGAGCGCCGACAGCCCCGGCGGCGCAGATTACCCTTATGGGCTGTCCGCGACTTCCGACACCTCCCAGTTCATGTCGACGAACAGCCCCACGACCGGAACGTTCTTGTGCCGTTCGCGGACGTGCCAGACGGCTCTCTGTATGTCGGCGATCTGGTGCGTCCGGTCGCCCGGATTCCCGGCGCAGTCACAGTGTCCAACCACGGCTATCGCGCCCGAGCCGTGATGGTTCACGGATATGTCCACGCGGTCGAATATGGATTGCACAAGTGCGGCGTTGCTCCGGCAACTGAGGATTCCGGTCGGGCCTGCCTCGGTCACCAAGTCCACGAACTCCGCGCAGAGTTTCTTCTTGAGGTAGCTGATCACCGGAAGCTGGACGCGCCCGTCCATGCAGTTGATTGCGGTGCAGAGTTTCATTGTCTTTTCCGTTCCTGCCCGCGCGGCGGCGGGTCGCTACCAGTAGATGAGGCGCGTGAAGGCGCTGCGCTCGCCGGGCGGGAGTTCGTCCACGTTCGGAATGGCGTAGCGGTTCCCGTCGACGTCGATGAGGAGTTTTCCGCTCCGACCGAAGTCGACGGCCCGGTCGCCCTTCCACTGCACGAGGCACTTGACGCGGCCCTTGTCGGTCTCGGCGTCAAGCGCGACAAGCCCGTGGTCGAGGCCGATGTCGTTGATCTTCGTGATGGTGTGGATGAAGTAACGCCTTGCGAGCGCTTCACGAACGAGGGCGGCCTGGTCCCAGAAGAAGTCGTCGAGGTCGCGGATGATGCCGATCTCGAGGTCCTCGCCCTCGCCGGAGCTTTGCATCAGCGAGATATACTTGTTGGTGTGGACCACCGGGAAGGCGTACGCGGCGTAGACGCCGCCGTAGGTCTTCTCGTCCTTGACTGTGACACTGAGGACGCCGTGCTTGCCGACGTGGATCCGGCAAACGTCGGGCGTCAGGTAGCGGGCCCGCGTCCGGTCGATTGCGGTGGCGCCGGCCTTGTCCTCGCTATTGTCGTCCTGCATTCGAGTGTCTCCGGTCTCGGGACCTGGTGCTCTGCGTCAGCCGGCCCCCATCAGGCCCTGGATGCCGGGCTCGCGCGCGAGCTCGGTCTGTATCTTGACCAGGCGGTAATAGAGCCCCTGGTGAGCGAGCAGTTCATCGTGCGTGCCCTGTTCGATGAGCCGTCCGTCGTCCACCACCAGGATTCGGTCGGAGTTCTTGAGCGTACTGAGCCGGTGTGCGATGGTGAGCGTTGTGCGGTTCCTGGTGACGCGGCCGAGTGCCTCCTGGATCAGCATCTCGGATTCGGTGTCGATGTTGCTGGTGGCCTCGTCAAGGATGAGTATCTTGGGGTCGTAGAGCAGCGCCCGTGCGATCGAGATGCGCTGGCGCTCGCCGCCCGAGAGGCCGGCCCCGCGCTCGCCGATATAGGTGTCGTATCCGAGCACGTGCCGGATGATGAAGTTGTGCGCGTTGGCGGCCTTGGCGGCGTCGAGCACCTCCTCGGGGGTCGCGTCGTTGCGGCCGTAGGTGATGTTCTCGTAGATGGTGCCGCGGAAGAGGAACGGCTCCTGGAGCACGACGCCGACGTAGCGGCGCAGGTCGGCGAGCTTGAGGTCGCGGATATCGACGTCGTCAATCAGGATGCGGCCCTGGTCGAGGTCGTAGAAGCGGGCGAGCAGGTTGATGAGCGTGGTCTTGCCGGACCCGCTCTTGCCGACGATCCCGACGTGCTCTCCCGGCTTGACCTGAAACGTGACGCCGCGGATGACCGGTTCGTGCCGGCTGTAGCCGAACGTGACGTTCTCGAAGCGGATGGCGCCGCCGCGGTCCGGGAGCGGCTTGGGCTTGGCGGTCTCGACGATCTGCGGCTGTGTGTCGAGAATCTCAAACGTGCGCTGGCTCGCGGTCAGGAACTGCGTCAGCCAGTTCGTAAGCTGCGTCAGACTGCTGAGCGGCGCGTAGAACATCCCGAGGTATCCGAGGAACTGCATCAGCGCGCCGAGCGTCAGGCCGCCCGGCTCGTGGGCCAGCACCCACTGGCCGCCGATGAACCAGACGAGGAAGCCGCCCATCTGGAACAAGAGGCCGATGGCAGGATAGAAGAGCGCCGTGGTGTACTCGACCCTGCGCGAGCTGTCGCGCACATACGAGGTGGACCGGTCGAACCGGTTCTCCTCGCTCTTCTCCCGGCCGAACGCCTTGACGACGCGGACGCCCGTCAGGATCGTGTTCAGGACGCCGTTGAGCTTGCTCGTCGCGTCCCAGACACGGTAGTAGCGCGGATAGATGCGCTTCCAGAAAAAGACGGTGGCAAGGGCGACGAACGGCGCAGGCACCAGCGTGATCAGGGCCAGCTTCCAGTTCAGACTGAAGAGCGTCACGCCGACGACGGCGAGCGTGATGATCTGGGCCATGAAGCCGCTCGTCAACTGGCTGATGAAGCCCTGGAACTGCGCCGTATCGGAGTTGACCCGCGTCATGAGCTGGCCGACGTTGTACCGGTCGTAGTAGCCGACGCCCAGCCGGATCAGGTGCCGGAAGACGCGGAGCCGCATGTCATACGCGATCTGTGAGCCGACGTAGCTGACGAGCCGGCCGGACAGACTGTTCAGCAGAGAAATGGAGAGAGCCACGCCGAACAGCGCCGCAACGAGCCAGAGCAGCCATTGAGTGGCCGCCGCCTGGCCTAGGACCGGGTTGCCCGCCTGGCTCGGCGCCAGCACGTCGTCGATCACCATTCGAAGCACCATCTGCGGCACAAGACTCAGGCCGATGCCTGCGAAGACGAGCAGTAGCATGAGCACGGCCTTGCCGGCATACGGGCGCATGAACGTGAGAACGCGCAAGAGCACCGCCCCGCTCTTGATGCACCTCCGACAGATGTCGCCCTTGAACTCGAGCGACATTCCGCACTTGGGACACCTCCGCGGGTCCTCGTCGTCCTCCGGCCCCACCCCGGGCATGTCGCCCTTGCACCATGTCTTGAGCTTCGCGGCGACTTTGGCAAAGAGGTCCGCTCGGGAGTTCGAGTAGGCGAGGACCTCGACGTACACGTCATCGACCAGCGCCTCGATAAAGCCGCCGCCGATGCCCTGACGCGTGGCGATTTCTTTCACGTCCGGGCGGTGCAGGGAAATCCGCAGGCCAGTCTTGTACTTGTCGGTGGGCCGACCCAGTGTGACCAGCCGATCCTCCAAGACCAGCAGAAACACCTCGTCGTAGTGGCCCTCGAGGTTGAGGTCCGTGCTCGTCGTCAGCCACGCGGCCTTCGGGTTCACACCCTCCGCCATCGCAAGGGCGGCGAGGTCATCGGGCAGTTTCTGGTTCAACAACGCGGAGCGCTCGGGAGACATCGTGCAGCAGCCCTGCCAAGTCATCACGGCGCTTCCGTTAGAAATAATTTCCGGCGCCGGGCGATAATAATAGGGACTGATCTGTGCAATGTCCATACCTTCGGTCGTCCGACCAGTCCGCGGACGATGCAGGCGTGCCCGCCCCGCCACCGGGAAAGCGGTGGCCAGCGGCCCGCGCATTCGCTACAATACACCCCGGCGGGCGGAGGTGCCGCTCCCGGCGGCGTGACTGCTCTCGGCACAAGAGATACGGGCGCATGAGAATCGAACTTCAGTCAGATCCGAAACTTATCAGGAAAACCTACCTCACCGTCTGCGCCTTCGTCACGCTGGGCTTCAGCGTCACCGGGGTCATCATAGGAGTGCAGGAAGGATCACATGCCGTGCCGTTCTTCATCGTCGGACCGGCCGCCGGCCTGCTCTGCTCGGCCTGCGGCCTGCCCCTCCTGTTCATGCGGCTGAACGAGGCCAGGCGAACCAGGTGGGTCGCAACCGACGAGACACTGGAGATGCACGAAGAATCGCTCGACCCACGGGTCGTGCCGTGGGGCCGAATCCGCCGCCTGAAAACCGACGGCCACAGAATCGCCTTCCAAGTCCAGGACGAACACGACATCTACGAGCTCTACCACGTGAACAAGGCACTGAGCCGCAAGGTGTGGGAGCACTGGGCGCAGTGCACTCCGTGGTACAAGAGGAAGTGACCAGCCCTGGGCGCCCGTCCTTCCGAAACGTCACGGGCGGAAACCGCAACAAGGTGACGTGACGTGCCATGGCGGTCGTGCCTCGGCAAGAGGAGCGGATCAGTTGGACACAAGAACCACGTTCGCCCCCGGCGACAGAGTGCTCCTGAGCTGGTCCAGCGGCAAGGACGCCGCGTGGGCCTTGCACGTACTGAAGCGGCGCGGCGCCAACGTCGTCGCCTTCCTCGCCACGTTCAACGAGGCGTTCGGCCGCATCTCGATGCACGCGACGGGGCGCGAGGTCGTCGAGGCGCAGGCCCGCGCCGCGGGCCTGCCGCTCTGGCCCGTGATGCTACCATGGCCCTGCGACGATGAAGAGTACGGCAAGCGGATGACCGAAGCGATGGCCCGCGCGAAGGAGGCCGGAATCACGCACGCCGCGTTCGGCGACCTGTTCCTCGAAGACGTCCGCAAGTACCGCGAGGACCGGCTCGCAGGCACGGGCATCCGGCCGCTCTTCCCGGTCTGGACCTCGCCCGACCGCACTCCGGAACTCGCTCGCGAGATGATGCGGGCCGGCCTTCGCGCACACGTGAGTTGCGTCGATCCCAGACGACTCGACCCGTCGTTCGTTGGGCGAATGTACGACGAACGGTTCCTGACCGACCTGCCACAGGGCGTGGACCCGTGCGGCGAGAACGGCGAGTTCCATACCGTCTGCTGCGCCGGGCCGATGTTCAAGCACGACGTGCCGGTCGAGCGCGGCGAGGTCGTCGAGCGCGACGGGTTCTGGTTCGCCGACTTCAATCTCGCCGACGCCGCCGTCGAGAAGGAGGCCTCGGTCGGTGAATAGCATGAAGAGTTCCTCGTTTCATCGCCTGAACGCCGACAAGGGCCTGGGACCGGCGCACCGCGGGATGTGGTTCCTGCTCAACTGGCTGAACAACAATTTCTTCCCGAACGCCTGCGACCGGGACCTGGCCGTTCGGGATTTTGCGGCCGATGTCTCCGACGACAACTGGCGACAAACCGACGTCAAATCGTCCCCCTCCAGAAAACTGGGCGACCTCTTCTGGCTCTCGCTCCCGTGGGAACGAATCGAGTCGGAACTGGGCCGTATCTGTATTCTCGACGCCGGCTGCGGCTCGGGCAACTACGCCCTGCGGCTCCAATCCTTCTCCGGCAACCGAATCGACTCATATGCCGGCGTGGACGTGGTCGAGCACAAGAACTGGCCGGCCCTGACCGAGAAGCACGCGAATCTCACGTTCTGCCGGTCCGACAGCGCAGACATCCTGGACCGCATACCGGAAGACACGAATTTCTTCATGTCACAGTCGGCGATCGAGCACTTCGAGGAGGACGTGCGCTTTTTCGACAACATCCGCGAATTCATCCAGCGGACGTCCGCGAACGTACTTCAGGTCCATCTCTTCCCGTCCGCGGCGTGCCTCCGGCTCTACCGCGGACACGGCGTGAGGCAATACGCGCCGAGGCCGATTTCACGCATAACATCGCTCTTCAAGCCGTTCTCGTATTCCGTCCTCTTCCGGCTCGGGGGGCGGCGATGCAACGCCCTTCACCGGGAGTTCATCACCAAACCGCGGGCCGTCGGTAAGGCCGGCGACTTGCGCGACACGATGACCGGCGAGTACGACGCGCGGCTGCGACAGGCCATCGCGGCGGACAACGCGGAGCCACACGAGCGGCCCAGCTTCTACGCACTGATAGTCCATTCCAATTGCCGGGAAATGCTGTTCAGATGAATTCAGTCGCCATCATGCTCCTCAGCATCGCGGCGTTCATGCAGACCAGCCGGCACTTGCCGGGCAAGTCCAGGCGGCCGTCCTCGACATCATCATCTTCAAGGAACCGCCCCGCCTGCCGAAAATCGTCGCCGTGCGCATCATGTTCGTCGGCCTTGTCCTCATCGGCGGAGGACGGCGCAACCCGGTTCGACCGCGTCGCGCTTGACACCGGCCGCCGCGGGATGTTAGCTTTCCCGGACACTATGGCCTGCGGACGCCGCAACGCAAATGGAGTTTTGCGATGAGCGACGTGGTCGTCGTCGGCAGTTATGTCCAGGACCTCGCCTTCCAGACCGAGCTCTTTCCCGCGCCGGGCGAGACCCGCATCGGCCGGTTCAAGACCGGGCCGGGCGGCAAGGGATTCAACCAGGCCGTCGCCTGCCACCGAATGGAGGCGAAGACGCTCTTCATCGGCGCCGTCGGACGCGACATCTTCGCCGAGGACCTCGCCCGTTTCATCAAGTCCGAAGGGATCGAGGCGAAGCTCCAGGTCTGCCCCGACGCGATGACGGGAGCCGCGTCCATCGTAGTCAACAAGGACGGGCAGAACCTGATAGTCGTGGCTCTGGGCGCGAGCGACGAATTGAGCGCCGAGTTCATCGACCGGCACCGCAAGGACATCGAGAACGCGACCGTCGTGCTGACGCAGGTCGAGTGCAACCTCGGCGCGACGAGGAGGGCTCTCGAAATCGGCCGCGCCGCAGGCGTCACGACCATACTCAACCCCGCCCCGATCAACGCAGGACTCACGCGGCACCTCCTTGACCTTGCCGACATCATCGTGCCGAACGAGACGGAGTTCGTGCATCTCATGCGCACGGTCTGCAAGGAGAATATCGACGACAGGTTCTGGACGGCCGACGACGGCCGCATTCACGACCTGTGCCTGCTCTGCAACGTCCCGACCGTCATCCTCACGCTCGGCGACAAGGGATGCTTCGTCTCGCACAACCGCGCGGCCGAGTGCGGGACCCGTTCGCCCTATCGGGACGGCGACGACGACTTCTACAGGGTGCCCGCTCTCAAGGTCGAGACCGTGGACACGACCGGCGCGGGCGATGCGTTCAACGGCGGGCTCGCGGCCGGTCTGCTCCGGTATCCCGGCGATTGCAGAAAGGCCGTGCGATGCGCGAACGTCGTGGGCGCGCTTTCGACGCAGGCCTACGGGACCTCGCCCGCGATGCCGCGGTTCAGCGAGGTCCGGAAACACTCGTGACGCCGCCCCGGCGGCAACGGAGAGGAGCGAACATGCCATATATCAAGCGGACGGACAGGGCTCAGTACCAGGACCTCATCAAGCAACTCGCGGCGCTCGTCCCGCAGGACCGCATGGCGCGCGCGGGCCATCTGAACTACATCGTCAGTCTTCTCCTTGAAAAGACGTACGGCTCGAAGATCCGCTACGCCGACCACAACGAGATAATGGGCCTGCTGACCTGTATCTCGCTGGAGTTCTACCGGCGCAAGACGGCACCATACGAGGACATCAAGATAGACGAGGAAGGGGACCTCGCCGACCTCTGACCCGCCGGACGAGCATGCGAGCCGCATTGCGTTCCCTGCCCTCGCGCCTCGCCATCAATTAATGCTTGCGGGCATGGGCGGCCGTTGCTAGCATGATTCCGGTCTTCTTCACTCGACAAGCCCTTTCAAGCCGCGGTCGCGGCATCGGCCGCGGCGATGTATTGAGCCCCGATGCACGAGCTTCATTCACAGCAACTGGCCTGCCTCGTCTGCGTGGCGCACCGGGCGCCGGCGGTCCTCGCGAGAGCGCGCGACTCGGAGAACGCCGGATGAGCTTGATCGCCCGGAACATCAAGGTGCTTCTCAATCCCCGACGCTACGGGGCCGAGCTGGCGCGGGCGGAACACATGCTCCGGTCGGTCACCGAGGCGAACAACGGGGCCGCCGAGCGGATCCGCGGGTTCCTCGACAGCGACTCGTGGGAGGTCCGCAACTGCGCCGTCAAGATCATCGCCCGCACCCGGTGCGAGAACCTCTACGGCGTACTGGTCGCCAAGCTGCTCGAACACGGCGAGGCGGGCATCCTGCGGCGCAACTGCGCCGAGTCTCTGCCCGCGCTCGGGATCAGGTCGGCCGAGGCGGTCGCCGCGCTCCGCCGTGCGCTCGCCGACCCCTACTGGGAGGTGCGGGCCGAGGCCGCGCGGGCGCTCGCCGCCCTGTGCGAGGAGTCGCCCGAGGTCGAGGGAGACCTGGCCTCGCTCATCGCCCGTGAGCGGAACATCGAGGCGCGGGCCGCCGCAGTGGAGGCGCTCGGCGCGCTCGCCGTGACGCGCGCCGCCTTCGACATGCTCGCGGACCTCGCCGTCCGCGACGTATGGCTCGTGCGGCACCAGGCGGCCGTCGCGCTCGTCGAGATGGGCGCGCGAAGGCCGAACCTCGCGGAGGACGCGGCCGAGGCGATCAGAAAGCTCGACCTGCTCGCGGAAGGAACGGCGACGACCTCGGTCTTCCGCCAGCACGTGCTCGAACTGGCGGACCTGACCGCAAAGGGCCGGCCGTTCCCGTCGGCCGAGTCGATGCGGCGCAGGTATTTCCATCTCAAGCGCGGCTGGCTCCACAAAGAAATCTCCTGAGGCGGACGGGCTGTGTTCTATCTCATCTACAAGTGGTTCTTCGACCCGACCAGCGTTCTGCGGTTCCTGCGCCTCTTCAACTCACAGCCGTTCCGTGCGATCTGCGCCGCAGCCACGGCGTTTTTCCTCGTCTACCTCGCGATGCCGTGGTTCATAAGGATGATGCGTCGGGCCGGCGTCCGCGAGCAGGCGCGGCACTACAGCGAGCTCGACTCAGGCCGCAAGTCCGACGTGCCGACGATGGGCGGCGCCGTCGTCCTCGCGGCCGTCACCATCTCCGCCTTCCTCTGGTGCGACCCCGGCCGCGCGTTCATCCTGCTCGCGCTCGGCGCGGCCGTCTGCGGCGGCCTGCTCGGCGCGGCCGACGACGTCGCCAAGCTCCGCCACGGCTCGAGCGACCGCGGCCTCTCGCGCGGGATGAAGTACGCCGGCCAGATCGCAATCGGCGTCGCGCTTGCGGCGGCTCTCCTCATCGGCATCCTCTCGCCCATAGAGACCGCCGGGGTCCGCGAGTCGTTCTACCCGCCGTTCAACAAGTACGGACTCGACATCGGCTGGCTCAACCTCGCCGTCATCACGCTCTTCATGGTCATCGCGACGAACTCCGTCAACCTGACCGACGGGATGGACGGGCTCGCGACCGTGCCATCGACCTTCGTGTTCCTCGTGCTCGCCGTGTTCGCGTACGTCATCGGCGACGACTACTGGGCCAACTTCCTCCAGTTCTTCCCGTACGGTGGCGTGAACCACAGTCTGCCCGGTGCCGGCGAACTCGCCGTCCTGGGCTCCGCGGGGGCCGGAGCGTGCGCCGGGTTCCTCTGGTACAACGCGTTTCCGGCGACCGTGATGATGGGCGACACCGGCTCGCTCGGGCTCGGCGCCCTGCTCGGCGCGATCGCCGTCCTTATCCGGCAGGAGGTCGTCTTCCTCATCGCGGGCGGCGTCTTCATCCTCGAGCTCGGCTCGTCGTTCATCCAGGACTACGTCGGGCTGAAACTGCTGGGGCGGCGAATCTTCTTCAGGGCGCCGTTCCATTCGTCGATGCTTCACCGCGGGATCAGCGAAAACAAGGTCACCGTGCGGCTCTGGATACTGTCCGGGGCGCTTGCGGTGGCCGCGCTGTCGATGCTCAAACTGCGCTGACGACACATGCCACGGAGGAGAGCACGATGTACATAGTCATAGCAGGCGCCGGGGCGGTGGGCCAGTCGCTCGCGCGGGTCCTCATCCCCCAGAAGCACGACGTCGTCGTCGTGGACCTCGACCGCGCGGTGTGCGAGAGCATCGCGGCCCGCACGGGCGCACTGGTTCGTTTCGGGAACGCGACCGACATCGACGTGCTCGAGGAGGCCGGGCTCAACAAGGCCGACGTGGCCGTGGCCGTCATGCCCAACGATGCCGACAACCTCGCGTTCGCCGTACTCGCCCGTCACTTCGGCGTGCCGCGCATCATGGCACGGATGCGGAACGAGAAATACGAGGCCGCGTACACGACCGCAGGCGTCACCAAGATCATCAACATCGTCGACCTGTTCGTGAACCAGCTCGCACTCGAGATCGAGCAACCGAAGCTCAGGCAGGTCGCCAGTCTCGGCGGCGGCAAGGCGTCCGTCACCATCGCCGTGATTCCCGAGAACTCGCCCGCGCACGGCAAGACGGTCGCCGACATCGCGAAGGACACGAAGTTCCCCGACGCCTGTATCATCGCCGGCATATTCCGCGAGGAGACCGGCGAGTTCATCATCCCGCGCGGCACGCGCGAGGTGCGGTCCGGCGACAAACTCTTCCTCGCCGCCGACACGGCGAACATCAGCCGCGCCGCCGCCTACCTGCAACATCCGGCCAGGTAGTTGAAGCCCGGACACGGCTCGACAGGCGCCGCCGCCGCGCCGCCGTTGCGCCATCGGAAGAAACGCCTGAAAAGATATGTATACTATTTTGGCTCACGTGAGCCAAAATAGTATACATATCCTCTGGACTGGTTTCGTGCCATTGTGCCATCCGCCTCACTATACCCCGAAAAAAGTCTTTGTCTTCCGGCACATCCTGCGTTATAAGAATGTCGTTCGGGGAACGCTACCATCATCTTGACAGGATAGGGAGCAATCGCATGAACACGCGAACCAAGCTGTCGGTCGTGTTGCTGTCGGTGGTCGCGCTGGCCGCGTCAACGGCGCACGGCGCGGACAAGGCGCCCGTGAACGGACTCGCGAAATGGGTCCCGGCCGAGTCCATCCTTTTCATCGCATATGACGGCCGGAACCCGGCGAGCAGAAAGACGGCCCTGCACGACATCCGGAACGAGCCGGAGGTGAAGGCGCTGCTCGACGGCCCGCTCGCCGCGCTCGGCAAGCTCATCGCCGACGAGGCGGCGATGAAGGGAATGCCCGACACGAACGCGCTCGCGGCACTGCTCGACACCAGAATCGGCATCACATTCATCGGCCTGGCTCCGCCGGAGAAAGAGAGGCAGGAGCCCACGCCGGAGGTGCTCGTTATCGCCGAAGTGGGCAAGCCCGACAGCCCCCAGTCGAAGGCCGTCCAACTTCTCGTCGATTACCTGAACAACGAGGCGGGCCTCACAACGGAGGCGTTCACGGACCAGGAGATGGCGGGCGTCAAGGCGAAGGTGGCCAACGTCGGCCCCATGCGCGTCGCATATGCGACCACGCCCGACGGCGTCTTCCTGCTTGGAATCGGCAACGCCCTCGCGAAGGCGCTCGACCCGAACGCCGCGAAACTCGCGGACGCAGAGGAGTTCCGCCGGGTCAGCCGACACACGGGCGGGAACGAAGTCCTTCTCGTCTACGACAACCACGCCTCGATGATGAACAAGATGGGCTTCGCAATGCCGCCCGACGTCGCCCGGAATCTGTCGGACCCGGAGCTCGGGCTCGCCAACGTGAAGTCCGTGTCCTTCGCGTGCGCGCCCGATGGCAAGGGCTACAAGATGTCGCTGTTCGTCCACGCGCCCGGCGAGCGCAAGGGGCTCCTGAAGCTGCTGGCCGGCAAGCCGCTCAATCCTGACATCGTGAAGTTCGCCCCGAAGGACAGCGAGTTCTTCTACGCCCGTTCGGTGAACCCGGGCGAGGTATGGGACTTCATCGTCGCGCTGGCCGTCAAGGAAGACGTGCGCAACAAAGAAAAGATCGACCGCGATCTCGCCGAAGCCAACAAGGCGCTGGGGTTCGACCTCCGCAACGATTTCGTCGCCAGTCTGGGCGACGAGTTTGCCGTCTTCGGCCCGGGCCTGACGGCCGTGGCCAAGGTCAAGGACCGCGCGAAGTTCGATCTCTGCGTGAAGTCGATGCTGGCGCGGCTCGCCGGCGAAATCGCCAAGGACCCGGAGATGCGCGGCGCGACGCTCACGCTCGACACGATGCCGTACGACGAACACACCATCGTCTACGTCGACAGCACGCGCGTCCCGCTCTTCTTCCAGCCGTGCTACACGATTATGGGCGACTACGCCGTCTTTGCATGTTACCCGGCGTCGCTGAAGGCCTACCTCCTCAAGGTGAAGGGCGGGAAGACGCTCGTCGACAACGCCGACTTCAAGGCGGTGCGCGCGAAGATGGGCGCCGGCGCGTCCGCCATTTACTACGCCGACACCGTCGGGTTCATGGGCGGGCTGTATGACATACTGCCGGCGGCCGCGGGGTTTCTCAAGATGGTGCCGCTGAAGTACCAGCCGCTGTGCCCGGACCCGGCGACGATGCCGCCGTTCGCCGTCGTGTCGAAGCACCTCTTCGGCTCGACCGCCGGATGCCGCCCGGTCGAGGACGGCATCCTGTGGGAGTCCTACTCCCCGTTCGGCCTGCCGACCCCGTCGGCGATGCGCCAGGGCGGCATGGCCACGACCGCCATACTCGCGGGGATGCTCCTGCCGGCGCTCGGCCGCGCACGCGAGGCGGCCCTTCAAACCAAGAACAAGAACAACCTGGCCGGGCTGGGCAAGGCCACGGCGCTCTGGCTCGCGGACGAAGGGGAAAACCGGTTCTATCCGCCCTCACTCAAGGCGCTGTGGGATGACGGCATCGTCGAAGATCCGAGGATGTTCATAAACCCGGCGACCGGTCACGAGCTGGTCGAGGGCGAATTCGTTTGCGATTACGACAGTTTGTTCGACCGCGCGGGCTTCACCATCAACGAGATGATGGTGCAATGGCACATGCCAATGATATGGGACAAAGAACAGGTGTTCCCAGGCGGCCGGTGCGTGGTCTTCTTCGACACACATGTCGAGTTCGTCCCGGAATACGAGTTCGAGGAACTGATGGAAATGGTCGATGAGTGGGTTGAGGAACACCGGCCAACGACACAAGAGGAACGAGAAGAAGAGCCGCAGGTCCCCAAACTCGAGACCACGCCCGAACGGCAGGAACAGATCGATTTCTGACCCGCGCGGGCGGGCCGTGAAGCAACGCATGGAGGACACCTGATGCCCGAGGGCACGCTGAGCTACAACGAGTTCAAACGGATGGAACTGGTGGTCGGGACCGTGACGTCGGTCGAGCCGCACCCGAACGCGGACAAGCTGTACGTCCTTAAGGTGAACGTCGGCGCTGAGGAGCGCCAGCTCGTCGCCGGGCTGAGGCCGTATTACACGCCGGAACAGCTTCAGGGCCGGCAACTCGTGATCGTGGCGAACCTCGAGCCGGCCAAGCTCCGCGGCGTCGAGAGCCAGGGCATGCTGCTCGCGGCCCAGCACGACGCCAAGCCCGACGAGGTCGTCATCATATCGCCCGAGCGGCCGATGACCCCGGGCGCAAAAGTCCTTTGATTCGACGCCAAGCCGTTCAGCCCGGTTCGCAAGGCAGGGGATGAGAGATGGCCGACGCACGGATCGAACTCGTTCTCTTCGACTGCGAGGCGTACGACGCGTTCGCCGAGGCGTTGGGCCGGAAAAAGAATCAGGCGGCTGGGCCTGAATAACTACTTGACCCCCCCCCGCGTCGCGGGCTAAACTATCAACGATGACAATGTCCCCATTCCTGGCGAGGAAAAGCCATGCGACGCATCATAACGGGCGCGGCGGCTACGGTTCTCTGTGCGTCATTCGTCCTTCTCGGCGGCTGCAAGGCGCCGAACCTGCAGGACCGGATGGACGACGCAGGCGAGATATTTCGCCTTAACCTCGGCCTCGGCCCCGGCTTCCTGGCCAACGTGCACGCAACCAGGGCGCTTGCGCTCGGTATCGGCTCCTACGAAGCGCGAAGGTTCGGATTCCGCAACGGCTACGGCTGGGTCTGGGACGAGCGCAGGTACGACACCAACCTCGTAATACCGATCTGGGGCTGGGAGGACGTTGACTCCGTGCTGTACGGCGGCATGCCGAAGACGTTGCTTCGCGGCGACGAACACGATCCGCTTCCGCCGGGCGAGAAACAGGGGTGGCTTCGGTGGGCCGACATGCCCATCACGCTCCGCGACAAGAATCGCGGCTGGCTCGAGGTCTCCGCGAACGCGCACATCATATGGGTCGGCATCGACGTCGGCGTCGACGCCGGCGAGTTCCTCGACTGCCTTTTCGGCTGGGCCGGCATCGACCTCGCGGGCGACGATTCGCGAAGCGCCGCCGAGCTCGAGAAGCACGACATCGCGCCCGTGACGCCGTCGCCGGGCCCCGCACCCCGGTAACACGGGCCGCCCGAATCCGCATCCACCCACGGCAGGTGCTTGCTGCCGCTCCTCTTTTCGCTATACTGTCGTCGTCCGAACCTGAGGAGAACGCGGCATGCGCGTGGGTATAGGCCGAGACACGCACCGGCTGGCCGAGGGACGGCGGCTCGTCGTCGGCGGCATCGAACTCGATTCCGACGCCGGGGCCGTCGCACATTCCGACGGCGACGCCCTCCTCCACGCGATAATCGACGCAATGCTCGGCGCCGCCGCGCTCGGCGACATCGGCGAACTCTTCCCCGACACGGACCCGCAGTACAAGGGCGCCGACAGCCGCCGCCTGCTTGCGCGCGCGAACGCCCTTCTCGCCAAGCACGGATTCCGCGTGGCCCAGGCCGACGCGACCGTCGTCCTCGAACGCCCGAAACTCGGCCCGTTCAAACAGAAGATGCGCGAGAACATAGCCACCGACCTCGGCCTCCCGCAGAGCGCCGTCAACGTCAAGGCCAAGACCGCCGAGGGGCTCGGCGCCGTCGGCCGTGGCGAGGCGATCATGGCCGAGGCCGTAGTCACTCTCGAAGAAACCTGAGAAAGGACGCGATGACACTCGCCCTTTACAACACGCTGACCAACCGCAAGGAAGAGTTCGTCCCGCTCGCGCCCGGCAAGGTGAAAATGTACAACTGCGGGCCGACCGTCTATATGTACGCGCACATCGGAAATTTCCGGTCGTTCATGCTCGCCGACCTGCTCCGCCGGTACTTCGAGCACAAGGGCTGCGAGGTCGAGCAGATAATGAACATCACCGACGTCGGCCACCTGACGAGCGACGCCGACGAGGGCGAGGACAAGCTCGAAAAGGCCGCACGCACGGAGAAGAAGGACCCGTGGCAGATCGCCGGGTTCTACGAGAAGGCGTTCTTCGAGGACGCCGACGCCCTGGGCATCCGACGCGCGAGGAAATACCCCCGAGCCACCGACCACGTCGCGGACATGATAGAGACCGTCAAGACGCTCATCGACCGTGGCCACGCCTACGTCGTCAACGGCTGTGTCTATTACGACGTCACGACCTTCGAGAACTACGGCCGGCTCTCGGGCAACACGCTCGAAAAACTGAACGCCGGCGCACGCATCGAGGTCAACCCGGACAAGCGCCATCCCCACGACTTCGCGCTCTGGGTCACCGACCCGGCTCACATCATGAAATGGGAAAGCCCGTGGGGCGTCGGCTACCCCGGATGGCACCTCGAATGCTCGACCATGTCGCAGAAATACCTGGGCGACACGATCGACATCCACACCGGCGGCGAGGACAACATCTTCCCGCACCACGAATGCGAGATCGCGCAGTCCGAGGGCGCGACCGGAAAACCGTTCGTCCGGTACTGGGTCCACGCCCGCTTCCTCCAGGTCGACGGCAAGAAGATGTCGAAGTCGCTCGGAAACTTCTACACTCTGCGCGACCTGCTCGAAAAGGGACTCGACCCGATGGCGATACGGTACACGCTCCTTTCGAGCCACTACCGCCAGAGTCTCAACTTCACGTTCGACGGCGTCGAGGCCTCGGCCGGCGCCATCAGGCGGCTCCGCGACTTCGTCACGAACATGGAATCCGCCACGGGCGAGGCCGACCACCCCGAGGTCCCGAAGCTCGTCGAGGAGGTCGAACAGGACTTCGAGGCCGCACTCGACGACGACCTGAACATCGCCGGCGCGCTCGGGCATCTTTTCGACTTCGTCCGCGACGTGAACAAGCTTGCCGTCAGCAAGGCCGACGGAGCCCGGGCCGCGGCCCTTGTCCGCAAGTTCGACGCCATCCTCGGCGTCATGCCGGCCGAGGAGAAGGCCGTCCTCGACGAGGATATCGAGAAGCTCATCGCCGAACGGGAGGCGGCCCGCAGGGACAGGGACTTCGCCCGTTCCGACGAGATACGCGACAAGCTCAAGGCGGAGGGCATCGCGCTCGAAGACACTCCGCAGGGCGTGCGCTGGAAGAGGGAGTGATTCCGCGACCGCCCGCCGGGCTTGACGCGCTCTCCAGAATGCGGCTATAATCCACGAGACCGACGTTTCGGAAACCGGCCGGACCGGACACTTTCCTCTCCCGCGCCGTCGGCAACAGCGGGACAGGTTCAAAGGAGGCGCAATGCCCCTCTCCGTGCGGAAGACGTGCGTCAGCGTGCTTCTCGCATCCCTGCTGCCCCTGAATTGCGCCGGCCCGATTCGGGCGGCGGATTCTCCCGCGGACGAACGCGCGCCTCTGGTCGATGCTATAGACCGGTGCAGTCGCGCGACCGTCGACATGCGGGGGCTTGTGTTCGACCAAAGGGGCTTCTACGAGGTCGGCGCGGGCAGCGGCGCGATAATCCACGAGAACGGATACATCATAACCGCGAACCACGTCGCCAAGGGCCCGCCGAGCACCGCCCACCTGTACGACGGCCGCACATATGAGTACCGCATTCTGATGCGAATCGCCGACGACGTCGGCCTGGTCAAGATCAACCCGCCCAAGCCGCTCGACACGATGAAGGTCGGCCGAAGTAACGACCTGATGCTGGGCGAGCCGGCGATCGTCATCGGCAATCCGAACTCCCTCAACCACACCGTCTCCACCGGCCTCGTGAGCGGGCTGGGCCGCGGCCCCCAGCACGGGGCGAATGTCCACGGCGCGATCCAGACGAGCGCGCCCGTCAACCCCGGAAACTCCGGCGGGCCGCTCATCAACGCCGACGGCGAGTTCATAGGGATGATACAGTCCATCGAGGAGAAGGCCGAAAACGTCGCCTTCGCCGTGCCCGCCGACCACATCCGAAGAATCTGCATCGAGAACCTGTACCAGCCGCAGCGCGACGGCTACCGGATCGGCATGGAAGTAGACGGCTACGGCCCGCCCGTTGTCACGAACGTCACGCCCGGTTCCGCCGCCGACAAGGCCGGCGTCGAGGTCGGCGACCTCCTGACCCACGCCGCCGACATGCGTATCACCGACGGGCTTCACTTCTATATCGCCATGATGGGCCGCAAGCCGGGCCAGCCGTTCCCGATTGAAGTCCGGCGCGGGACCGAGGCCATCAAACTGGACGCCGTCCTCGAAGAAATACCGTACCGCCCGGGCGACGACGTCAAGGGACTCGTCAACGGCCTCGACTACCGCGCCTACGAGGGCAACTGGAACTTGCTGCCGGATTTCGACAAGCTCGCGCCGGTCGAAGCGGGCCGGACCGACAAGTTCTCGCATACGGCCGGCCGCAGGTACGGCAAGGGCGGGGACTATTACGGCCTCGTCTTCACCGGCTACATCGACGTGCCCGCCGACGGCGCCTTCACCTTCTATCTCATGTCGGACGACGGAAGCCGGCTCTGGATCGGCGACGAGCTGGTTGTGACCAACGACGGCCTGCACGGTCCGATCGAGGTCGCCGGCTCGATACGCCTGAAGGCGGGGAAGCACCCCGTCCGCGTGACGTTTTTTGAGCAGGCCGCGAACGAGACGCTGACTATCTCGTACTCCGGCCCCAACATCGAGAAGCAGGAGATTCCACCGGCCGCTCTGTTTGTTGCACCATAGCCGGCCAAACGCATGAGAGGAGACCGGATGCTCGCAAGATTGTGGAGGACCTGTCTGTTGCCGGCGCTGGTTGTTGCGGTCGGTGCGTACGCCGCCTCGGGCGCCGTGGCCCCGGACAGCGCGCGCAGGACGCCGCTGGGCGAGACCATCAGGCGCTGTTCCCTGTCCGCCCTCGATATTATCGCCCTCACGCCTGCGCCGGACGGGCGCATCGTCTCGTTCTGGGGAAGCGCCACCATCGTACACCCGGCGGGATACGCTCTCACAAACCAGCACGTCATCGGCGGCGCGAAGCACATGGTGCGTCTCGAGAACGGCAAGACCTTCCTTTATGAACCGGTAATGCTGCACCCGGCCGAGGACCTGGGCGTGGTCAGGTTCTACGCGGACGAACTGCTCGGTGACGCCCGCATAGGACGCAGCAACGACCTGATGCTCGGCGAGACAACCATCGCCATCGGCAACTCGGTCGGGCTTCCGCACACCGCGACGGCGGGGGTCGTGAGCCGCATACCGCCGCCCTCGGGCGCCGATGAACTGGTCCAGACCAGTGCGGCGACCAACCACGGCAACTCCGGCGGCCCGCTCTTCAACGCGCTTGGCGAGCTTATCGGCGTCATGCAGCTCAAGAACGAAGGCATGGAAAATATCGCCTTCGCGATCCCGATAGACCGCGCGCTGAAGGTGTGCGCCGAGCACCTCTTGCTGGAACGGCGCGGCCTCTGGCTCGGCATGACCGTCCGGACGCTAGGCCCGGTCGAAGTCACCGAGGTCGCCACCGGGTCCGCCGCCGACGAGGCGGGCGTCAAGGTCGGCGACGTCGTCTGCCGGATCGATGAGACGCCGATCCAGAGCAGTCTCGCCTACCATCTTTCGCTCCTCGACAAGAAGGACGGCGACGAAGTGCCGATCAAGGTCCGCCGCGGCGACGAGTCGTTGAAGCTGACCGTCACGGTCGAGCAGATTCCGCCCCGGCCCGCGGACCGGGTCGAGGGCCTTGTCAACGGGCTCAACTACAGCGCCTACTCCGGCGACTGGGAGAAACTGCCCAACTTCGACTCGATGCGGCCCATCGAGTCCGGCAGGGCCATGACGTTCTCGGCCGCGGCCTGCAAGCAGAAGACCGACGAGTACGGCCTGAAGTTCGCCGGCTACGTCGAGGTGCCCGCCGACGGCGCGTATACGTTCTACACCGAGTCGGACGACGGAAGCCGGTTGTGGATCGGCGGCCGTCTTGTCGTGGACAACGACGGCCTGCACGGCGCCGGTGAGGCGAACGGCGGGATTTCGCTCAAGGCGGGCAAGCACCCCATCACCGTTGAATACTTCGAGCGCCGCGGTGACGAGTCACTGGTCGTCTCGTACGAGGGCCCGGACCTCCGGAAGCAGGAAGTCCCCGCGCCGGCGCTGTTCGTGAAGCAATGATCCGAAGAACCCGCACAACGGAAAGGAGCAAACGATGTCATCCGACCTGCTCAGGATTTCTTTGAAAGCGTGTCTTGTCGCCGCGGCCGTGGCCGCCTTTTGCGCGGGCGGTCCCGCCCGCGGGGCGACGCCCGACGCAGAGGCGCGGCTGGCCGCCCGCCGCACGTTCGTCGTCAAGCTCGTCGAGGAGTGCCTCCCGTCCGCCGCCGCCGCGCAAAGCGTCGCCGGGAACGTCACGACCACCGAGAGCGGCGTGATAATACACGAGGCCGGGTACGTCCTCACAAGCAACACCGTGGGCGGCGGCGCGAACGGCAGGGTGCAGATGTCCGACGGAACCGTCCTGCCCTCCACCACGCTCCTCCAGATTCCCGAGTTCAACCTCGCGCTCGTCAAGGTTGACGCCGGCCGGCCCCTGAAGCCCATGCGAATCGGCCGCAGCGCAGAGGCGAAACTCGGAGAGCCCGTCGTCATCATCGCCAAGCAGGCCGGGCTGACGAACACGGTTTCGACCGGCATCGTCAGCCGCTTCGACGGCGACATCATCCAGACGACGGCGGCGACCAACAGCGGCAGTTTCGGCGCCCCGCTGATCGATTCCCGCGGCCGGCTCATCGGCATACTATACGCCAACCGGGCCGACAAGGAGAACATCGCGTTCGCCATCGGCACCGACGCGCTCTGCCGGAAGTTTCCCGAGATCCTGTCCGCTGAGAAGAGGTACGGGATTCGGCTGGGCCTCGCGGTCGAGCCGATGGGCGAGCCGAAGGTCACCGCGGTCGAGGAAGGATCGCCCGCGGCCGACGCCGGCATCGAGGTCGGCGACATCATCCGCGAGGCGGGGACGTTGCGAATCGACCACCCTCTCCACGTCCACATCGCTCTGATCAATCGGAAGCCCGGCGAGGAATTGCCGCTCAAGGTCCAGCGCGGCGAGGCCACGTTGACGTTCAACCTGACGGTCGGGGAACTTCCGTTCCGCCCGGCCGAAGACGTCGCCGGCCTCGTCAAGGGCGCGATCAACTGGAGCGTCTATTTCGGCAACTGGCAGGCTCTGCCGAACTTCGACGAGTTCGGCCCGGCCGAAAACGGACAGGCCCCGGCCATCTCGCAGACCGCCTACCCAAAGGTCGACCGCTCGTTCGGCCTCCGCTTCACCGGCTACGTCGAGGTCCCGGCCGACGGGCTCTACACTTTCTACACAGCGTCCGACGACGGAAGCCGCCTCTGGATCGGGGATGAACTTCTCGTCGACAACGACGGCGTGCACGGCGTCGTCGAGAAGAGCGAGTCGATCCGGCTCAAGGCGGGGAAACACCCGATCAAGGTGACCTACTTCCAGGCCGGTTACGGATTCTCGCTCCAGGTGTTATACAAAGGCCCGACGTTCGATAAGCGGGTGATTCCGGCCGACGCGCTGTACGCGGTCCCCGAGGCCAAGACCAAGTAGAACAGTCAGCCCGCTCTCTTTCATGCGACTCAGGTCGGGACGGCGTTCCGGAAGCCAGCGAACCGCACGCATGGACAATAAGGAGTTCTAGCAGAACGGCTTTTGAGAGGATTGACCGGATGAAAAGGATAGTGTGGCGACCCGCCGGGTCGCCACAATCCCGCCCATCCTGTTATCCTGGCTAGGTGGAGCGGGTATTGTTATAGCCCCCAAGTCAGATCGGATGCATGAGCAAAAACGACGCACTGCAACACGGAGAAGAGCATGTCGCCTGACAAACGCAGACGCATCCTGAAACGGTGGGGGCTGACGGAGCAGGAACTCACCGATATCGTTGACCAGAACCCCAGCATGCGGGGGCTGATGCTCGGGTACGTTGCGGAATACAAGCTCCGCAACATGCACTTCTCCGATCCCGTCTTTGAGAACGTTCACAAGGGCGATGACCATGACCGAACCCGGAAGTGCGATCTGACAATCACCTACAAAGGCCGCGAGTTCAGGTGTCAGGGGTCACGCAAAACCGGCCAGTGAGGGTCACTTGAAAATAGGCCACCTTGATGAAGGACGGAACCGTCGTTTAGCATCTGCTTCCCTTTTTGAGGAGGTGCTGAATGGCGAACCGCATCAAGATGGCGATGAAGCAGGCGATTCTGGTGCTTTCCGAGCAAGGGTGGTCGTATCGTGCGATCTCCCGAAGGCTCGGGGTTCATCGGGAGACGGTGTCGAAGCATGTTCGGGCGGCACAGGCGGCGGCAGCGGCGTGTGTTGAGAGCGTCGGGGAGTCAAAACCGGCCATTGTGGCCCCCGGGACCGGAGACCGGGCCGGTCCAAAACCAGCCATAGTGACCGCCGGGAATTGCTCGTCGGTTCCATCAAAACCGGCCATTCCGACCCCCGGGAATCCCGGCCAGAAGAGCAAGTGCGAACCGTTCGAGGCCGTGATCGACGGGATGCTGGATGCGGGACTGTCGGCCCAGCGGATTTACCAGGACCTGGTGACCGACCACGCCTTCGCGGGGAGCTACTCATCCGTGAAGCGGTTCGTGCGGCACCGGACCGCGTCGTCGCCGTTGCCGTTCCGCCGGATGGAGTGCGGGCCTGGTGAAGAGGCCCAGGTGGACTTCGGCCGGGGAAGCCCGGTCATTGACTCCAACGGCCGACGCAGGTTCCCGCACGTCTTCCGCGTGGTGCTGTCGCATTCCCGCAAGGCCTACAGCGAGGCGATCTGGCGGGAGAAGACCGAGCCGTTCCTGCGGTGCCTGGAGAACGCGTTCCGGCACTTCGGGGGCGTGCCCAGGACCGTCGTGATCGACAATCTGGGTGCGGCGGTGAGCCGTGCGGACTGGTATGATCCCGATCTCAATCCGAAGATCGAGTCCTTCTGCCGGCATTACGGGACGGTCATTCTGCCCACGAAACCCTACACGCCTCGCCACAAGGGGAAGATCGAGCGAGGGATCGGTTACGTCAAGGACAACGGCCTCCGGGGCAAAGTGTTCAAGAGCCTCGCGGAACAGAACCAGCATCTGGTCACATGGGAGGCTCAAGTCGCCGACCACCGGATCCACGGGACCACACGCAAACAGGTGCTGGAGGTCTTTGAACGCGAGCGGCCCGCTCTGTTGCCGCTCCCCGCGAGTTACTTCCCCTGCTTCCAGGAGGGCCAGCGGTGCGTGCACCGGGACGCCCATGTCGAGGTGGAGAAGTCGTACTACTCCGTTCCGCCGGAGCACGTCGGGCGTCGGGTCTGGGTGCGTTGGGACAGCCGGACGGTCCGGATCTACAACCTGCGGTTCGAGCAGATCGCCATTCACGCCCGGATTGAAGTGGGA
>Ga0180435_10000306_pt1 | contig 50635 bp, 42 predicted proteins | sample SS_ome_3_FD_132467 | JGI IMG/M metagenome (GOLD analysis project Ga0180435, IMG submission 132467) | Hypersaline lake sediment archaeal communities from the Salton Sea, California, USA - SS_3_S_1 metaG | ecosystem: Environmental > Aquatic > Non-marine Saline and Alkaline > Hypersaline >... | reverse complement strand
TCGGCGAAGTCACCGTCGAAGAAGCGCGCCTCCTCGTCGAGCCACAGCACGGCCCAGTTCGCCACGAGGCGCTGCGTCCCGCGCACGAACTCGGGCTGCTTCGCCAGCAGGATCGTTGCGTCGAGGTCGTTGAACGGCTCGATGCCAGCGAAGTCGAAGCGCCACGCGTCCTGGAGCGCTTCGGGGCCGGTGCGTTCCGGAGCGGTGCGCTCGGCGTCCTGCGCGCGCGCGAGGGGCGCCGCGGACACCAGGCTGACGAAGCAGGCCGCGCCCGCCAGCAGCGGTCGCTCGAACGATCTGAACAGGTCGCGCATGACTACTCGCGCCGGCCCCCCGAAGGCGTGATCGACCCTCTGCCGATCGTCGGCTGCAGGGTGATCAGGTCGATCTCGAAGAACTCCGGCGTGAAGTCGAGGCCGAGGTGACGCAGCTTCGCCGGGTCGCCCTCCATCCGCACGACCTGGCGGAACGCCCAGGCGCGGAAGACGTCGCCCTCCGCGCTGAGCCCTTCGGAGAACACCGCGCGCACGTCGCCGGTCGCGACGAGCTCGCGCGCCTGTCGGCGCTCGACGGGCTCGCCCGCGGCGTCGCGCTCGACGACGACCTCCGACAGGAGCTCGGCGCGGTTGCAGCGCAGCGTCCAGGTCTGCAGCGTGCGCGTCGTCCCGAGGAACGACACGTCGCCGCTGAACACGACCGACTCGGCGGTGGCGTCGAGGCGGCGGCAGGTGGCGACCAGCTCGACGATGACGGGCGCGGTCGTGCCGCTCTTCTCGGCGCGCGCCGCGGCGAACGGATCGCCGACCTCGATGCGCGGCTCGACGATGTGGAGGCTGTCCATGTCGAACTCGATGGACGAGCCGACCACGTCGAACGGCTGTCCTTCGCCGGGCAGCGCGCCTTTCGCCGTCACCTGGCGGCCGGGGTCGGCGAGCAGGACGCCGTTGCCCTCGTGGTCGACCGAGAACGAGTCGCCGGTGCCGGACATCGGCGTCGGCGCGGTGCTCGTGACCTTCACCTCGCCGCGCGCTTCGATCGAGCCGCGGCGCGGCGTCGCGCTCCCGTCGTCCGAGGTCGTCACGTCCGCGCCGTCCTCGGCCACTTCGATGGCGCCGTCCTCGTCGGTGACCACGAACGGAGCGCCGACGACGAGCGCGTCGAGCTCGCGCGCGACGAGGTCGTGCTGACCCAGCGCGCCCGACACGCTCGCGACCACGCCGTCGCGCGCGCGCACGACGGTCTGGACCAGGTCGCCGCCGGGCACCGGCTGCCGCACGATTTCGAGCTCCTGCGTCTCGATGTCCATCAGCGTGCCGTCGCGCGCCTGGAGCACCTGCGCGTCCACGGTGCCGATCGCGCGCAGGCGCAGCGGCCGATCGGCGGGCGCGTCGATCGAGCCCGTGATCTCGATCGACTCGGCCACGAGGTCGATCCGCGAGCCGCGTCGCTCGACGAACGCCGACGCGCCGCCCTTCGCGGTGAGCCGCTCCCCGGCGCGCCGCACCTCGCGCGCCTCCACGTGCAGGCCGGGTCCGTCGAGCTGCACCGGATCGGTCGCGCTCGACACGGTGAGGTCGTCGAGCCCGTTCACGGACAGGTGCTGTCCGCGCAGGACCTGGCCGTCGATGATGATCTCGACGTGATCGTCGGCGGTGAAGCTCGGCCCGACCGCGTCGTCCATCGAGAAGTCGGTGACGCGGTCGGCGCTGGCGACGAGCGGGCGCGCGCCGCCGGTCGACAGGTCGACGCCGTTCGCGCGCGTGACGAGCCAGGTGCGCTCGCCGACGACGAGCTCGAACCCGCTGCGCGCGCCCAGGCTGACCGCGGTGCCCGTGCGGTCGCGGCCCTCCGCGATCGCGAGCGCGTCGGTGGCGAGCTCGATGCGCGTGGGCTCGCCGTCGACCGGTTCCTCGAAGCGGCCGGTCAGCCGCTCGGTCCGCACCGTCCAGCCGGCGCGCTCGACGCGCACGCCCGACCAGGCCTCGAAGCCGAGCGGGCGGTCGCTCGTTCCCGGCCGCCCCGACAGGCCGCCCTCGGCCCACAGGCGCGTGCCGTCCCACTCGAGTTCGGCGGGTCCGGCCAGGTCGAAGCCGCTGTCCGGTCCGAGGCGCAGGTCCATCGGTCCGCGGCCCCACAGGTCGACGCGCCGCGACAGGCCGCGCACGAGTGCCGCGTCGTCGAGTCCCTCGATCTCGGTCGTCGACGGGTCGAGCTCGCCGACGATCGCGCCGGACAGGCGGACCGCTTCGATCTCGCCCGTGTTCGACATCGTGAACACGGCTTCGCGGCACATGAAGCGGTTGCCGCGCGCGAGCAGGACGACCTCGCCGCGCGCGATCAGGCCGGTGAAGCGGAAGGTGCCTTCGCGTTCGGGGTCGCCGCTGCCCGTCAGCTCGACCGCGTTCGCCTCGAGCGCGAGGCCGTCGTCGCCCGAGAGACCGAGGCGCGCGCGCTCGCTCGCCGTGACGCGCACCGGACGCGCGCCGACGCCCGGCGGCCGCACGACCTCGAGCGGTCCGCGCGACCACAGGCGCGCCGTGCGCTCCTCGCCGGTGTTGGTGACGGCGCGCACCGTGGCCTCGCCGTCGCGTACGAAGACCAGGCGGCCGGCGGTCAGGTCGAAGGTGCAGCCCTCGCCCTCGAGGTCCACGTCGTTGCTGCGCGCGACGACCGGTTCGTCCGTCGTGAAGCGCTGCGCGGCGAGGTATGCGGTCAAGCGCGTGGACTCGAGCACGAGCGGCGCGAAGCGCGTGCCCGCGCGCACGTCGACGACCACGTCCTCGAGCCGCACCTCGTCGCTGGGTCGCGGGATGATCTCGTCCGCGATCTCCTCGAGCGTCACGAGCGCGCGCTCGCTCTTCACCGACGCGATGCGGTCGGCGGTGTTCGGTTCGAAGATGTCGATCGCCACATCGAGCAGCACCTGTTCGTTGCCGCCCTCGACGCGACTGTCCTCCGCGCGCAGGCGCGACTCGAGCCCGCCCTGCGTCGGGTCGTAGGTCGCGAACTCCTGCGGACCCCACATCGACACGACGCCGGGCGTGCCGAGATCCGCGCTCGAACGCGCGTCGTCCTCGGGCGGCGGGCCCGGGACCTCGACGCCGTCCTTGCTGTCGAGCCAGGCCAGGACGCCGATCCCGGCGCCGAACAGGACGACGAAGGCCGCGAGCTTCTTGATCACGGCGCGGGCTCCCCGCCGGAAGTGGGCGCGTCCGCGTGGTCCCAGCGGTCCATGGCGCGCAGGAGCACTTCGCACAGCTCGCGCACCGCGCCGCGCCCGCCGTTCGCGCGCATCACGAGCCGGGCGCGATCCGTGACCTCGGGTCGCGCGTCGGCCGGGGCCGCGGTGACGCGCGCGCGCGCGAACAGACCGAGGTCGGGCAGGTCGTCGCCCATCGCCGCGGTCTCCTCGGGCGCGATGCCCCACTCGGTCTGCAGCGTCGCGAGCGCGGTGGCCTTGGGTCCCGCGCGCTCGAGCAGGCGCTCCACGCCGAGCTCCTCCGCGCGCCGTCGCGTCGCCGCGCAGCCGCGACCTGTGATCCACACGATGCGCACGCCGGCGAGGCGCAGCCACACGAGTCCCTGGCCGTCGCGCACGTCGAACCGCACCAGCTCGGTGCCGTCGTCGGTGTAGGTGACGTCGCCGGTCGTGAGGGTGCCGTCGACGTCGAGCGCGAGCAGGCGCACGCGCGCGAGCTCCTCCTTCGACGGCTCTTCGGTCGCCGGTCCTCGTGTCGACGGAGCGGTGGACATTCCGGCGAGGGTAGCGCGCAGGGCGTGTCGGTCGCGCGACCCCCTCGCAGCCTTGTGACGCGGGTGTCGCCGGTGCACCGTGGGAGCCATGCCCGAGCCCACAGCGCCCCGGTCCGCCACGCCCTCTCCCGCTGCCCGTCCCGTCCTGTTGTCCTGGAGCTCCGGCAAGGACAGCGCCTTCGCCCTCGGCGCGCTGCGTCGCGACCCGACCGTCGAGGTGCGCGGCCTGCTCACCAGCGTCAACGCCACGCACGAGCGCGTCGCGATGCACGCGGTCCGGCGCCAGCTCCTGCGCGCCCAGGCCGCCGCGGTCGGGCTGCCGCTCGTCGAGGTCGAGATCCCCTCGCCCTGCACGAACGAGCAGTACGAGGCGGCGATGCGCGCGGCGCTCGCGGGTCCGCTCGAGGACGGCGTGCGCGCGATCGCGTTCGGCGATCTGTTCCTCACGGACATCCGCGCCTACCGCGAGGAGAAGAACCGCGAGGTCGGGCTCGACAGCGTCTTCCCCCTGTGGGGTCGTGACACGCGCGAGCTGGCGCGCGCGATGGTCGACGCCGGCCAGCGCGCGGTGCTGACCTGCGTGGACCCGAAGCAGCTCGACCCGTCGTTCGCGGGCCGCGCGTTCGATCACGCGCTGCTCGACGAGCTGCCCGAAGGCGTCGATCCGTGCGGCGAGAACGGCGAGTTCCACAGCTTCGTCTGGGACGGCCCCGAGTTCGCCGCGCCGATCGCGATCGAGGTGGGCGAGGTGGTGGAGCGCGACGGCTTCGTGTTCGCGGACGTGGTGCCGGTCGGGTCCCTCGGCTCCACGGCATGATGTGCACCATGCGCATCGCTTCCCTGCTCCCCTCCGCGACCGAGATCGTCGCCGCCGTCGGCGCGCGCGACGGGTTGGTCGGCGTCAGCCACGAGTGCGACTTCCCCGCCGGTGTCGGCGACCTGCCCGTGCTCACCCGTCCGCGCGTGTCGTTCCCGCGCGCGAGCGGCGCCATCGATCGCGCGGTGCGGCAGGTGCTCGAGGACGCGCTCGCCGTCTACGAGATCGAGCTCGAGCGCCTGCGCGAAGTGGCGCCCGACGTGATCGTCACCCAGGACCTGTGCGACGTGTGCGCGGTGAGCCTCGACGACGTGCGCGGCGCGCTGAAGGAACTGGCGCTCGACGGCGTCGAGATCGTGAGCCTGAAGCCGGGCCGCCTCGGCGAGGTGTGGGACGACGTGCGACGCGTGGGCGCGGCGCTCGGTCGCGCCGAGGAAGGCGAGCGCGCGGCCGCCGAGCTCGAGCGTCGGTGCACGGAGTTGGCGCGTCGCACCGCCGCGTTCGAGACGCGCCCGAGCGTGCTGACGGTGGAGTGGCTCGACCCGGTGATGGTCGGCGGCACCTGGATGCCGGAGCTGGTCGCGATCGCCGGCGGCACCGCGCTCGTGACCGAGCCCGGCCAGCACGCGCCGACGCTGACGAAGGAGCAGCTGGCCGAACTCGATCCCGACGTGGTGCTGCTGAAGCCGTGCGGTTTCGAGCTCGAGCGCACGGCCGAGGAGGCGGAGCTGATCCGCGAGGTCCTGCCCTGGGAGCGGTGGCGCGCCGCGCGCGAGGGCCGCGTGTTCGTGGCCGACGGCAACGCCTACTTCAATCGGCCGGGCCCGCGCCTGGTCGAGTCGGCCGAGATCCTGGCGGCGTGCGTCCATCCGGACGCGTGCTCGGACCTGGTCGCGAAGCACGCGGGCGCCGCGCGGCGGATCCGGCCGGACGGGTCGTGGGCCGCGTTCGATTCGGCCGACTGATTCCGTCACCGAGGGCCGTTCGGAGGCGTCCCAGGGCGGGCGGGGGCGGTGGCGGCTCTGCGCAACGACCTCCACCGCCCCCGCCCGCCCTGGGACGCGAACGATCGCGGTCCGGTGACGGATTCGCCTCCCGAAAGTCAGTCGCCGCGACGCGACTCCGACCTCCCGGTGCTCGAAGGCTCGCGTCGCAGCACCACATCCGCGTGGACCTTGAGGTCGCGCTTCACGCTGCCACCCATGTGATCGAGGTCGACGCGGACGCCTTCGCGCCGCGCGAACTTGAAGGCGGGGATGAAGTCACTGTCCCCGGTCACGACCACGATCGCGTCCACGCGTTCACGCAGCGTCAGGCGCGCGATGTCCAACCCGATGCGCAGGTCGACGCCCTTCTGCGTGAGGCGTAGGTTGAGGTCGGTGGGCAGGATCGGGCGCTGCTGTCGGACGATCGTCGAGGCCGTGGCGCGCCCGAGGGTGAAACCTTCGTAGCTCAACTCGCCGAGTCGCAGCGCAATGTTCGGCGCGAGAGCGAGTTGATCGAGGAGAGCGCGTCGGCGGCGGTAGGTCGGACTCGTGTCGAGCGACCGGTTCTCGCCCGAGACGAGATCGAGAGCTCGATCGGCGAACGGCGCAGCATCGTAGAAGAGGATGCGAAGCAGTTCGTGGTCGACGAATTCGGGGTGGGACCGGATCGCATCGCACTCGGCGATGACGTCGTCAGCGGTCGCCAAGCGTGCCTCCGCGCCGTGGCCCAGTCGAGCGCCGAGGCGGTAGAGCATGAAGCTCCCGTCCACCATCAGGACGTAGCGCACGACTCTCCTCCTCGGACACTCGTGCGCCAGGAAGCACGAGAGTGGCCCCGCCCGTTCGCGGCCTCGTACGAGGCGCTTGGGATAGTTGCGAAGGGACGGGACCGGGTGATGTTCGGTGCTTCGCGCGTCGATTCGACGATCGGCCGCGCGCGACTCGACGATAGCGCGTCGCTGTTTCGCTGCATAGGCGTGCGGCCGGTGATCGTTCGGTCCGACCCGCGTCAGGACGGGTGGACGCGCCGCTGCGTAACGGATCCCCTCCCAGAAACCCGCGCCGACCTCACATCCGCAGGTCGAGCACGTCCTGCACGTCGAGCAACCCCATCGGCCGGCCGCCGTCCTCGAGCACGGCCAACTGGTCGATGCGGTGCTCCTTCAGGATCGCCATCGCCTCGTCCACCAACCGATCCGGGCCGATCCACTTGGGATCGCGACCCATGTGGTCGTCGATGCGACTCGCGGTCGGATCGCCGGGCGACTCGGCCAACCAACGGCGCAGGTCGCCGTCGGTGAAGACGCCGACCAGGCGACCGTCGTCGGCGGTGATGAGCGCGGCGCCCGGACGGCCCGGCGTGCGGCTGATGACGTGCAGCACCTCGGACAGGGTCGAGCCCGAGGCGACGAGCGGGAGCTGATCGCCGGTGCGCATGACCTCGCGCACGCGCATGAGCTTGCGACCGAGGCTGCCGGCGGGGTGGTAGCGCGCGTAGTCCTCGCGGCTGAACCCGCGCTCGCGACTGACGACCATCGCCAGCGCGTCGCCGAGCGCCAGCATCGCGCTCGTGCTCGCGGTCGGGGCGAGGCCGAGGGGGCAGGCCTCCCCCACCGGACCGAGCTCGAGCACCACGTCGGCGTGGCGGCCGAGGGTCGACGCGGCGCTCTCGGTGATGGCGACGATCGGCGCGCCGATGCGCTTGGTCGCGGGGAGCAGCGCCTTGATCTCGGCCGTCTCGCCCGAGTTCGACAGGGCCAGCAAGAGGTCCTCGGCGCGCACGCGGCCCAGGTCGCCGTGCAGCGCCTCGCCCGGGTGCAGACTGATCGAGGGCGTGCCCGTGGAGGCGAGGGTCGCGCTGATCTTCGCGCCGACCAGGCCGGCCTTGCCCATACCGGTGACGACGACCGCGCCGCGGCACGCGAGCACGCGGTCGACGGCCTCGCCGAAGCTCGCGCCCAGCCGCGCCTCGAGGCCGGCGATCGCCGCGGCCTCCGTCGCGATGACCTCGGCGGCGTGGGCGAGCCGGCGAGCGAGGGGGCTCGGGGCCGGCTCGAGGGTCGAGCCGTCGGGCGGGGCGGTCGCGGGCCGCTTCGAGTCGGGATGCTCGCTCATGGGCGCGAGCAGTCTACGCGGCGGTGCGGCCCGGGTCGCACCGGACGGGCCGGCGGGGGCCGGGCCGGAGCGCGAGGCGCTCGCCCGGTGGCGTTCGACGACGCGCGCCGCCCGACCCGGGCTCCGATCTCGAGCCCGGCCTCGCGCCCGAACTCGCGCTCGATCCGGCGTTCGACCCGGCGCACGACCCAGCACTCGACCCCACTCGTCCTCGCGCTGGACCCCGGCGGCGGCGGGACCTGGGAACCATCGCCGCCAGGACCCACAATCCGCGGCCCGCCGCGCCCGACACGCCCGCCGGGACCCACGCCCGCGCCCATGCTCTCCCTCGCGCTCATCGACCCGCAGACCTTCGACATCGTCAAGGTCGCCCTGATCGTGGGCTTCGTGATCCTGTCCCTGTCGATCCACGAGTGGGCGCACGCCTGGACGGCGCACAAGTTCGGCGACGACACGGCCAAGTCGATGGGTCGGATGACGCCGAACCCGATCGTCCACATCGACCCGATCATGACGATCGCGGTGCCGGCGCTCCTGTTCCTGACGACGGGCTTCGTCTTCGGCGGCGCGAAGCCGGTCCCCGTCGATCCGCGCAACTTCAAGCACCCGCACGCGGCGAACGCGGTCGTGGCCGCCGCCGGGCCGATCTCGAACGCGGTGCTGGCCTTCCTGTTCGTGCTCGCCTGGCACGTCGCGGTGACGGTGGGCGGCTACGAGACGAACCAGCTGCTGCCCGAAGTGCTGAGCCTCTCCGCGCTGCTCAACGTGCTCCTCGCCGTCTTCAACCTCATCCCGATCCCGCCGCTCGACGGGTCGCGGATCGTCATGTGGCTGCTCCCCAAGAGCGCGCGGCCCGGCTACGCGATGCTCGAGAGCTTCGGCATCCTCATCGTCATCGCGCTCCTGTTCATGACGCCGCTGCGCTCGGTGCTGGCCGACACGGTCTACGGCGCGATCGGGTGGATCGACAGCGTCGTCGGTCTCGTTCTCGACGCGCTCGGACTCTGAGCGGCGGTCCGCGTCGACGCGCGCGCTAGCATCCACGACCCGTGATCGACAAGACGCACGACACGAACGCCCCCGGTCCGTCTGGTCCGGTGCAGGGCGCCGATCCGGAGCCGGCGTGGGACGAGGACGACTTCACCGTCCGCCTCGAGCGCGTGTTCTCGGGGCCGATGGACCTGCTCCTGCACCTGGTGCGCGAGCACGAGGTCGAGATCCACGAGATCGAGATCCACGCGATCGTCCGCGACTACCTCGAGTACCTCAAGCACCTCACCGACGTCGACATCGAGGCGGCCGGTGACTTCGTGCTGATGGCGGCGACCTTGATGGCGATCAAGTCGCGCTCGCTCATCCCGAAGGAGGAGCTCGACCTCGAGGAGGAGCTCGACCCGCGCGACGAGCTGATCGAGCGCCTGATGGAGTTCCGGCGCTTCCGCGGCGCGGCCGAGGATCTCGAGGAGCGGCTGCTCGAACGCGCGAAGCTGTCCGAGCGCGGTTGGCACGGCGACGTGAAGGCGAGCCGGCCCGAGAAGATGCTCGACCTGGGCGACCTGACGGCCTGGGACCTGCTCGGTCACTGGTCGCGGTTGCAGCGCGAGACGCAGATGAACCAGCCGCGGCACATCGCCGGCGAACGGCGGCCGCTGCGCTTCTACGTGAACAGCCTCGCGGGCGTGCTCAAGCGGCGGAAGAACGCGACGCTGCGCGAGATCGTCGAGAGCGACTTCGGCGACGGGCCGCTGCGCGACGGGTTGATCGGCTCGTTCCAGGCGGTGCTCGAGCTGGCGAAGCTCGGCCTCGTGTCGGTGCGGCAGGACGCGATCACCGACGAGATCCAGCTCACCCTGTCCGCGACGAGCGACGAGGAGATCGACGAGATCCTGGCCAGCGCGACGATCGACGAAGAGGTCGACGAAGAGGCCGAGGCCGAGGCGGAAGCGGCGGTCGCCGAGCTGGCGCGCGCGAGCGAGGCCGGTGGTGAGGCGGGTCACCGTGAACTGGGTCTCCGTGAACTGGGTCACGGTGAACTGGGTCACGGTGAGGCGGGCGCTCTCGACGAACTCGGCGTCGACGGAGCCAGCGGCAGCGAGTTCGCCATCGACGAGGTCTCCGCTGACGAACCCAGCGTCGACGAACCCAGCGTCGACGAACCCAGCGTCGACGAACCCAGCGTCGGCGAACCCAGCGTCGAGACGGCGAGCGCCGACACGACCCACGCGGACGCGTTCGACACGGACTCCGCCGGCGCCGGCCCGAACGGTGCCGACGGCGACGCCGCTCTCGAGCCCGAGCGCGCCGAGGATCGCGGCGACGGCGAGCACGACGCGACGACGCGCGCGGACGACGGGGCCTCGGACCGATGAGTGCGAACGGTCGCGGTCGTCGTTCGGTGCTCGCGGCTCTGGCGGTCGCGACCTTCGGGTTCGGGTGCGCGAACGTGCGCACCGTCGCGGCGCCGGGCTTCGCGATCGAGGAAGGCTCGACCTACGCCTGGGTCGCGGTGCCGATCCTCGAGGCGGGCTCGCTCGCGCTCGACGACGAAGCGCTCCTCGACGACCTGCGCGCGGTGGTCGACGCGCGCTTCACGGAGCTCGGCCTCGTGCGCCGACCGCGCGGCTCGGCCGACTACGAGCTGCGCGCGCGCGTTCGCATCGACAAGGCGCAGCGCGACCTCGACACCGAGTTCTCGATGTACGTCGCCGAGCAGTACGAGGTCGGGTCCCTGACGCTCGAGCTCGATCGCGCCGGCGATCCCGCGCAGCACTGGGAGGGCACGGCGACGGAGGAGCTGCGCCTGGTCGCGGTCGTCTCCGGCGGCGTGATCGCCACGCGTACCTTCACCGACGAGGAGCGCGAATGGGACCTCGAGGGGCTCGTGCGGGACATCGCCGCGCACCTGCCGCTCGTGCCCGCGCGTTGAGGCCCTGCGCGTGGCCCGCGCCCCCCGCCCGCGGCGCCGCGCCTGACACGGCGGCTCTCGCTCGCTAGCAGCCTGCCAGAAGAAGTCCCGTCGCGAGGCGAAGCCATCGGCGGCGAGCTGAGGAAGCCGAAGTCGAGACGGCGCAGGCGACCCTGTAGGGTCGCTGGGCACGGATCGACGAGGCTGACGCCGCATCGCCGTCGAAGGCGAAGCCGGAGTAGGGAGTTCTTCTGGCAGGCTGCTAGGCTCGCGCCCCCATCCGGGCGATTAACTCAGCTGGCTAGAGTGCTTCCCTTACAAGGAAGAAGTCGGGGGTTCGAGTCCCTCATCGCCCACCACGCACGCGCGCAGCGAGCCCCGCGACGGTGAGCCGACGCGCCCGCCCGTGGACGATCCGACCGATCGCGTCGAGCGCCGTCCCTGCGTCGACCGGTCCCAACCCCCTCCGACGAGGCCCCATGGCCCAGCGCCTGACCGCGCCCGTTCCGACCACGGGGATGCCGAAGGGCATTCCGTACATCATCGGCAACGAGGCGGCGGAGCGCTTCAGCTTCTACGGCATGAAGGCGGTGCTGACCGTCTTCATGGTGAGCTACCTGCACCTCATGGGGTCGCAGGTCGGCGAAGCGATGCCGGACGCGAAGGCGGAGGCCAACTTCCACTACTTCACGGCCGCGGTGTACGCGACGCCGTTCCTCGGGGCGCTGCTCGCCGACCTGTTCTTCGGCAAGTACCGGACGATCATCACGCTCTCGCTCGTGTACTGCGTCGGGCACGGCGCGCTCGCGTTGATGGGCATCGCCGGCGACGCGGGCATGTGGATGATCGCCGGACTCGGACTCATCGCGCTCGGTTCGGGCGGCATCAAGCCCTGCGTGTCCGCGCACGTGGGTGACCAGTTCGGCAAGTCGAACTCGCACCTGATCACGACCGTCTTCTTCTGGTTCTACTTCTCGATCAACGTCGGCTCGTTCGTCTCGACGCTGCTGACGCCCTGGTTGCTGCAGTGGTACGGACCGCACTGGGCCTTCGGTGTGCCGGGCGTGCTGATGGCGCTCGCCACCTTCCTGTTCTGGATGGGCCGCAAGGTCTTCGTTCACATCCCGGCGGACGGCGCTGGCTTCGCGAAGGAGCTGTTCAGCTCGAACGGCCTGAAGACCGTCGCGTCGCTGTTCGTCATCTACGCCTTCGTCGCGGTCTTCTGGGCGCTGTTCGACCAGACCGGCAGCTCGTGGGTCCTGCAGGCGCGCGACATGGACCTCGAGATCGATCTGCTCGTGTGGTCGGGCACGCTGCTCCCGTCGCAGATCCAGGCGCTCAACCCGATCCTCGTTCTGGCGCTCATCCCGGTCTTCTCGTACGGCATCTACCCGGCGCTCGACAAGGTCTTCGGGATGACGCCGATCCGCAAGATCGGTGGCGGACTGTTCGTCATGGTGACGGCCTTCGCGCTGATCGCTTGGGTCCAGGAGCGCATCGACGCGGGCGAGACGCCGTCGATCGCGTGGCAGCTCGTCGGCTACGTCCTGTTGACCGCGTCCGAGGTGATGGTGTCGATCACCGCGCTCGAGTTCAGCTACACCCAGGCGCCGCGCAAGATGAAGTCGGTCATCATGGCCTTCTTCCTGTGGTCGGTGTCGCTCGGCAACGTCTTCACCGGCCAGGTGAACAGCTACGTGCAGGTGCCCAGCAGCACCGCGACCTCGGCCGCGGTCGCGACGCAGGCGAACGCGTGGCTGCTCGACAACCTCGACGCCGACGACGCCAAGCTGCCGACCGCGTCGGACCTCGAGCTCCCCGACGACGCTTCGTTCGCGCCGGTGGAGGGCGGCTTCAGCGTGACGACGGCCGGCTTCGACGACAAATTCGAGACCGCCGACGACGTGGTCGTCACCTACCTCGCCACGGACGACGGTAGCGCGGTGCGCCGCGAGTCGGTCGAGACCGCGGGCCTCGCGGAGACGCAGCTCGGCGTCGATCGCATCATCGCGGCCTGGAAGGAGAACGGCGCGTTGCCGCAGACCGAGGCGGGGCAGGCGCTGATCGACGGTCTGCTCGATCCTTGGGGCGAGCAGCTCGTCTACACGCAGCAGAACCGCCTGCAGTTCCGCGTCCTCAGCACCGGACCGGACACCACGCTGGAGACGCGCTACGACGTGGGCCACGTGGTCGAGCTCGACCTGCCGGAGGGCGAGAAGAAGAAGAGCGATCGCGTGAGCTGGCTCGAGGCGCGCAAGAAGGAGCTGGGCGTCGACGACGAGCGGAAGCGCGCGGACGGCGAGGAGGACCCCGGCTACGAGGCGAACGCCTTCGTCGGCGGTCAGACCAAGCTCGAGGGCGCGGCCTACTTCTGGTTCTTCACCTGGGTGATGCTCGGGGCGGCGCTGTTGTTCATCCCGGTGGGCCTGCTCTACAAGCCGCGCACCTACCTCCAGGAAGAGCTGCCGGCCGAGGAGGCCGTGCACTGAGGGCTCGCGCGGCGCGGCGCGGCGCTCGGGCGTAGTGCTCGGGCGCCGCGTCCCGGGATCGGGCGCTCGCGATCACGCTGACGGGCGCCCGCGCGGGTCCCGTCCTCCACGCGCCCGCGTAACCCGTGCGCCTCGGGCCGGATCGCCGGTCCGGGGCGCTACCATTTTCGCCCGCCGACGCCGCACGGGCCTTCCCGCGGCGCCGGCGCGACCCACCACCCGAACCGTTCCACGACCAGATCACGACCGATGAGCACCGCCGCCGACGTCACCGACGCCCAGTGGGAGAGCACCGTCCTGCAGTCCACCGAGCCCGTCTTCGTGGACTTCTGGGCCGAGTGGTGCGCCCCGTGCCGCGCCATGTCCCCCGCCGTCGACCGTCTCGCCGACGAGTTCGACAGCAAGCTGAAGGTGTTGAAGATCAACACCTCCGACAACCCCGAGGTGCCGGCGCGCTACGGCATCACCGCGATCCCGACCTTCCTGATCATCAAGGGCGGTGAGGTCGTGAAGCAGCTGGTGGGCAGCCAGAGCTACGCCCAGCTGAAGGCCGAGGTCGAGGCATTCGTCGACTGACCCCGCCAGCGAGCGCGCGGCGCGGCCGCCGATCCGGACGAGGCGAGTTTCTCGAACGGAATCGGTGACCGCGCCGCGCGTCGTTCCGTCGACCCCCAGGTCGGGCGGGCGGGGGCCCGCGGTGGTACGAGGGGCTCTGGCGCGCGCCGCGCGCGGCCGCGTCCGTCGAGGACCCGTCCACCGGTCGCCCGACCACCGAGCACTCGCCCACCCGGCATCCGCCCACCGGGCACCCGATCGTCGGGCGTCCGACCGCCGGGCTCGCGACCACGACCGGGCGCGACCTGCTCGACGCGGATCCGCTCGACGCCGAACCAACGCGCCGTGACCGCTCCTTTGCGCTACGCCTTCTTCGGCTCGCCGCCGTTCGCGACCGACGTGCTCGCCGCCCTGTTCGAAGCGGGGCGCGCGCCGCTGCTCGTCGGGACCGCGCCGCCGCGGCGGGCGGGGCGCGGGCGCAAGGAGGCGCCGTCGCCGGTCGTCGAGCTGGCCGAGGCGCACGGCGTGCCGGTGCGGCGCCCCGAGTCGGCGCGCGACCCGGCGCTGCTCGACGAGCTGCGCGCGCTCGAGCTCGACCTGATCCTGATCGCGAGCTACGGCGAGATGCTGCGCCGCTCGTTCCTCGAGCTGCCGCGCCTCTTCTGCCTCAACGTGCACGGCTCGCTGCTGCCGCGCTGGCGCGGCGCGTCGCCGGTGCAGGCGGCGATCGCGGCCGGCGACGCGGCGACCGGCGTGTCGATCCAACGGGTCGTGCGCACGCTCGACGCGGGCGACCTGCTCCTGTCGATCGAGACGCCGATCGAGCCCGACACGACCGGCGGCGAGCTGTTCGCGCGCCTCGCGCGGCTCGGCGGCGAGGCGGCGGTGCGCGCGCTCGCGCTCGTCGAAGCGGGCGAAGCCGACTTCATGCCCCAGGACGAGGCGCGCGTCACCCACTGCCGCAAGCTGACCACGGACTCGGGGCGCATCGACTGGACGCGGCCCGCTGCGGAGCTCGAGCGCCTCGTGCGCGCGATGGATCCGTGGCCGGGCGCCGCGACCGCGCTGCCCGGTGGCGATCGCCTCGTGATCCGGCGCGCGAGCGTCGTCGACGACGCCCCGGACAGCGTGCCGGCCGGCGCGCCGGGCACCGTCCGGGTCGACGGCGACACCCTGATCGTGCGCGCGGGCGAGGGCGCCCTCGCCGTGCACGAACTGCAGGCCGCGGGCAAGAAGCGCATGGCCGCGGGCGACTGGCTGCGCGGCGCACGACTCGAGGACGGCGCGCGCCTGGGCGCGGGCGCTGGAACGGCCGGCGACGACTCGGCCGACGAGGACACCGGAGGGAACGACTGATGCCGCGCAAGCTCGCCTACGACCTCCTGCGCAGCGGCTCTCCCACGCCCCTGCGCGACCTCGACCGACTGGCCGCCGTCGAGGGCCTCGACGCGCGCGACCGCGGCCTCGCGCGCCGGCTCGTCGCCACCTGCCTGCGGCGACGCGGCACGCTGCTCGCACTGCAACGCACCTTCGTGCGCGGCAAGCCCAAGCCCGAGCTCGCGACGCTGATCCAGATCGGCATGGCGCAGCTGCTGTTCCTCGACCGCGTCCCCGACCACGCGGCGGTGAACACGACGGTGGACGCGGCGAACGACACGCTCGGCCTGGCGAAGGGTCGCGTGGTCAACGGCACGCTGCGTTCGCTGATCCGTGCGCGCGTCGAGGGGCACACCGGCGATCGGCGCCGCGACCTCGTCGGGACGAACTGGTCCTTCGCGATCGACGCGTTCCGCTGTCCCGAGCACCACCCGTTGCTGTGGTTCGAGGACGCGCTGTCGATGCCCGCCGCGCTGGCGAAGGGCTGGGTGCAGCGCTTGGGCGAGGACGCGGCGATCGAGCTCGCGCTGCAGGCGCTCGACGAGCCGCCCCTGTCCGTGCAGGTGCTCGCCGACGACGAGGCGGCCGCGACGCGCGACCTCGAGGCGCTGCTCGCCGAACACGACCTCGCGCCGCTCGCGCGCGAGGGCCGCGCGCTGCTCCTGCCGACCGACGCGACCGAACACGTGGTCGCGAGCGAGGCCTTCGCGCGCGGCGACCTCACGATCCAGGGTGCGACGGCCGCGCGCGCGGCGGCGCTCGTCGAGGCGCGCGAAGGCCAGCGCGTGCTCGACCTGTGCGCGGCGCCGGGCGGCAAGACCGCGGCGATCGCGCGCGCGGGCGCCGAGGTCACGGCGATCGACGTGGACCCGCTGCGCCTCGAACGCGTGCGCGACACGGCGCGACGGCTCGGCGTGCTCGAGCGCGTGACCACGCTCGTCAGCGACGGCACGGCGGCACTCGGAGACGTCGGGCCGGGCGACGGCGCGTTCGACGCGGTGCTCGTCGACGCGCCGTGTTCGAACACCGGCGTGCTCGCGGCTCGACCGGAGGCGCGCTGGCGCTTCGGGCCGGCGAACCTCGCGAGTCTCGGCGAAGTGCAGGCGCGCCTGATCCGCGAGGGCGCGGCGCGCGTGGCGCCGGGCGGGCGCCTCGTCTGGTCCACCTGCAGCGTCGAGCCGCGCGAGAACCAGGCCGTGGTGAAGGCGCTCGTGGCCGAGTGCGACGGTGCGTTCGAGCTCGTCGAGGAGCACCTCGCGCTCCCGCGGCGCGACGCGCTGCCGTCCGACGGCGGCTACGCGGCCGCGCTCGTGCGCCGCGCCGAGCGCTGACGCGCGCCGTCGTTCGACGCGCGGGCCGCGCCGCCCGGTACGCATCGACCGGTGCGCGTCGAGCGTGTCCCGCCGGTCCAAGCGGCCGACCGAGGTCGGTGGGGGGCCCAGCGGGTGTGAAGAGGGCCCCCGGGGGCGAGCCCCCGGGTGACCCAGAGCGAAAGCCAGTCTCTGAGCGCAAGACTAGCCGTTCCCCGAGCGCCGGGGGGGCCGCGCGGGCACCCCGCCGCGAACGAAACGGCGCCGGCGCCGTAACCGCTTGATCGCCCGTCGGCTAGGGGGCCGCGGCGCTTCGATCGGGGCGATCCCGGTCCGTGCTCGGAGCGCGGCCATCGCGACGGGCCTACGCGCCGCGGCGCTGCATCCGACGGTTCGCCCCCTGCGACTCCTCGATCGGACCCGTCCGGCACCCGCGCCATCCCCGGCTTCGGTCGCGCCGCCGTTGCGACCGATTCTCACAGGTCGCGGCCACCCGCGTAGCATGGACCCGTCCCGCTCGCGCGCCGCTCGAACACTCCATGACGCCAGCCTCGACCTCGAACTCGGCCGTTCGCGTCCGCGCCGCCCGGCGACGGACGCTCGCCTCCCTCGCCCTCGCCGTCGTGGCGTCCTGGGCGCCGCCGCAGCCGGCCGGATCGGGCGACACGATCGAACCGGCCGTGCTCGTGCAGATGGAGGAGCGCGTGGTCGAGGCGGCGCAGCAGGCGCTGGCCGCGTCGGTGGGGTTGAAGATCAAGGAAGGGCGGACCGAGGGCGACGGCAGCGGCGTGATCGTGAGCGAGGACGGCTACGTGCTGACCGTCGCGCACAACTTCACCGAGCCCGGGACCCCCATCCGCGTCCACCTGCCCGACGGGCGCCAGGTGTCGGGCATCGGCCTGGGTCGCAACGAGCGCGGTGACTACGCGCTGGTCAAGATCCTCGGAGACGGGCCCTTCCCCTTCGTCGAGCTGGGCGACTCCGACGCGCTCGAGCGCGACCAGCTGTGCGTGATGACCGGCCACGCCGGCGGCATCCACCGCGACCGCCCGCCCGTCGTGCGCGTCGGCACCTACATGCGCGAGGTGCGCGGCTACTGGCTGCGCAGCGAGTGCGCGATGATGCCCGGTGACTCGGGCGGCGCGCTCTTCGACCTCGACGGCGACGTGGTCGGTATCAACAGCTACATCGAAGAGTCCGTCGACGCGAACTTCCACGTGCCGGTGTCGAGCTTCGAGGAACAGTGGGAGCGCCTCGCCGTCGGCGAGACCTGGAACTGGACGCGCGAGTCGCGGTACCGCTCGAGCGGCCGCGACCTCGGCGAGGGCGGCTCGCTCGGGCTCGTGCTCGACGAGGACGACGACGGCGTGTTCGTCGTCGAGGTCGTCGAGGCCTACCAGGCGGACGAGGCCGGCATCGAGGCCGGCGATCGTGTGCTCGCGGTCGACGGCACGCGCACCTCGTCGCTGACGCGCTACTGGCGCGAACTGCGCGGCGCGGAGCGCGACGACGTGTTCGTGCTCCGCGTGCAGCGCGGTGAGAAGGAGCTCGAGATCGAGGTCCCCTACGCTCGCTACGAGAGGAGCAGCCGCTGATGTCCGCGCGCCACTTCGTCACCGCGCGCCTGCGCGCGCCCCTGCTCTGCGTCGCCTTCGGTCTCGGGTACGTCGCGGCCCAACCGCTGCTCGGCGGGCCGACGCAGCCCCTGCCCGAACCCGTGCTGCTCGAGGGCGGGCGCGCCAAGCTCGAGCGCAGCTTCGACGCGATGTGCCGTCCGCACGCCGCGTCCGTGCTGCGCGTCGTCGCCGAGGCCGAGGTCGGTCCCGACCGGACCAGCCACGCCGTCGCCGTCGATCCGAACCACGCGCTCGCCAAGCTCTCCGAGCTCGGCAGCCTCGGCTTCCACCTCGTCGACGCGCGCGACCAGCGCATCGTCGGTCGCGTCGTCGCCACCGACCTGGACAGCGACCTCGCGCTCGTCGAGGTCGAGGACGTGGTGCTCGAGCCGCTCGCCTTCACCGACGAGGAGGTCGACTGGCGCGTCGGTCAGTGGATCGGCGCCGCGGGACCCGGCGGGAGTTGCATCGCCGTCGGCTCCGTTTCGGTCGGTCCGCGCGGCATCCCGCTCGAGACGCACGGGCTGCTCGGCGTGATCCTCGGCGACACGGGCGGCGACGGATCGCGCATCCGCGAACTCGTCCCGGGCGGCTCGGCCATCGCGGCCGGTCTGCGCGTGGACGACGTCATCCTCGAGGTCGAGGGCGTCGCCGTGCGGGGCATCCGCTCGACCGCAGGTCAGCTGCGCCGCACGCTGCCCGGTCAGGAGGTGCGCCTGTCGCTCGAGCGCGACGGCGAACGCTTCGAGCGCATCGTCCGCATGGGCGGGCGCCAGCTCGACGACTACGACACGAACCCCTGGTACGAGGTCCCGCGCCACACCGCCGACACCGTCACGGTGAGCGTGCGTCGCGACGGCTTCGAGTCAGCCGTGCAGCACGACGCGCACCTGGTGCCGAGCGAGTGCCTGTCGCCGGCGGTCGACGTGCGCGGACGCGTGGTCGGGCTGCACATCGCGCGCATGGATCGTCCCGGATCGCTGGCGCTGCCCGTCGACACGGTCCGCTCGGCCCTCGAGCGCCTGCGCGAGCGCGCGGCCGCCGCGGCGTCCGAGTCCGCCCCCGCGGGCGCCCGCGACGTCTAGGACCGCGACGGCCGGCGTGGAGCGCGTCCGGCGTCGCTCCGACGCGCACTCTCCCGTCCGAACCCTCGGGCCCGGGCCGCTCCGTGGCCGATACCGCTGGAGCTCGCGCAAAAGAGCCCAGGCGCCGCCTTTCGCTCGCGGCCCCCGCTCCCCATCCTGTGTCGCTTCGCGCGCGACCGACGCCCGCCCGACCCAGCCCGACGCCGATCCACGATGCGCCGTACCACGACCCGTTCCGCCCGCCCGCTCGCCCTGGCCCTCGGCCTCAGTGTCCTCGTCGCCGGCTGCAGCGGCGGGTCGAGCCGCGACGAGTCCGCCGAGGCGGCCCGCGAGCGCCGCAAGGCCCAACGGGCCGAGGAGAGCGAGCAGGCGTCGCTCGGCTCGTCCGACCCGTTCGCCGACCTCGAGCTGCCGGAGAAGGGCAGCTCGGGACCGCGCGTGCACGTGCCGTCGAGCAAGTCGGGGCAGATGAAGCTCGTCGACAACCCCGCCTGGCGCGAGGCGGTCGAGAAGGCGCACCAGGCCGAGATCATCTTCGCCGCCGCCGGCCGCTCGTGGGACGCGGGCACGCTCACCCGCGAGGAGCGCGAGGAGATCCAGCGCGGCAAGGCGCTCCTGCAGGAAGCGGCCGACGCGACCTGGGCGATCGAGGACGAGCTCGTCGACGACCCGACGCGCCAGAGCCTGTACCAAGCCGTCTCGCAGGTCCGCACGAAGTGGATCGATCGCATGCGCGAGGTCGGCAAGCTCGTGCGCGGATGAGCGCGCGCGCGCCGCGGTTCGCGCTGGTCACCGGCGCGTCGTCGGGGATCGGACGAGCGATCGCGGTGGCCCTGGCCGCGCGCGGCGATCGCGTCGCGCTGCTCGCGCGTCGTCGCGAACGCCTCGAGGAGGTGGCGAACGCGCTCGCGCCGAGCCCGCTCGGTGCGCATCTCGTCGTGCCGTGCGACCTGACCGATCCGGACGCGGTCGAAGCGGCGACGCGCACGATCGAGGAAGCGTTCGCGCGGCTCGACCTGGTCGTGAACGACGCGGGCATGGGCTACCGCGCGCGCGTCACCGAGCTCGAGCCCGCGCTCGTGCGCCAGGTCTTCGCCACGAACGTGGAAGGGCTCCTGTTCGTGTGCCGCGCGACGCACGCGCTGCTCGTGCGCAGCGATCGCCCGGTCGTCGTCAACGTGTCGTCCGTCGTCGGGCGCCGCGGGATCCCGGGCCAGGCCGTCTACTCGGCCAGCAAGGCCGCGGTCTGCTCGATCGGCGAGGCGCTGCGACTCGAGTGGGCCAGCGACGGCATCCGCGTCTGCACGCTCAACCCGGCGCTGACGACGACGGGCTTCTTCGAGGCCCAGCCCAACCCCGCCGGCCTGCCCGACCCCGACCTCGTCGGGTCCGCGACGCCCGAGTCGGTCGCCGCCGAGGTGCTCGCGCTCGACGACGCACCGCGCCCCGAGCGCTCGCTGCGCTGGAAGTGGTGGCTGCTCGGCGCGCTCACGCCGATCTTCCCGCGCCTGTCCGATCGCCTGACCGCGAAGCGGCTCGGCGGCGGTTGGCAGGCGCCGCCGAGCCGCTGACGCGTAGGATCGCGAGCGATGGCACGCGATCTCGAAGCGGCGCTCGCCGTGGCGCACCGACTCGCCGACGAGGCGCGCGCCGCCATGCGCGCGGGTCTGGCGGACGGCTTCGGCGTCGAGCACAAGGACGACGGCAGCCCGGTCACCGAGGTGGACCGCGCGGTGGAGCGCGCGCTGCGTCGTGCGGTCGAGCAGGCGTGTCCGGACGACGGCGTGCTCGGCGAGGAGTTCGGCGGCGCGAGCGTCGACGCGCTCGAGCCGTGGACCTGGGTCTTCGACCCGATCGACGGCACGCGCGCGTTCGCGGCGGGCATCCCCACCTTCACGACGCTGATCGCGCTGCTCCACGAAGGGCGCCCGGTGCTCGGCGTGATCGACCAGGCCGTCGTGGCGCGCCGGTGGGCCGCGATCGCCGGCGGCGCGACGCGCTGCAACGGCGCGGCGGTGCGCGCGCGGTCGTGCGGCGAGCTCGGGCGCGCGATCCTGGGTTCGACGGCGCCGCAGTTCGTGCCCGCCGAGAACCGCGCGGGCTTCGCGCGCCTCGAGGCGGCGACCCGCGACGTGCAGTGGGGCGGCGACGCGTTCCTGTACGGGGCGTTGGCCAGCGGCGGGCTCGACCTGGTCGCCGAGGCGGGCCTGGCGCTGCACGACTTCGCGGCGCTCGCGCCCGTGGTCGAGGGCGCCGGCGGGCGGATGGTCGACTGGGCCGGGCGCCCGCTCGCGGCCGGCTCGGCCGGCGACGTGCTCGCCTGTGCGGACCCCGCGCGGCTCGAGGAGGCGCTCGCGCTCCTGGCCGACGGCGGGGCGGGCGGGGCCGAAGCGTCCGCGACCTAGGGTCCCCGCCCAGTCCCGGCCGGGATTTCGCGGGCGCCGCTTCCTTCCTTCCGGACTAATAGGATAAGGAAGTCTCTTTCTCGGGCCGTCGCGAGGCCCGCCCTGCCGCGGCCGGACCTCCGGCCGACCTCCACCGGCGCCCCACGGACCCCTACCTCGTTCAGCGTGAACGACCACGAATCCGCCGTGGCTGCCGACCCCGTGTTGGCGGCACTCGCCCGCATCGAAGCGCGCCTCGATCGACTCGAAGCGCGCCTGGAGGAGCCGCTCACCGCGGCCGCCGAGGTCCCCGCGACGGTCGCCACCGCGATCGACGGCCTCGACGAGACCGTCGGTCGACTGGCCGAGCGCGGCGTCGACGTGGACCGGCGGGTGCGCGAGGTGCTCGCGCTCACCGAGAAGCTGACCGACCCGGCGACGCTCGAGGCGCTCACGAACGGCCTCGAGGTGGCGAAGACGCTGCCGGCGACCGCGGCGACCATCGCCGACACGCTCGACGGCGCGATCGCGCAGCTCGCCGAGGCGGGCATCGACGTGGACGAGCGCGCGCGCATCGTCGCGCAGGTCGCCGAGCGCCTGACCGCGCCCGAGGCCCTCGAAGTGGTGCGCGAGACCTTCGCGCACGTGGACGCGATCGGGCGGCTCCTGCGCTCGGGGATCTTCGCGCCGGGCGCCGTCGACGTGGTCGACCGCGCGGCCGGCGCGCTGGCGCAGATGGACGTGGAGGGCGCGCGCCCCGTCGGCGCGATCGGCGCCGTGCGCGCGCTGTCCGACCCGTGCATCCAACGCAGCCTCGGCGCGCTGATCGAGTTCGGCAAGCGCTTCGGCCGCACCGTCCACACCCGCGACGCGGACGGGAACGTCTCGTCGGGCCCGTGTCCGCAGTGAACCCGAGCCCGCAGTGAACCCGTGCCGGCAGTGAGCCAGGGCCCGCAGTGAGCCAGGGCCGCTGACACCCCGCGAAGTCCGCACCCGTCCACCACCGAACACACGACCGAACACGAGCCATGACCACCCACCACTCGATCCTCGTCGTCGGCGGAGGCACCGCCGGCATCTCCGTCGCCGCGCGCCTGTGCCAGGCCGACGAAGAGCTCGACGTCGCCATCGTCGAGCCCAGCGCCAAGCACTACTACCAGCCGATCTGGACGCTCGTCGGCGGCGGCGTCTTCGACCGCGCGATCAGCGAGCGCGACGAGGCCGACTACATCCCCTCGAACGCGACCTGGATCCAGGACAAGGTCGCGAGCTTCGACCCGGACGCGAAGTCGGTCGCGCTCGCCGGCGGCGACACGGTCACCTACGACCAACTCGTCGTCTGCGCCGGGATCCAGCTCGACTGGCACAAGATCGACGGCCTCGAGGGCCACCTCGGCACGAACGGCATCTGCAGCAACTACACCTTCGAGACCGTCGAGAGCACCTGGAAGTTCCTGCGCGAGATGAAGTCGGGCAACGCCGTCTTCACCTTCCCGAACACGCCGATCAAGTGCGCCGGCGCGCCGCAGAAGATCATGTACCTGGCCGACGACCACCTGCGTCGGCGCGGCGTGCGCGGCAACTGCGAGGTCATCTACGCCGCGGCGAGCCCGGGCATCTTCGGCGTCGGGCACTACGCCGAGCCGCTGAAGAAGATCGTCGCGAAGAAGGGCATCGAGACGCACTTCCAGCACAACCTGACCGCCGTGCGCCCGGCTTCGAAGGAAGCGGTGTTCACGAACCTCGCGGGCGGTGACGAGCTCGTGCTGAAGTACGAGCTGCTCCACGTGGTCCCGCCGCAGAGCGCGCCGGACTTCATCAAGAACAGCCCGCTGGCCGACGACGCCGGCTGGGTCGAGGTCGACCAGTTCAACCTCCAGCACACGCGCTACCCGGACGTCTTCTCCCTGGGCGACTGCAGCTCGCTGCCCGCCTCGCGCACGGGCGCCGCGATCCGCAAGCAGGCGCCGGTCCTCGTCGAGAACCTGCTGGCGCACCGCCAGTCGCGCGAGCTCGTCGCGCAGTACGACGGCTACGCGTCGTGTCCGCTCGTCACCGGCTACGGCAAGCTGATCCTGGCCGAGTTCGGCTACGGCGGGAAGGTGATGGAGACCTTCCCCTTCGATCAACGCAAGGAGCGCTACTCGATGTACGCGCTCAAAGCCTACGGTCTTCCGGAGCTGTACTGGAACGGCATGCTGCGCGGCCGCATGTGATCCGGCCGGCCCCGCTCGCCCCGTCCCCCCGAACCCGACGACCGTGCAGATCCAACACTTCTTCGACCCCGCCACCTGGACGCTGACCTACCTCGTCTTCGACGAGGAGAAGAAGTCGGCCATCCTGATCGACTCCGTGCAGGACTTCGACGCGCGCGCGGTGCGCGTGAGCAATGCCTCGGCGGAGAAGGTCGCGGCGTTCATCGACGCGCGCGGCCTCGAGCTCACGCACGTGCTCGACACGCACGTGCACGCCGACCACCTGACGGCGATGCCCTTCTTCAAGGAGCGGTACGGCGCCAGGACGGTGATCTCCGCCAACGTGAAGGTCATCCAGGAGACCTTCTCCAAGGCGTTCAACGACACCGAACTGCCGTGCGACGGCAGTCAGTTCGACGTGCTGGTCGAGGACGGCGAGACGATCACCTGCGGCGCTTTCGAGATCGAGGCGATCCCGACGCACGGGCACACGCCGGCGAGCCTCTCGCTCCGCATCGGCGACGCGGTCTTCTGCGGCGACGTGCTCTTCCAACCGGACTCGGGCACCGCGCGCTGCGACTTCCCCGGCGGTTCGGCGGAGGAGGAGTGGGAGTCGATCCAGCGCCTCTACGCGCTGCCGGGGGACACGCGCATCTTCACGGGACACGACTACCAGCCGGGCGGGCGCGAGCTCGCGTTCATGGCGACCGTCGACGAGCACCGCGCGAACAACGTGCACTGCGACGCGACGACCACGAAGGAGCAGTTCGTCGCCAAGCGCAAGGAGCTGGATGCGAAGAAGCCGCTGCCCGCGCTCATCTACCAGGGCCTCCAGGTGAACATGCGCGCGGGGCACCTCCCGCCCGCCGAGAGCAACGGCGTCGTCTTCCTGAAGATGCCGGTCGCCTTCCTCTGATCGCCGCCCGCCGCCTTCCCCCCAGGCTCGCACCCCCCAGACCCGCACCGTGACCCTCGAGATCGGGCTCGTCCTCGCCGTCCTCGTGCTGGCGATCGTCCTGTTCGCCACCGAAGCGGCGCGGGTCGACATCATCGCGCTCGGCATCCTGCTCGTCCTGCCGTGGCTCGGCCTCATCACGGCGAAGGAGGCGTTCAGCGGCTTCTCGAGTCGCGCGGTCGTCTCGATGGGCGCCGTGATGATCATGGGCGCGGGCGTCGACCGCTCGGGTCTGACGCGCGGCCTGACGAAGCCGGTGTTGAGATGGGCGGGGGACAGTCGGTCGCGACTGCTCGGCGCGATCATGGGCAGCGTCGGCGTCCTGTCGGCGTTCATGCAGAACATCGGCGCGGCGGCGCTGTTCCTGCCGGCGGTGACGCGCATCGCGCGTTCGGGCGGGATCGCGGTCGGTCGACTGCTGATGCCGATGGGCTTCGCGGCGATCCTCGGCGGCACGCTCAGCATGATCGGCAGCGGTCCGCTGATCCTGCTCGGCGACCTGCTCGCGCAGAAGGACCTCGCGCCGTTCGGCCTGTTCGCCGTGACGCCCTACGGCCTCGCCCTGCTCGTCGTCGGCGTCGTCCTGTTCACCGTGGCCGGTCGGTTCCTCCTGCCGTCGGGCGAGGCGCACGACGAGGCCTCGCGGACCCAGCGCGAGCTCGTCGAGTCGTGGCAGCTCGAGACCGGCATCCACGAGGTCGTCATCACCGAGCACAGCAGCCTGGTCGGGCTGTCGCGCGACGAGGTCGACCTGATCGACGGCTTCGGACTGCACGTGGTGGCGCTCGAGGAGGGCGGCGACGTGCGTCCCGCGCCCTGGCGGCACACGCGCTACGCGGCGGGGCAGACGCTCGCGATCCTCGGTGCGCGCGCGGACGTGCAGCGGCTCGTCGAGCACTTCCAGCTCCAGCTGCGGCGCACGCCGCGCGTGTTCGGCGAGCTGTCGAGCCCCGAGAAGAGCGGCTTCGCCGAGGTCCTCGTCAGTCCGCGCGCGAGCGTCGTCGGCCAGTCGATCCGCGACTTCTCGCTGCGCCGCACCTACAAGGTCGAGCCGGTCGTGCTGCTCTCGGGCGGCGAGGCGCGCTCGAGCGACTTCTCCGACCAGCCCCTGCGCGCGGGCGACACGCTGATCGTCCACGGCACCTGGGACAAGCTCCACCAGATGGGCGCGTCCGACGACTTCACGGTCGTCACGCGCATCGATCACGACGAGGTCGACGAGTCGCGGCGCTGGCCGGCCGCGCTGTGCTTCGGCGGCGCGATCGCGTTGGCGATCGCGGGGTTCCCCCTCTCGCAGGCACTCGTCACCGGCGCGTTCATGATGGTGCTGTTGCGCGTGCTCTCGATCGACCAGGCGTACCGCGCGATCGACTGGCGCACGATGGCGCTGATCGGCGGGTTGATCCCGCTCGGCATCGCGATGGAGAAGTCGGGGACCGCGGAGTACCTGGCGGAGAACGTGGTCTCGGTCGTGGCGGGCATGCACCCGCTGGTCGTGATGACCGCGGTCGCGCTCCTGGCGACGCTCTTCTCGCTCTTCATGTCGAACGTGGCGGCCACGGTCGTGCTCGTGCCCCTGGTGATCGACATGGGCGAGCCGCTCGGGCTCGATCCGCGGATGCTCGCGCTCCTCGTCGGCATCTGCGTGTCCAACTCGTTCCTGCTGCCGACGCACCAGGTCAACGCGCTGCTGATGGGTCCCGGCGGCTATCGCAACAAGGACTACCTGAAGGCGGGCGGTCTGATGACGGTGCTGTTCGTCGTCGTGACCGTCGGGTCGCTGTACCTGGTCGCGCCCTGACACAGGGGCGCGCCGCTCGCCGCCCGGCTAGGAGCCTGTCCGAGAAAGTCCCGTCGCGAGGCGAAGCCATCGGCGGCGAGGCAAGGAAGACGAAGTCGAGACGGCGCAGGCGACCCTGTAGGGTCGCTGAGCACGGATCGGCGAGGCTGACGCCGCATCGCCGTCGAGGGCGAAGCCGCAGCAGGGACTTTCTCGGACAGGCTCCTAGAAGCGGTAGCTCGCGGCCAGGTACACGAAGCTCGTGTCGTCGCTGCCCGGAACGCGCTCGAAGAAGTCGCCGGCCACCACGAGCGCGGCGCCCGCCGAGACGGTCCAGTGCGGCGCGAAGCGCAGGCTCGCGTAGAGGTCGACCTCGTCGGCCACGTGCCGCGCGCCGGCGTGCGGCGCGAACGCGAGCTCGCCGAGCGCCCCGTAGACGCCGTCGTTCTTGTCCGCGCGGTTGAAGCGGTGCGCGGCGAAGCCGACGGTCAGGTTCGCCGTCGCGTCGACCTCGGCGCGCAGCGCGAAGTCGACGAGGTTCTGACCGCCCACCGCGTCCGCGATGCCGTGGTAGCGGTGCGTGTCGGGGTAGAGCTGGTCGAAGGTGTCGACGCGGCCGTCGCCGGCCAGGTCGTCGCCGCTCGCGTAGGACACGCCGAAGGACACGCGGGCGCCGTGGGCGAGATCGAACTCGTGTTCCAGCTCGAGCGCGTACATGAACGCGCGGATCGTCGCGTCGCCGACCTCGCCGAACTGGAAGGCGCCCTCGGCGGACGCGCGCGTCCCGAAGAAGAACGGGATGGTGGCGCCCAGGCCGACGCTCGTGCGGTTCTCCTCGCCCGCCTCACCGGCGATCGACGCGGCGTCGCGCTGCACGCTGATCCCGTGCGCGTGCACCTCGACCGCGTCGTCGTACCAGCGCATGAACACGCCGACCAGGCTCTCCTCGTCGCTCGACTCGTCGAAGCCGTCCAGGTCGCGCTCGACCGGGTTCACGAGGAACGCCGACGCCTCGAAGCCCGGCGCCGCGAGCAGCGCGTGCACGCCGTCGTAGCGGCGCGGCGCGTTCTGCCAGTCGTCCGCGCCGATGAACCGACCGTTGCCGAGCGCGATCTGTTGCCGGCCGACGCGCAGCGTGCCCCACAGCGTGTCGGACACGGGCGCGCGGCTCTCGAGGAAGGCGTTCAAGAGGTCGGGGTCCTCGGCGTCGACGGCACGGTCGTCGAACAACGAGTCGCGTCCCTCGACGTCGGCGAAGAGCCCCTCCACGAAGACGCGGAAGCCGTCGATCACGAACAGGTCGGCGTGCAGTCGCCCGCGGACCAGGTGCGCGTCCTCGTTGACGATGCCGCGCGGCGTGACGCCGAAGCGCGTCTCCTCGCGCAGCTCGGCGCGGTAGCGCAGCTCGCCGCCGATCGAGATCCAGCTCGAGTCGGTGAGCGCGAGCGGCGCGTACTTCCACGACAGCCACGGGTCCTTCGCGATGCGACGCGTGTGCGGCGCGAGCGTCGACCAGTCCTCGTCGAAGCGCAGGTCCTCGAACGCCGCGACGGGCAGCGCCTCCTGGGCGCGAGCGCGGTCGGTCGGGACGAGCGGCGCGAGCAGCAGCGCCGCTGTGAGCGCGCGACCGGTCGCGGGAGGGAGCGCGCAGTGGATCGCGCGGCGAATCGGGGTTCGGTGGGGACCCAGCATCGCGCCCATCGTCGGCGCAACGGCGCCGCGCGCGACAGATCGAGGCGCGACGAAGGGCCGCCGCGACCCAGGGTTGCGACCGCGCGGGCGCCGCTCGGCGCCCCCCGAACCCGTACCATCGCCGCCCGTGCAACTGGCCTACAACACGAACGGGCTGGCCCATCACCGCCTCGACGACGCGCTCGCCCTGCTCGCCGACCTCGGCTACGACGGCGTCGCGCTGACGCTCGACGTGGGGCACCTGGACCCGGAGCGGGCGACCGCGGCCGAGGTCGCGGCGGTGGCGCGGCGGTGCGACGCGCTCGGGCTGTCGCGGTCCGTCGAGACCGGCGCGCGCTTCGTGCTCGATCCCGCGCGCAAGCACTGGCCGACGCTCATGGAGGACGAGGCCGACGCGCGCGAGCGACGGGTCGCCTTCCTGGCGCGCTGCGCCGCGATCGCCGACGACCTCGGCGCGCCGGTGGTGTCGATCTGGGCCGGCGGTGCGCCGGGGGGTGCGACCGGCGACGCGGACCTCGAGCACCCGCTGTGGACGCGCCTCGTCGAGGGCGTCGAGGCGCTGCTCGAGCGCACGGTCGAGCAGCGCGCGCGCGTGTGTTTCGAGCCGGAGCCGGGCATGTTCGTCGAGCGACCCGCGGGCTACCTCGAGCTCGCGCGGCGCCTCGCCGAGCGCGGCGTCGCCCCGGGCGCGCTCGGCCTCACGCTCGACGTGGGGCACCTGCTCTGCACCGGCGACCTCCCGGTCGAGGCCGTCGTCGAGCGCCTCGCGCCGCACCTGGCGCACGCCCACCTCGACGACATCGCCGGCGGCGTCCACGAGCACCGCATGTTCGGCGAGGGCGACCTCGACCTCGCGGCGACGCTCGCGGCCCTCGACCGGATCGGGTTCGCGGGCCAGGCGGCGGTCGAGCTGTCGCGGGACAGCCACCGCGGCGCCTGGGCCGCGCGCCAGGCGTTGGCCCGCATCCGGGCCGCGCGCCCCCGCTGAGGGTCGCCTCACGGGAAAGTCGGGGGCGGACGCGGGCCGACTGGTTCGTGTGCTTACCATTCGGGTCCGAACCATGAGCACGCTCGATCGACCCGCCCGGCCCCACGAGTTCCGAGTCGAGGGTTTTCCCGACAGGGAGACCGCGATCGTCGCCGCGCTGCGCCGTATCGTGCGCGCCGTCGACCTGCACTCACAGTTTCTGCGCGAACGATGTGGCCTGACGGGGCCGCAGCTCGCGGTCCTGCGCCAGCTCGAGCGCGCCGACGCGCCGCTCACCCCGGCCGCGGTCGCCCAGCGCGTCCACCTGTCGCGCGCGACGGTGACCGGGATCTGCGCGCGCCTCGAGCGGGGCGGGCACATCGAGCGCCGGCCGTCGCCCACCGATCGTCGCAGCGTGGAGCTGTGGCTGACCGAGTCGGGCCGCGCGGTGTTGGCCTCGGCGCCCTCGCTCCTGCAGGAGCGCTTCCGGCGCGAGCTGACCTTCCTCGAGGACTGGGAGCAGCTCCAGGTGCTGGCGACGCTCGAGCGCATCGCGTCGCTCATGGACGTGGAACACCTGCCGGCGGCGCCGCACCTCGTCGCGCAGGACGACGACCTCTCCGAGCCCCGCACCGAGTCCGACGAATCGGTGCACGACGCGAAGCGCACCACGAACCATGTCGAGTGAGATCAAGGGCGCGTCCAGCGACCGCCAGTCGCCCCAGTCCGATCCCGAACACCTCAAGCGCATCTGGCGCCTGGCCTACGACGCGCGCACGAAGGAGGACCTCGAGCACCTGTACTCGGAGTGGGCGGTGACCTACGACGACGACCACGCCTCGATCGGGTTCGTCGGGCATCGCACGACCGCGGCCCTACTCGTGCGTCACCTGACGCGGCCGGACACGGCGCGCGTGCTCGACGCGGGCGCCGGGACCGGCGCGGCGGGTGAAGCGCTCGCCGCGCTGGGCGTCCGCGACCTGGTCGGCGTCGACCTGTCGGAGGCGATGCTGGCGAAGGCGAGCGAGAAGGGCGTCTACGCGAGCACGTTCGTCGCCGACCTCTCGCTCCCGGTCGACAGCCTGAACGAGTCGAGCTTCGACGCGGCCATCCTCGTCGGCGTGTTCTCGTACGGACAGGCGCCGCCGGAGTCGCTCGACGAGGTCGTGCGGGTCGTGCGCCCGGGCGGCGTCGTCGCGCTGACCATGCGCACCGACTTCTACGAGGAGGACGCGATGGGCGTGCGCTCGCGGATCGAGTCGCTGCTCGACGACGGCGTGCTCCAGCTGCTCGAACGCACCGAGCCGACGCTCTATCTGCCGAAGAAGGACCCGGAGGCGACCTTCAGCGCGTGGTGCTTCCGCGTCACCGCCGACGTGCGCGACGAGACGGAAGAGGGCTTCGAGGAGGCGATCCTCGAGGCGTTCGAGGCGGATCGCCGCGTGGTCGAGATCGACCACCACTGGATCTGGGACTCGACCGCGTCGCGCCTGTACGACCGCTACACGCGCAGCAACGGCTACTACCTCACCGATGTCGAGGAGTCGATCCTGCGCGACAACGCGCAGGAGATCTACGGCGGCGAGGAGCTGATCGTCGAGCTCGGGTGCGGCTCCGCGCGCAAGATCCTCCACGTGCTGGAGGCCGCGCTCGCCAGCGGCGTCGACCGCGTGCACTACATGCCCATCGACGTGTCGCCCGGCGCGCTGCGGGCGACCGAGCGCGAGGTGCGCGAGCGCTTCGGCGACCGCGTCGCGATCGAGCCGCGCCAGGGCCTGTTCCAGGACGTGCTCGCGTCGATCCCGAAGGACCGCCGCAAACTCGTGTTCTTCTTCGGCTCGTCGATCGGGAACATCGCGGACATCCCGTCGACGGTCGAGTTCCTGCGCCAGCTGTCCGAGCGCCTCGGCGGCGCGGACCGGCTCGTCGTCGGCACCGACCTGCACAAGGACGAAGGCGTGTTCGAGCGCGCGTACAACGAGGAGGAGAGCTGTCGCATGTTCTTCGTGCACATGCTGCGGCGCATCAACGAGCACCTCGGCGCGGACTTCGACCCGCGCGTCTTCGGACTGTCGTCGACCTACGAGGCCGAGGAGCCGCACGAGGGCGTGCGGACCTGGCGCATGAACCTGCGCGTCGCGCCGCGCGTGCCGCAGCGCACCTTCGTGCGCAAGCTAGGGCTGGAGGTCGGGCTGGACCGCGACCAGCCGGTCCAGGTCGGCATCAGTCGCAAGTTCGACCGCGACAGCGTCGCGGGCGTCGCCGAGCACGCCGGTCTCGCGCTCGAGCGCCGCTGGCTCGACGAGCGCGAGTGGTTCGCGCTCAACGAGCTGGTGCAGCGCGAGGGCGGCGCGTGATCCGACTCGAGGGCGTTCGCAAGGCGTTCGAGCGTGACGGCGACGAGCCGCTCGTCGCCGTCGCGGGCGTGGACCTCGAGATCGGTCGCGGCGAAGCGGTCGCGCTCGTCGGGCCCAGCGGCTGCGGCAAGACCACGACGCTGCGGCTCATCAACCGGCTCGAGGAGCCGAGCGCGGGGCGCGTCCTCGTCGACGGCGAGTCGACCGACGGCGTCGACCCGGTGCGTTTGCGCCGCGGGATGGGCTACGTCATCCAGAGCGGCGGGCTCTTCCCGCACCTCACGATCGCCGAGAACGTGGCGCTGGTGGCCAAGCTCGAGGGCTGGAGCGCCGCGCGCCGGCGCGAGCGCACCGCCGAGCTGCTCGAGCTCGTGCACCTGTCGATGGACGAGCACGGCGAGCGCTTCCCCTCGGAGCTGTCGGGCGGTCAGCGTCAGCGCGTCGGCATCGCGCGCGCGCTCGTGCTCGATCCGCCGATCCTGCTGCTCGACGAGCCGTTCGGCGCGCTCGACCCGATCACGCGCGCCGCGCTCCAGGACGAGTTCGTCGAGCTGGTCGGGCGGCTCGGCAAGACGCTCGTCATCGTGACGCACGACCTGGCCGAGGCCTTCGCCGTCGGCGACCGCGTGGCGCTGATGATGGGCGGCGAGCTCGCGCAGGTCGGCACGCGCGAACAGTTCCTGGACGAGCCGGCGTCGGCGCGCGTCGAGCGTTTCATGCGGAGTCACCTCGATGCTTCGTGAGTGTTCGGCGCTCCTCGTCGCGGCGTTCGCGACCCTCGGCGGCGTCGCCGGCGCGCAGGAGCGCGTCGTCGTGGCCTCGAAGAACTTCACCGAGTCCGTGGTCCTCGCGGAGTTGATGGCGCAAATGCTCGAGGAGCACACCGACCTCGAGGTCGAACGCAAGCTCGAGCTCGGCGGCACGCCGGTGTGCTTCGGCGCGCTGACCGGCGGCGACGTCGACCTCTACGCGGACTACACCGGCACCTGCTGGGCGACGGTGATGAAGCGCGAGGAGAAGATCGCGGACCCGTTCCGCGCGTTCCTCGAGGTCGAGACCTACCTGCGCGAGGTCCACGACATCGAACAGCTGCCGCCGTTCGGGCTCGACAACACCTACGTCCTCGCGCTCGACTCGGAGTTGGCCGAGCGCTGGGGCGTCGAGACGATCTCGGACCTCGAGGCGTACGCGGGTGAGATCACCGCGGCCTTCAGCATCGAGTTCAACGACCGCGCGGACGGCTATCCCGGGCTCGTCGAGCACTACGGCTTCGAGCTCGGGAAGGTTCAGGCGATGGAGCACGGCCTGGCCTACAAGGCGCTCGCCGAGAGCCAGGTCGACCTCATCGACGCCTACGCGACCGACGGCAAGCTCCTCGAGTACGACGTGCGCCTGCTCGAGGACGACCGCGGCTTCTTCCCGCCGTACAACGCGACGCCGCTCGTGCGCGGCGCGCTGCTCGACGCGCACCCCGAGGTTCGCACGGTGCTCGAGCGCCTGGCCTGGGCGGTGCCCGACGAGGCGGCGGTCCGGTTGAACCACAGCGTCGAGAGCGGGGCGCTGGACGCCGCCGAGGCCGCGCGGCGCTTCCTCGTGGAGCAGGGGCTGGTCGGCGGCGAGCTCGAGGGCCTCGGCGCGACCGAACCCGAGTCGTTCGTGCCCTTCTTCCTCGGGCGCTGGCGCGAGACGCTCGGCCTCGTCGTCGAGCACCTCGTGTTGTCGGGCGTCGCGGTGCTGCTCGCAGCGCTGCTCGCGATCCCGCTCGGCCTCGCCGTCGTGCGTCGCGGCCTGGCCGAGCGCGTCGCGCTCGACACGGCGGGCGTCGTGCAGACGATCCCGAGCCTCGCGCTGCTCGTGCTGATGATCCCGCTGCTCGGCATCAGCTTCTGGGCCGCGCTCGCCGCGCTGTTCCTCTACGCGCTGCTGCCGATCCTGCGCAACACGGTCACGGGGATCCGCGACGTGGATCCCGAGCTCGTGGACGCGGCGCGTGGCATCGGCCTCACGCCGCGGCAGGTCCTGATGAAGATCGAGTTCCCGCTCGCGCTGCGCTCGATCATGGCGGGTCTGCGCACCTCGGCGGTGATCAGCATCGGCGTCGCGACCCTGGCCGCGTTCATCGGTCAGGGCGGGTTGGGCGAGCCGATCGTGCGCGGCCTCTACCTCAACGACCTGCGCCTGATCCTGTCGGGCGCGCTCCCGGCGGCGGCGCTGGCGCTGCTCGTCGACCTGCTCCTCGGCCGCGTCGAGCACCTGGTGGTGCCGCGCGGACTGCGTTCGGACTGAACGCGGACCGCGCGGCCGGGCGCCCGTCGATCAGTGGCCGGCGAGGTGCCAGGGATACCAACCGATCGCGCCGAAGCCGATGTCGGCGAGGACCAGGATGATCGAGAGCACCGCGCCCGCGGCGAAGATCGACGCGCCGATGATCATCGTGTCGTCGCCCGCGGCGCGCTTCTTGTCCTCGCGCACCGCGCCGTCGTCGTTGCGGCCGGCGCGACCGACGATGATCCACTTGAGCACGCCGCCGAGGAAGATCCCCATGGCGACGTCGACGCCGATCAGCATGCCGATGCCGATGCCGAAGAGGCTGGGCATCCACGGCGCCGACCTGGGCCAGACGGTCAGGAAGGCGTAGCCGATCCCGACGACGCTCACGATGGCGATGCCCCAGCCGAGCTCGGGCGTGAACACGACCTCGCCCGCCATGGCGCGCGCCATGCTCGCCCAGACCTGCGCTCCGGGCGCCGCGAGCGCCGAGCCCTCGCCGATACCGAGCTTCCCGACGAGCGCGCTGAGCACCGGGATGGCGACGATCGCGCCGATGACGACTCCGACGAACTGGACACTCGTCTGGTGCGCCGGGTCCTGGTCGAGCAGGTGGCCGGTCCGGTAGTCCTGCATCATGTCGACCGCGACCGAGGCGATGGTCGCGCCGACGACGGCCATGCCGAGCAGGACGGTGGCGTCGCGCGCGACCAACCAGAAGAAGGCCGACAGGAGCACGATCGCGACGAGGCGCACGGGGTTGATGTCCGTGTCACCCGTGACGCGGCCGTTGACGATCGACAGCGGGATCGCGATGACGACGGTCAGGAGCGTGGCGAACCACGGCAGGCCGAAGATCAGGTGTCCGGCGAGGCTGGCGAACGCCACGCCGAGGACGAGCAGCAGCATATGGGCGGGTTGCTGCTGACGCGGGCGCATGTAGCGCGTGCGGCCGGGCGTGAAGCCGGGCGGGACGAAGGCCGGGCTCTTGTAGGCGTACGCGAACGCGATGGCCGCGAAGGTCGGGAGCGTGAGGACGGCGATCGCGGTCCACTTCACCCACTCGCCCGCGGGGCCCCAGGGATGCACCGAGCCGTCCGCCATCGTGAGCTCGGGCACGATGAGCAGGCCGGGCAGGAGCGCGCCGATCACCATGCCGAGTCCGATGCGCGGACCGACGACCAGGCCGATCCCGTAGAACAGCGGATCGACGCCGATGGGCAGCGTGTCGAGCCTGCCCGCTCCGATCTTCGCGTTGATGGTCTTGAAGAACGCGTCGCCCGACTCGCCGAACGCCACCTTCGTCGGGAAGGTGACCACCGCCGCGATCAGGCTCCAGATCTTCAGCAGCCAGACCGGGCGGTTGACCTCACCCGGTGCGAGCCGCGTCGTGACGGCGCGTTGGATGACGGCGCACGCGGTACCGGACGGGAAGAAGTACTTCACCATCTGACGCCGCACGGTGCTTCCGATCAGCGCTCCGAGGATGCCCGTGCTCGCGAACAGGAGCATCAGGTGCAGCGGGTCCGGGTCCCAGTCGGGTCGGACGATGTGGATGGCGGCGTAGCTCGCGACCGCGAAGCCCACGCCGCCGCCGGCGCTCACCATCGTCTGCCCGAGGTTGAGCTGGTAGACCGACGGGTTGCGGTTGAGCCCCGTCAGCACGGCCACCGCCGCCAGCACCGCGACGATCGAGCCCGTGTCGCCCCAGCCGATCAGCAGCGTCGTGTAGATGTTCGCCGCCGCGATGACGCCGGCGAGGATCGCGAACACGATCCACTCGACGAGACCGAGCCTCGGGAACAGCGTGGAGGGCGGGCGGATGTCGGGGGTCGGCTCGCTGTCGGTCATGGTGCGGCCATTCTGGCGAGCGGGGCGCGTCGGTGCGAGCGCGAGCCCGGCGCGCGACGGGCGCTGGAACGCGAACGGAGCACGATCCCGCAGGGAACCGTGCTCCGTTCGAACCTTCGAGCGCGCGCGGGCCGCGCCCGGCCGCCGCTACTGCGCCGCCTCGAGGACCTCCTCGTCGGACAACAGGCGCGGGCTGAACTTGGCCTTCTCGAGCACGCGTGCGACGCGCTCCTCGGTCGGTTCGACCTGGTGCCGCTCGAGGACCCAGGCCACGTTCGAGCGGCCGCTCATCGGCCCGACCTTGATCGACTGTGCGAGGCCGACGAGGTCGGCGGGCACGCCCGAGTAGACGCGGTTCGCGAGCCAGGTGTCGTCCTTCTTGAAGGCCTTGATGACGGCGGCCGCATGGACGCCGGTGCCCGTCTCGAACGCGTCGGACCCGAACACCGGATAGTTCTCGGGGAACGGCACGCCGCAGGCCTCGTGCGCGAGCTGGCAGTACTTCGACAGGCTCGTGAGGTCGTTGTCGATCAGGCCGGCGAGCTTGAGGTTGATGAGGAGCAGGTCCATCTCGGTGTTGCCGGCGCGTTCACCGAGCCCGAGCGCCGTCGCGTGCAGACGCTGCGCGCCCTCCTCCATCGCCGTGATCGTGTTGATGAGACCGAGCCCGCGATCGCGGTGACCGTGCCAGTCGATGCGCACGTCGGGATTCTCCTTCCCGATGATCTCCGTCTTCACGAAGCGCATCAGCGCGCGCACGCCCGACGGCGTCGCGTGGCCGCAGGTATCGCACAGGGTCAGGCGCTTCGCACCGGCCTGGATCGCCGCGCCGTAGATCGCCTTCAGGTGCTCGGGGTTCGCGCGCGTCGTGTCCTCGGTCACCATGCTGACCTCGAGGCCGTTCGAGACCGCGAACTCGACCGCGTCGCGCGACAGCTTCACCAGGCGCTCGATGTCCCAGTCCTCCGCGTACATGCGGATCGGGCTCGAGCCGATGAAGGTGTAGACGACCGGCGCGATGCCGGTGCGCTGCGCGAGCTCGACCGTCGGCTCGATGTCGCTGATGACCGTGCGACAGGCGACGTTCGGGAAGATCGAGAGCTTCTCGGTCTCGCGCACCAGGCGGTCGATGTGGTCGCGCGCGCGCTGCCCGGCGCCGGGAAGACCGACGTCGGCGGTCGTGATCCCGATCTTGTCCATCAGGTGCAGGAGCTCGAGCTTCTGATCGAGCTCGGGGTCCTGCGCAGACGGCGACTGCAGACCGTCGCGCAGGGTCTCGTCGTCGAACTCGATGCCGTGCTCCGGCTCGACCTGGGTGTGGTTCCAGTCGTGGATCAGTCCCTCGCGTTCGGATGCGGTCATCGATTCGGGTGCCTGGGGGTCGGGTCGGGGGCGTTCGCGTGCCCTCCGGACTGGTCGGGCCGCAGCGCCGCGGCGGCTCGCATTGTACGAGGCGCGATCGGACCGCGTGGGGCGCGGCTATCCTCTCGGGCCCATGCAGGATCGCACGCGCAAGGCCCCGGCTCTCGTGGACGTGAAGCTGGCGCTCGACGCGCGGCCCACGGCGCTGCCTGCGATGTTGGCCGACGTGCACGCCGCGGACCTGGCGGACTGGCTGGGCGCGCTCGAGCCCGACGACGCGCGGCGCCTGCTCGAGTACGCGGACCTCGACACGCAGGCCGAGGCCCTGCAGGAGGTGTCGGACACCGTGCGCGAGCACCTCGTCCCGAGCCTGCCGGTCGAGCGCCTCGTCGCGATCGCCGAGCGCCTGCCTCCGGACGAGGTCGTCGACGCGCTCGAGCTCGTCGAGGAACAGGTCGCCGACGAGGTCCTCCACCGCATCGACCTCGAGGGCGACAAGGGCCTGCGCCAGCTGCGCGAGCACGGCGCCGACACGGCCGGCGGCATCATGACGACGGAGTTCGACGCGTTCCCCTCGGGGACGCGCGTCGGCGACGCGATCAAGGCGCTGCGTCGCGAGGACGAGCCCGCGGGCGAGGAGGGCTCCGGCGTCTACGTCCTCGACGAGTCGGGGCGCCCGCTCGGGCACGTGACCGACCGCGAACTGATCACGAGTCAGATCCACGCGACGCTCGACGAGATCATGGAGGGGGACCTCGTGCTCGTCACGGCGGACGAGGACCAAGAGGAGGTCGCGCTCCAGATCGCGAAGTACAACCTCCCGTCGATGCCCGTCGTCGACCTGCGCGGTCGGCTCATCGGCGTCGTCACGGCGGACGACGCGCTCGACGTCCTCGAGGAGGAGGCGCGCGAAGACATCCAGATGCTCGTGGGTGCGTCGGGCCAGGAGCAGACGCGCCTGCCGGTGCTGCGCCGCGTGCGCCAACGCCTGCCGCTGATGGGCCTGACGGTCGTCGGCGGACTCGCGACGGCGAAGGTGCTCGACCTGTCGATCGGCGCGACGCAGGGCGCGGCGGCGCCGACCTCGCCGATCCTCGACACGCTGCGCTACGTGCCGATCATCCTCGGCCTCGCCGGCAACGTGGGCATCCAGTCGTCGACGATCCTCGTGCGCGGGCTCGCGACGGGCGAGGTGACGGCCGAGCGCGAGCGCGCGGTGCTCGGTTCGGAGGTCGCGACCGGCGTGATCGTCGGTCTGTTGTGCGGCGTGGTCACGGCCGTCGTCGCGCTCTTCCTCGAAGCGGACGCCGGCCTGGCCTGGTCGTTCGCCTTCGCGCTCGGGCTCGCGATCACGATCGCGGTCAGCTGGGCCGCGCTGCTCGGCTGCGTCGTGCCGATCGCGTGTCGGCGCACGGGCATCGATCCCGCGATCGTCGCCGGACCGTTCCTCATCACGCTCTCCGACCTGTCGGCGACGGCGATCTTCATGCTCGTCGCCCAGGCCGTGCGCAGCCTCGCGGGGGGCGCGGGTTGACGACGCGCGCGCGGCGATGGCGCCGACGCCTGGGCTGGTTCGCGCTCGGGCTCGGCGCGGCGGCGGCCGGCGCGTTCGCGCTGCAGGCGTTCGTCGGCAGCGTGTACCTCGTGCGCACGCCGTCGATGGCGCCGACGATCGGCGGCGACGGGCGCGGCGAGTGGGTCCTCGTGCGCTACCTCGACGCGGACGAGCTCGAGCGCTTCGATCTCGTCGTGTTCACCGAACCGGGCGAGTCGACGCCGGTCGTCAAGCGCGTCATCGGGCTGCCGTCCGAGCGCGTGCAGATCGTCGGTGGCGACGTACTGATCGACGGAGAGCGGCTCGCGCCGGGCGAGCGCTGGCCGGTGCTCGTCCCCGTCTTCGACTCGCGCGTCCTCGGCGTGGAGGACGCCTTCCACCTCGGCTCGGCCGACGCGTGGACGAAGGTGGACGGCGTGTGGCTGCTCGACGCGCTCGAGGTCCAACCGGGTTCGAGCGCGGGCACGATGGGGCTGCACCGCGACGTGGGCACCGGCTACATGCGCCCCGACGGCGAGCGCACGCCGGACGTGGAGCAGGCCAACGACGTGGTCGCGATCGCGCGCATCGAGTGGCTCGAGGGCGACGGGCACGTGCTCGTCGAGGTGCTCGAGGAGCGCGACCGCTTCCAGGCGCGCGTCGGTCGCGGACGCCCGGGATCGGACGCTTACTGGGTCGAACTGTGGCGGCTCGACGGCCCCGGCGAACCCTGGGCGACGGCGACCTTCCCCGCGCCGACCGAGGCGAGCTTCGACCTGCGCGTGGCGAACGTCGACAACCGCGTGACGGTCGCGATCGACGGCGAGGTCGTCATCGAGCGCACCTACGAGGCGAACCGTCCCTACCTCGGCGTGACCGAGGTGCCCGAGCCGGGCCGCGACCCCGCGCGACGCACCGTGCGGCGCAGCATCGGACAGCGCGCGGTCTTCGGCGGCGTCGGCGTGCGCGCGCGTTTCGAGCGCCTCGTCGTCGAGCGCGACCTGTACTTCGCGACCGGCGAGGTCTTCGGGCCGAACGCGATCGACGCGCCGCTCGAGCTCGGTCCGGGTGAGTACTTCGTGCTCGGCGACAACACGGCCGACTCGGTCGACGGGCGGCGGACCGGCGCGCTGTTCGGCGACCGGGTCGTGGGGCGGGCGACGAGCGTCGTCTGGCCGCCGAGTCGGGCGCGGCGACTGCGCTGAACGGCGCGCGGCGAGGGTCGTGCGCCGGCCGCCGCCGTTACCCTGGTCGCGCCGTGTCCGATCCCGCCCGAACCTCCGCGACGCAGCGCACCGATGCGTTGCCCAGCTACCGCCCGACCGGCGTCACCGCACCGGCGGGCGTCGTCGTCGTCGACCTGCGCAGCCCGTCGGAGTTCGCGGCCGACCACATCCACGGCGCGCTCAACGTGCCGCTGTTCGACGACGAGGAGCGCGCCGTCGTCGGCACGCTGTACCGCCATCGCGGGCCGGCGGAGGCCTTCGAACGCGGGATCGAGCTCGTCGTGCGCAAGGTCGGCGAACTCGTCGCGGTCGTCGGCGCGGCGGCCGGGCTGGACGCGACGCCCCAGGACCTGGAGGCGCGCGTGCGCGCGATCGCGGCCGAGGGGCCGGAGGCGCTCGAGCACTCGTTCGAGACGCGCGCGGTCGACGCGCTCGAGCCGGGCACCGTGCTGCTGCACTGCTGGCGCGGCGGTATGCGGTCGCGCAGCGTCGCGGCGCTCCTGCGCGGGCTCGGCTGGCCGGTCGTGCTGCTCGAGGGCGGCTACCGCGAGTACCGCCGCCTCGTGCACGCGCAGGTCGGCGAGCTCGAGTTCCCGACCGCGTTCGTGCTGCGCGGCATGACCGGCGTCGGCAAGACGCTCGTCCTGCACGAGCTCGAGCGCCAGGTCCCCGGCTCGACCGTCGACCTCGAGGGGCTCGCCGATCACCGCTCGTCGATCCTCGGGATGGTCGGGCGGAGCCCGCGCACGCAGAAGACGTTCGAGTCGGGGCTGTGTCGCCGCGTCGACGCCGGCTTCCCGCACGGGTGGGTCGCGTTCGAGGGCGAGAGTCGCAAGGTCGGCGACGTGGTGCTGCCCGAGTCGGTGTGGTCCGCGCTCGTCGGCGGGACCTCGATCCGCCTCGTCGCGCCGGTCGAGCGCCGCATCCGCGTCCTCTGCGACGACTACCTCGCGACGGACGGGAGCCGGGCGGAGCTCCTGGGTCAGCTGCCGTTCATCGAGGGGCGGCTCGGCGAGCGCTGGCGGGGCGAGCTGTGCGCGCTGCTGAACGCGGGGCGCGAGGAGGAGCTCGTCGAGATCCTGCTCGAGCGCTACTACGACCAGCGCTACGGCCACTCCGAGCGCAAGCACGCGATCGCGCACGAGGTCGACAGCAGCGACCCCGCGGCGTGCGCCGCCGAGATCGCGGCCTGGATCGCGGCGCGCGGGGCCTGAGGGCGGCGTCGCGCGGGGCCTTCCCGGGCGCGGGAGGTGGGTGGCGCGGCGGTTCGAGGTCGCGGGCGGGGCTGGTCGACAGCGCTTCGTCGCGCCGTCCCCCACTCCGGTCCGGCCCCGGTCCGAACGGGCCCCCACGATCCCGAACCGGCCTCCACTCGATCCAGCGCGGATCCGACCCGACCCATCCATGTACGACTACGACCTCGTCTGCATCGGCAGCGGCCCCGCGGGCCAGCGCGGCGCCGTCCAGGCCGCCAAGCTCGGCAAGCGCGCCTGCGTGATCGAACGCCGCTTCCAGTACGGAGGCGTCTGCAACGAGACGGGGACGATCCCTTCGAAGACGTTCCGCGAAGCGGTGCGCGGCTTCAAGCAGTACCAGCGCCAGGCGCGCAAGCACACGGCGGGGACCGCGGCGCGCCCGCGCATGGCGGACCTGCTCGATCGCGTGTCGAGCGTCATCGGCACCGAGGCCGAGGTCGTACGCGACCAGCTCGCGCGCAACGACGTCGACCTGATGAACGGGTCGGCGCGCTTCGTCGACGAACACACGATCGAGGTCTGGACGAACTCGGGCACGCGCAGCATCACCTTCGCGAACGCGATGATCGCGGTCGGCACGCGCCCGGTCGAGCCGCGCGGCGTCCCGGTCGACGGCCAGACGGTGCTGACCTCGGACGACATCGTCTCGCTGGAGCAGCTGCCGCGAACCATGGTCGTGGTCGGCAGCGGCGTGATCGGCGTCGAGTACGCCTCGATGTTCGCGCAGCTCGGCGTTCAGGTCACCGTCGTCGACAAGCGCACGCGCCCCCTCGACTTCCTCGACCACGAGATCACCGACGACCTGGTCCACCAGATGCGGCGCAACTACGTGACCTTCCGAGGTGGCGAGGGCGTCGAATCGATCGACATCGTCGAGATGCCGCAGAAGAAGGGCGTCGTGCGCCTCGACTCGGGCAAGTTCATCGTCGCCGACACCGTGCTGTTCAGCGCCGGTCGCCAGGGCGCTACCGACGGGCTGGGCCTCGAGAACATCGGCGTCGAGCCGGACAAGCGCGGCCGCATCGAGGTGGACGCGAACTACCGCTCCTCGTGCCCGAACGTCTACGCGGCCGGCGACGTGATCGGCTACCCCGCGCTCGCCGCGACCTCCGCCGAGCAGGGCCGCCTCGCCGCGTGCCACATGTTCGAGCAGGGCGCCTGCGAGATGCCCGAGCACTACCCCGTCGGCATCTACTCGATCCCCGAGATCTCGATGGTCGGCCCGACCGAGCAGGAGCTCACGGAGCAGCGGGTGCCGTACGAGACCGGGATCGCGCGCTACCGCGAGATCGCGCGCGGGCAGATCCTCGGGGACGAGTCCGGCCTCTTCAAGATGATCTTCCACCGCGAGACGCGGCAGCTCCTCGCGGTGCACTGCATCGGCACCGGCGCGACCGAGCTCGTCCACGTGGGCCAAGCGGTACTCGCGCTCGGCGGCGGTCTCGACTACTTCCTGTCGACCGTCTTCAACTACCCGACGCTCGCCGAGTGCTACAAGGTCGCGGCCTACAACGCGGCCAACAAGCTGCGCATGGCCGAGATCTTCGAGCAGCGCGAGCACGAGCGCTGCGAGATCGACAGCGAGGAGTTGCCCGAGCGGGCGGCCTGACGGGTGCCGTCGGGTGGGGCACCGTCGAGCGGGGCGCAGAAGCCCCACCGCCGGCGGCTCAACCCGCGAAGTCCGAGAAGCCCAGCACGCTCTGGCAGTGCGGGCAGCAGAAGCAGTAGCCGAGCTTGGCGCGCATGATCCCCTTGTCGTCCGAGATGCGGTAGACCTCGTCCAGGACCTCTTTGCAGAAGGGGCAGACGGGCTTGAACTCGGACTCCTCGTCGTCGAGGTCGATGATCTTCACGGGCGTGGCGCGTCGAGGCGGGCGATGGGGTGGGAGGGGCGTGCGGTTCGTCGAGCGGCCGCGGGCTCAGGAGTCCTTGTCGGCGAAGCCGAGTTGGGCCTCGCAGTGCGGACAGGCGTAGACGTAGCCGCGGCCGTGCGTGAAGAAGCTCTTCTTCTCCTCGATGACGCGGAAGATCTGCGGCAGCTCCTCCCGGCAGTGCGGGCAGCGCGGCACGAAGTCGGGCTTCGTCTCGGAGACGTCGATGAACTTCACGGCGCGCCATGCTAGCGCGTGACCCGGAGCCTGTCGCGCTCGCGGCCTCGGCCGGTGTCCCGCACACGGTCGCGCGAACGCGGTCGATGCCGCTCGGAGGTGGCGAGGGCGGGCGCCGGTCGGGATGATCCGTCACCGGTGAACCCCGCTCCTGCTCTCGACCCGCTGGCACCGGAACCGGCGCGCGACCGACGGACGCCCGCGGCGCTCGTCCTGTTCGGCGCGACCGGCGACCTCGCGCGCCGGAAGATCGTCCCCGCGCTGTACCGCCTCGCCCTCGGCGGCCACCTGCCGGCCGAGAGCCAGTTCGTGGGCGTGTCGCGCAGCGCCGGGTCGGACGACGGGCTGCGCCAGCTGTGGCGCGCGGCGCTCGAGGAGCACCTGCCGGCCGGCGTCCTCGACGAGGCGGTGTGGTCGGAGTTCGCGAGCCGGATCCACGCCGTGCCGGGCAGCGTGGACGACGAGCAGGCGTACCGCGCCCTGTCGGTCCGCCTCGAGGCGATCGACCGCCGCTGCGGGACCGGCGGCAACCGGCTCGTCTACCTGGCCACGCCGTCGAGCGTGTTCCCGACGATCCTCCGGCGCCTGTGTGAGTCCGGTGTCGTGCACCGCCAGACCGAGGCGAACGAAGTGGCCCACCGCGACGGCGGCACGCCGAGCTGGCACCGCCTGATCGTCGAGAAGCCCTTCGGCCGCGACCGCACCTCGGCGCGCGACCTGAACGACCTCGCGCTGTCGATGCTCGACGAGCGGCAGGTCTATCGGATCGATCACTACCTCGGGAAGGAGACGGTCCAGAACATCCTCGTCTTCCGCTTCGGCATCGCGATCTTCGAGCCGCTGTGGAACCGCAACCACATCGACCACGTGCAGATCACGGTGGCCGAGTCGCTCGGCGTCGAGGGGCGCGGCGAGTTCTACGAGGAGACCGGCGTGATCCGCGACATCGTGCAGAACCACCTGTTGCAGATGCTCGCGCTGTGTGCGATGGAGCCGCCCGCGTCGATGCGGTCGGACGAGATCCGGAACATGAAGGCGCAGGTGCTCGCGTCGCTCCGCCCGATCAACGAGCGCGACGCCGAGCACCTCGTCGTCCCCGGCCAGTACGTGGGCTACCACGACGAGACGGGCGTCGAGCCCGGCTCCGCGACGGCGACCTACGCGGCGCTGGTCGCGCACATCGACAACTGGCGCTGGCAGGGCGTGCCGTTCTACCTGCGCTCGGGCAAGGCGCTGTCGCGGCGCTCGACCGAGATCTCCTTCCACTTCAGGCGCGTGCCCTACAGCCTGTTCGGCGAGGACCGCGTCTGCCACATGATGGAGCCGAACGTGCTCACGCTGCGCATCCAGCCCGAGGAGTCGATCTCGATGCGCATCGCGACCAAAGTGCCCGAGCAGGGGCTCGAGGTCGGCTCGGTGCAGATGGACTTCGACTACGCCGAGTCGTTCGACGTGCGCGCGCCGGACGCGTACGAGCGCCTGATCCTCGACGCGTGGCGCGGCGACCCGACGCTGTTCGCGCGCCGCGACGAGGTCGAACTGTCCTGGCGCTGGTGCGACCCGATCATTCGTTCGCTCGAGGAAGGTCGACCGCGGCGTCGGCCGGCGATGTACGCGCTCGGCAGCGAGGGCCCGCGCGAGGCCGACGAACTGCTCCTGCGCAACGGGCACCGCTGGGCCCCGCTGTCGCGCTGACCGAACGCGAGCGATGATGGAAGCGATGAACAACGTGCAGGTCTTCGACGGCGCGCTCGAGTTGGCCGTCGCCGCGGCGCGGCGCATCGAGGCCTGGGCGCACGAGGACGTGGCGGAGCACGGGCGCTGTCGCGTGGCGCTCGCCGGCGGCTCGACGCCGCTCGCGCTCTACCGCTACTGGGCGGAACACACGACGCTCGCGCCGAACGCGCTCGAGCTGTGGTACGGCGACGAACGCTGCGTCCCGCTCGACCACGAGGACTCGAACCACCGCGCGGCGCACCAGACGCTCATCGCGCCGCTGTGCATCGACGACGAACTGGTGCACCCGATCGATGTCGAGAGCGGCGGCGACTTCGACGCGGTCGCGGCGCGCTACGCCGCGTCGCTGCCCGAGCGCTTCGACGTGGTCCTGCTCGGCATGGGCCCCGACGGACACACGGCGTCGCTGTTCCCCGGCGATCGCGCGGCGCTCGACGAGCGCGAGCGCGGTGCGATCCACGTCGTCGGTCCGAAGCCGCCGCCGGACCGCATCACGCTCACGCGCCCCGTCCTCGACGCCGCGCGGCGCCTGGTCGTCCTCGCGGCCGGCGAGGGCAAGGCGCCGGCCGTCGCCGCCGCGCTCGACCCGACGACCGACCTGATCGACTGCCCCGTGGCGCTGGCCCGCGAGCGCGAGTGGATGCTCGATCGCGCGGCGGCCTCGGCGCTCGATCGCTGAACGACCGCTCGAACCATGAACGAGACGAACGAGAACGACGGCGCCGCGCTGGGCATCGTCGGCCTGGGTGTGATGGGCGGCAACCTCGCGCGCAACGCCGTCGATCGCGGCGTGCGCGTCGTCGGCTACGAGCGCGATCCCGACCTGCGCGCGCGCTTCGCGGCCGGTGAGCTCGGCGATCGCGTCGAGCTCGTCGACGACCTCGCTGCGCTCGTCCGCGCGCTCCCGCGTCCGCGCGCGATCCTCGTCATGGTCACCGCCGGCGCCGCGGTCGACGCGGTCATCGCGTCCCTGTCCGAGCATCTCGAAGCGGGCGACGCGATCGCGGACGGCGGGAACTCGCAGTGGACCGACACCGAGCGCCGTGCGGGCGAACTCGAGACGCGCGACCTGCACCTGCTCGGCATGGGCGTGTCGGGCGGCGCCGACGGCGCGCGCCGCGGCCCCTGCATGATGCCCGGCGGAACGGACCAGGCCTGGGCGGCGTTCCGACCCGCTCTCGAGCCGATGGCCGCGGTCACCGCCGACGGTCCGTGCGTCGCGCACATGGGGCCGGGCGGCGCCGGGCACTTCGTGAAGACCGTCCACAACGGGATCGAGTACGGGCAGATGCAGCTGCTCGCCGAGGGGTGGTCGCTCTTGCGCGTGGCGGTCGGCGCGTCGCACGCCGAGTGCGCGGAGCACATGGCGCGCTGGAACGAAGGGCCGCTCGCATCGTTCCTGGTCGAGATCTCGGCCAAGATCCTGACCGTGACCGGCGACGACGGCGTGCCGCTCGTCGAGCGCGTGCTCGACCGCGCCGAGCAGAAGGGCACGGGGCGTTGGACGGTCATGTCGGCGCTCGAGCTGGGCGTCCCGGTCCCGACGATCGCCGCGGGCCTCGACGCGCGCTCGCTGTCCAGTCGCCTCGAGCTGCGCCGTCGCCTCGCGGCGCGCACGCAGAAGCTCGCGACCGGCGCGGAGTACGAGCTCGACGAGCGCTGCATCGAGGGCGCGCTGCTCCTGGGCTTCGCGTGCTGCTTCGCGCAGGGCTTCCACCTGCTCGCCGCGCGTTCCGAGGAGCGCGACTGGCGGCTGCCGTTCGCCGCGATCGCGACGATCTGGCAGGGCGGCTGCATCGTGCGTGCGCGCATGCTCGAGCTCGTGCGCCGGGCGTACGACGAGAAGCCGCAGCTCGAGCACCTCTTCGAGCACGAGGGGTTCGTCGAGTTGATCGAGCGCCACCACGCCGACCTGCGCCGCACGGTGGCCGCCGGCACCTCGCGCGGCGTCGCGATCGGCGCGCTCGCGTCCGCGCTCGGCTACATCGACGCGCTGCGCAGCGCGCGCATGTCCACGAGCCTCGTCCAGGCGCAGCGCGACGCGTTCGGCTCACACGGCTTCCGTCTGCTCGACGATCCGGACGGTCCGCCGCAGCACGCGGACTGGCTGGGCTGAGCGGCGCCGCAGCCACGCGTCGTCGGCCGGCGGCGCGGCGCGCGTGAGGCGAAGTGGAAAGGATTTCCACCTCGCCGTCGCCGTACGCGCCCCCCCGTCGGCGCGGCATCGCTCGCGTTCCACCGCGCCGACCGCGCACCCGTGACCGGGATAGGTTTCACCTGTTCACTCCCGTCTCGAGGCAGCCATGACCGTCCACCGTGCTCTCGAGCGACTGTCGACGACCGTGTTCGTCGGCGGCGCGCTCTTCGTCTCCTCCACCGCGTCCGTCGCGCACGCGCAGCTCACCGGCGCGCCCGACCAGCGCTTCACGCCCGCCGCGACCCCCTCCCAGGCGCGCTTCGGCCACGCGGTCGACGCCGGGGCCACGCGCGCGATCGTCGGCGGACACGGCGACGACCAGCTCGGCTTCGAAGCCGGCGCCGCGTGGATCTTCGAGCGCGTCGACGCGAACGGCGACTGGGTCGAAGTGGCGAAGCTCGTCGCGTACGACGGCCAGGTCGGCGACCAGTTCGGCTACGCGGTGGCGCTCGACGGCGACCGCGCGCTCGTCGGTGCGCACGGTCGCGACGAGGCCGGTGTGGTGGACGGAGGCATCGTCCACGTGCTCGAGCGCGCGGCGGACGGCACCTGGAGCGAGGTCGCGCGCCTCGCCCCCGCCGCGCCGGCGCCCTTCGCGCACTTCGGCTGGTCGGTCGACCTCGAGGGCGATCGCGCGCTCGTCGGCGCCGTCTCCGACTCGACCGCCGGCGTGTTCGCCGGCGCCGCCTACGTCTTCGAGCGCGCGGCGGACGGCACCTGGTCGCAGGTCGCGCAACTGCTCGACCCGACCGCCAGCTTCGGCGACTCGCTCGGACACGCCGTCGCGCTCGAGGGCGACGCGGCGTTCGCGGCCTCCCTGCTCGACGACGACGCGGGCGACTCCGCGGGCGCCGTGCACGCGTTCGTGCGCGACGCGAACGGGGTGTGGAGCCACGCCCAGACGCTCACCGCCGCCGTCGCGGACGACGGCGATCGCCTCGGCCAGTCGCTGGCCGTCGACGGCGACCGACTCGTCGCGGGCACCTGGATCGACGGCGACGACCCCGGCCGCGCGCACCTGTTCGAGCGCGACGCGACCAGCGGTGCGTGGGTCGAGCAGCAGGTCCTCGTCGGTCCCGACGGCTCGACCTTCTTCGGCTTCGGCGTCGCCGCCGACCTCGCGGGCGACTTCCTGGTCGTCGGTGCGCGGCGCGTGAACTTCGGGTCGACGCAGCCGGGAATGGTGCGCGCGTACGAACGCGACGCGAGCGGCGTCTGGCAGTGGATCGCCGACGTGGCGCCCGACGGTTCGCAGGCGGACGGCCGCTTCGGCTCCGCTCTCGCGATCAGCGGTCCGCGCGAGCTGCTCGTCGGCGCGCACACCGCGGACGGAGCGGCGCCGCTGTCGGGCGCCGCGTTCAGCGCGCGCGTCGGGCGCCTCATGCGCACGCGGCCGACGGTGAGCATCGCGGCGGCCGGAGCGAGCGAGCTCGTCCTCTTCGCCGGACCCGAGAACGCACGCAGCTTCCACGCGATCGTCGGCTCCTTCACCGGCACCGCACCGGTGACGGTCGTCGACGGCGTCGACCTGCCGCTCGTGTGGGACGACTACACCCAGGTCACCGTGGTCGACCAGGGCGGCGGGATCCTCGAGGGCGGCTTCGGTCTGACCGACGGTTCCGGCCGCGCGACCGCGCACTTCCACCTGCCGACCGGCCTCGACCCGGCGCTCGCGGGCCTCACGCTCTGGCACGCCGCGGTCGTCATGAGCCCGCCGACCTTCTGGCCGCCGGCGCTCGTGACCGACCCCGTCGGGATCGAGCTCGTGCCCTGATCGCGGCGCGTCGACGGACAGCGCGTTTCCGGGGAGGTCGACGACAGTCGCGCGCGGTGCGCGACCGATGCACCGATCGCCGCCGCCCCGGCTCGCCCCGTGTCCCGCTCGTCCGATCACTCCGCCGCACCGCCCCGCGCGTCGGGCCCGCCGCCCTTCCCTTCGGGGCCGGCGACCGCCCAGTCGCTGTGGCCGGCCGACCTGCTCGACAAACCCCTGCGCATCCCGCAGGGCGTGCTCGAGGCGCAAGCGGGGCACCTGCGCGACATCGTCGGCGGCGAGCTCCACGTCGAGGTGCGCTCGACGGCGGACATGATGACGGGCGTGGCGACGCACCGGTTCGTGCTGCGGATCCGCGCGCTCGACAAGTACGAGTACGAGCTCCTGCGCGTCAGCCACCACCTCGCGCGCGCCTATCCGTGCGGCCTGCGGTGCGACGCGGTCAAGCTCGCCGTCACCTGCGACGCACCCAAGGCGATCCAGGACGACCGCGCGCTCGCGGCGACGCTCGGCAACCTCTTCAAGGCGGACGCGGTGCGCACCTGTGTGCGCTCGCTCCACGCGCAGGCGGTCGTCGAGGGCGAGCGCGCGAAGAAGCACCGCGGACGCCGCGCGGCGGACGACGAGTCGAAGCGCTGACGGGCGGAGTTCGAGGGCGGCGCTCCGCGCGCGTCCGTCACGAAGTCAGTCCGTCGAGCAGGTCCCGCAGCTCGGCGACCTCGCGTTCGAGCGCGGTGATGCGTGCTTCGTGATCGTTCGACCCGGGTGTCGGTGTGGGTGTCGGCTTCGCGGTCGGTGTCGGCGCGGGTTCGCTCACGCGTTCGATCGGCAGCGCGCCCTCCGCGATCGAGGTGCGGTTCGGGCCCGCGCTGCCGGCGTCGGTCGCGCTGGCCGCGACCTCCTCGCCCTCGCCCGCCGCGACGATCTGGTCCCAGCGCGCGGCGCGGGAGCCGGGCAAGGGATCGAGGCGCTGCACGAACCCGCGCTGGCGCAGCGCGTCGAGGATCGCGTCGAGCTCGGGCAACGACTCGATCGTCGCCATGCGCGACGCGCGGGTGCGCAGCTCGCCGGGTTGTTGCGCGCCGCGCAGGAGGAGCTCGGCCAGGACGGCCAGCTCGCGCGCGTCGAGCTCCCACGCCGCCCGCGCGTTGTGCGTGTACTTCTCGACGCGCGCGCCCGACGAGTGGGTCGCGGAGACGAGGCCCTTCGACCGCAGGCGCACGATCGCCTTCTCGATCTCGTGCGACGACAGCGCCATCTGCGGATCGCGGTTGGACTTCTGGTTCGCGCCGTTCTGCAGCGCGTTGAGCGACAGCGGGTAGGCGTCGGGCGTGGTCGTCTCCTTCTCGACGAGGACGCCGAGGAGACGGGCTTCGATGGCGTCGAGGACGAGGGCGGGCATGGGCGTCGTTCGAGCGAGGTGCGGTCGGCGCGGGAGCGGCCTTTCGTGACGGCAGTGCGTGCGCGGGCGTGCGGGATCGGACGCCCGGGTCTACCATGCGACCGCGCGCCCGTCACCGCTCGCGAAGTGTCGGCCGGCGCGAACCGCCGCTCCCAGGGAGAGTCCACATGGCACACATCGTCGAGCGACAGGTCGGGCGCACCGCACCGCTCCGCCCGCCGCACCGAATTCGTTGACCGAGCGGATGGAGCGCACGGCGGCGTGGCTGCACGCGCTCGTCTGGGTCGTCGTCGGCCTGATCGTGCTCGAGCTGTTCACCATCGGCGGAGCGGCGTCCCACGAGTCCGGCCTGGGCGACATCGCCCTCCTCGCGATCCTCTTCACGCTCGCGAAGGGCGCCGGCATCGTCCTGGTCCTGCGCGCGATCGCGTTCCTCCTGACGAACGCCGCCGAGCAGCGGCCCGCCGAGCTCGACGCGGTCGCGAAGCCTCCGGCCGGCGTGGACCTCGCCTCCCACTGCTCCGACTGCGACGCCGTCGTCGCTCCGCGCGCCACTTCCTGCCCCACCTGCGGCATCGCGTT